>Ga0163209_1000313_pt1 | contig 20611 bp, 17 predicted proteins | sample Kivu_160m_FD_113538 | JGI IMG/M metagenome (GOLD analysis project Ga0163209, IMG submission 113538) | Freshwater microbial communities from Lake Kivu, Western Province, Rwanda to study Microbial Dark Matter (Phase II) - Kivu_160m | ecosystem: Environmental > Aquatic > Freshwater > Lake ...
CCCGGCCCTCCCCTTGGAGGGGAGGGTGTGTCACCCCTCCGGGGTTCGATGGTCGCTGCGCGGATCCATTCTATAAATATTGCAGGCCTTCGGCCTTGGGGGCTTTCTTTTGTTGACAACTTTTCCCAAAAACAAGTGACCTTTTCTTTGTTTCCGGATTAAACATAAAAGATCAATTTTAAATACGCTTGATTTATGAATGAAGAAAAGATGCCAACGGTGCCCGAAGAGGTCATCGTGAGCAAGATATATCTGATAAGGGGACGCAATGTTATGCTTGATGAAGATCTGGCTGAGCTCTATGGTGTTGAAACAAAACACCTGAAACGGGCAGTTCGCAGAAATGAAAAACGATTTCCTGAGGATTTCATGTTCGAGCTCAGATCAGAAGAATTTGAAATCTTGAGGTGCCGGTTTGGCACCTCAAGATGGGGTGGTACCCGTTATCTGCCAATGGCATTTACTGAGCAAGGAGTCGCTATGTTATCCAGTATCCTGAACAGTGACATGGCTATTCTGATGAACATCCGGATTATCAGAATATTTACGCGAATGCGGGAAATATTGCTGGCACATAAGGATATTTTAGAAAAACTGAACCAGATTGAGCGCAGAATTGTTGACCATGACGATAAAATCCTCCTCATTTTCGAATACCTCAGGCAACTTGAGCAGGCAAAGCAGGAAGAACAGGCGTTTAAAGAACGGAAACAGATTGGTTTTCGGTTCGGGGAGTAAAATGCCACCCCTCCGGGGTTCGATGGGCGCTGCGCGGATCCGTTCTATAAATATTGCAGGCCTTCGGCCTTGGGGGCTTTCTTTTGTTGACAACTTTTCCCAAAAACCAAGTGACCTTTTCTTTGTTTCCGGATTAAACATAAATGATCCATTTCAAAAACGATTGACCTATGAATGAAGAAAAGATGCCAACGGTGCCCGAAGAGGTCATTATGAGCAAAATCCTGGTTATTAGAGGGGTAAAGGTTCTGATTGATAGCGATGTGGCAGAATTATACGGGGTTTCAACAAAGAGATTAAATGAGCAGGTTAAAAGAAACAGAAAGCGATTTCCTGAAGATTTTATGTTCCAACTGAAGGAAGAAGAAAAACAAGAGGTGGTCGCACTTTGCGACCACCTCTCAAGGCTAAGGTACTCCCCCAATCTGCCATATGCGTTCACGGAGCATGGAGCCGTAATGCTTGCCAGTATATTAAATAACGAACGGGCGATAAAGGTAAACATCCAGATTGTCAGGGTATTTACAAAAATGAGGAGACTGTTAGAAACGCACTCATTGATCATGGAGAAAATCGAGGAATTGAATAATAAGGACTTAGAGCAAGACCGACAGATCATATTGATCTTTGAATACCTCAGGCAACTTGAGCAGGCAAAGCAGGAAGAACAGGCGTTCAAAGAACGGAAGAAGATCGGGTTCCGGCTCGGGGAGTAAAATGCCACCCCTCCGGGGTTTGATGGTCGCTGCGCGGGACCGTTCAAGAAATATTACCGACCTACAGCCTTATGATGTGCTTGAAATGGCAAGCCCGTAAAGAGGCATTGAGGGATCATCTGGAAAACAACAATTCAACAAGCTCACTACGGGTAATTCCGAAATGAGCAGAAACGGATGATAAAATTGCCGACAGCGTGCCGATTTTCAAGGGATCATGGGCGGGTATGGTGATGTGTTGAACGCCATTGGTTATAGTGGTAAGCCTGATATGACTGCCCGTCCGGCGTGTTATTTGATAGCCAAAGATCGCAAGCTGTTTAGATAACTCAAGTCCTGAAAGATCTCTGGGAATTTTCATCAGGTGATTGCGAATAACTCATCTTTGACGAAATGCATCCGGACAATCCTGGGTAATTTATCTTCGTCGAAATGACATTTTATCGCATTGGAAATAGATAATTTCAATTGTTTCAGCGTTTCGGCCTGGGTAAAAATATCCTCCCCCAAAGCTTTTGCGGTGTAACCGCCCTCAGGGGATTCTTCGACCAAAAAAATGATTTCGTTCATGTCCGTGTTTCTGTGTTACAAAGGTAAGTAAAAATAAAAACACCTGTTCCTGAGACTGCATACTCCGGCCGGCCGGCCAACTCCCCTCCCTTTTTGGGAGGGGGTGCGGGTGGGGTATTTCGCCACCTCGCTACTCCCTGATATAATGGGGCATCTCCGCCGGGATCTCCAGGGAAAATTCGACGATCCCCATAAAGGTTTCCCCGTCCATCCAGGGGGTTTGATAGACGATCTTCTTCTTCCCGCGTTTTTCGATGGTGTAGACGTTTTTCTGACGGGTTTCCATGATCTCAAGGATCTTCGCCCGCGAACGGTCATTGTGACAATCCATGATATTCTTCCCGATCAGTCCGGCGCCGCCGTCGGCGACATAGCTGCTGATGGCGCGCCCGTTCATGTAAATGATGATGCCCCGGGCGTCGCAGACGATGACGTTGCCGTCGAGTTGGTCGATCCAGTCCATGGTCAAATATTGTCTTAAGGGTTGATTTTTAATAATCCACGAAGTTACACGCTTATAAATATCCTTCAGTACAACAACCCGAAAAGCCAGAGGGGGATGCGGTTACCGGAGCCGGTCTCAATGTTGTCGGCGACGATGAAGCTATCAGGAATCCCTGCGATCTGTCGTCCGGTCTTTTTTTTACCACCGGACTCGACTGTGTAACCGTCATCAATATAAAAATCCCCTATTTCGGTGTAGGTCACCTGGTGAATGACCGAAAGCTGGCTGAGCAGAAAGGTTTCGCGAAGATTTCCCATATCGGGGCTATGAGCGGAAAGCGCGTAGGAAATATTGGGATTGTGCAGATAGATCTTTTCGGGCTTGGCAAGGTAGCTGATGCCTCTGGCTTCCTTACGCAACAAGAATATCAGTTCCGCCTTTTCAAGAAGATGCAGGTAGCGTAACAGCACGTCCCGGCTGATGCCCATCTTGCGGGCCAGTTCAGAAATATTCGGGGTGAACGGAACGGATTCGGAAAGGATGAATAAAAGCTTACGGATCTGGACGGTGGAATGATACGAAATATTCTCCAGCGATGGAAGATCGGTCTCAAGAATACTGTTCATTCCCGACCTCAGCTTTTCATGATAATAATCGAGCCCCTCCAGGAAGTAAGGATAGGCGCCAAAGCGAAAATATTGATGAAGCGCTCCAACCGGCCTGTTCCTTTTAGTAATTTCCAGCGCGATCTCCCGATGATGTTTCAGGATTTCCCGGACTGAAATCTTGTTTTAGTGCATTCAGCACATAATCAGACAGTTCGAACAAATAATCCATGCGTGTTGTTTTGAAACAACAAAAGTAACGAAAAAATATTGTTTTAAAACAACAATAAGGCTCGTCCGCCTGTCCGCCTGTTCACCAGTTTTCCCAGTGTACCTTCTCCGCCCTGAAGAGCATTTTGGTGAAGGGCAGCCCTTCGCCCAACGCATCGAGGGTCTTGCGCTTCGTGACAGCCACGAAAACGACCGGCTGCCGGTTGCGCGCCGAGGGGGCCGCCATGCCGGCCTTCAGCAATGCCAGCAGGCAGGCCATCGTCACGGGTTCGCCGGTGAAGTTGCGGAAGCTTTTCCGTGAGAATATATTTTCAAGAATGATGGACGTTTTATCGATCATGCCGTTAAGTTAGGCATTCTGGTTTAATGAAAAATTCGTACTTTTGCACTCTTTTAAGGCAGATGGCCGCTTTGCGGCGGCCGGGCAGACGATACAACGCCATGAAAAAGCGGTACACGGAATACAAGAACCTCGACCTGACCAGGATCGGCGACGAGATCCGCACCTGGTGGGAGGAACACGGCACCTTTGAAAAAAGCCTTAAGCTGACGGAGGGTCAGCCGCCGTTCATCTTTTACGAAGGGCCCCCTTCCGCCAACGGCATTCCCGGCATCCACCATGTGATGGCCCGCGCGATCAAGGACATCTTCTGCCGCTATAAAACCATGAAGGGATTCCATGTAAGCCGCAAAGCCGGATGGGATACCCACGGGCTGCCGATCGAGATCGGGGTTGAGAAAAAACTGGGGATCACCAAGGAGGATATCGGCAAAACGATCTCCATCGAAGATTACAACAAGGAATGCCGCACCGAGGTGATGAAGTACAAGAACCTCTGGGACGACCTCACCCTCCGGATGGGATACTGGCTCAACCTCGACGACCCGTACATCACTTACGAAAACAAATACATCGAAAGCGTCTGGTACCTGCTGCAGAAGCTCTACGAGAAAGGGCTGATCTACAAGGGATACACGATCCAGCCCTATTCCCCCGCAGCAGGGACAGGACTCAGTACGCACGAGCTGAACCAGCCGGGAGCCTACAAGATGGTGAAAGACAACACCGTAGTGGCGCAGTTTAAAGTGATACGGGATGCGGGATCCGGGTTCCTGTTCAACGACATCTTCGGCGACCTCTATATCCTGGCGTGGACGACCACCCCGTGGACTCTTCCCTCCAACACCGGGCTGGCGATGGGGAAAGATATTACCTACGTGCTGGTCAGGACCTTCAATCCATACACTTATACTGAACAAACCGTTATCCTGGCGAAAGACCTGCTCCACCAATACTTCCCCGAGAAGAACAGCCATCTTGACCTTGACGGTTATCATGAAGGCGACAAGCACATCCCTTACCAGGTCGGTGCCGAGTACAAGGGAAAGGATTTCGAGGGGATCCGCTTCGAACAACTTCTTCCTTACGCGCAGCCGGAAGAGGGCGACCCCTTCCGGGTGGTGATGGGCGATTTCGTGACCACCGGGGACGGCACCGGGATCGTCCATATCGCACCCAGCTTCGGCGCCGATGACTTCAGGGTCGGGAAACAATACGGACTCGGCTCGCTTACACTGGTGGACAAGCAGGGGAAATTCACGGAACAGATGGGCGAATTCGCCGGGCGATACGTGAAACCGGAATACGACGAAGGTTTCGTGGCGGGAGAGTGCCCGCCCGTGGATATCGAGATCATCGTCAAACTGAAGCACGAGAACAAAGCCTTCAAGACCGAGAAATACGAGCACTCCTATCCGCACTGCTGGCGCACCGACAAACCGATCCTCTATTACCCGCTCGATTCGTGGTTCATCCGCACGACGGCCTTCAAGGAAGAGATGATCGCGCTGAACCACACCATCAACTGGAAACCGGAATCGACCGGTACCGGCCGCTTCGGGAACTGGCTCGAGAACCTGGTCGACTGGAACCTTTCCCGCTCCCGGTTCTGGGGAACCCCGCTGCCGATCTGGAGAACGGCCGACGGGAAAAAAGAGATCTGTATCGGCTCGGTGGCGCAACTCAGAGAAGAGATCGCCAGATCAGTCAACGCGGGCGTCATGAAAGAAAACCCGCTGGAACGATTCGTCGCGGGAGAGACGGGCGCCGAAAACTACCATACCTTCGACCTGCATCGTCCCTTCGTGGACGATATCGTGCTGGTTTCGGACGACGGAACACCGATGGTCCGCGAGCCCGATCTGATCGACGTGTGGTTCGATTCCGGCTCCATGCCCTATGCACAATATCATTACCCGTTCGACGCGACAAGAAAGCTGGAAGATTTTTTCCCGGCCGATTTCATCGCTGAAGGGGTAGATCAGACCCGCGGATGGTTCTTTACGCTGCACGCCATCGCCGTGATGCTGTTCGGAAGCGTTTCTTATAAGACCTGCCTCTCCAACGGGCTGGTGCTCGACAAGAACGGAAACAAGATGTCGAAACGGCTCGGCAATGCCGTGGATCCGTTCGAAACCATCCGTAAGTACGGACCCGACGCCACCCGGTGGTACCTGATCACCAACTCGCAGCCCTGGGACAACCTTAAATTCGACCTTGATGGCATTGAGGAGACCAGGCGTAAATTCTTCGGGACCCTCTATAACACCTATGCCTTCTTTGCACTCTATGCCAACATTGACGGGTTTGATTACAGCGAACCGGAAGTTCCCTTTGAAAAGCGGCCGGAGATCGACCGCTGGATCCTCTCGGAACTCAACTCGCTGATCCGAACCACGGATGAGAGCTACGCCGATTATGAACCGACCCGTGCCGGACGCGCCATCACCGATTTCGTCGACGAACGCCTGAGCAACTGGTATGTACGCCTGAGCCGCCGCCGCTTCTGGAAAGGGGATTATACGCAGGACAAGATCTCTGCCTATCAGACGCTTTACCGCTGTCTTGAAGTGATCGCCCAGCTTTCGTCACCCATCGCCCCCTTCTTTGCCGAAAAGATGTTCATCGACCTCAACAAAGTAACAGGCCGGCAGCCGGTGGATTCGGTCCACCTGACCCGGTTTCCGCAGGCCGACCTGTCGCTGATCGACAAAGATTTAGAGGAACGCATGGAACTGGCACAGAAGATATCGTCCATGATCCTTTCCATCCGTAAATCGACAAGACTTCGTGTCAGGCAGCCGCTCAGCAGGGTGTTGATCCCCGTATTGAACGACAGGATCACCCGGCAGCTTGATGCGGTGAAGAACCTGATCCTTTCCGAGGTTAACGTGAAAGAACTTGAATACATCACCGACACTTCCGGCATCCTGGTTAAAAAGGTAAAACCCGATTTCAAAAAGCTCGGGCCGCGTTACGGGAAGCTGATGAAGCAACTCGCTGCTGCGCTTGCAACCCTGTCCCAGGATCAGATCAGCGAATTCGAGAAAACGGGAAACATTACCTTAATAGTTGAAGGTCAGAATGTTGAATTGATCTCGGGCGACCTGGAGATCTTGTCAGAGGATATCCCGGGCTGGCAGGTGGCCTCCATGGGACCGCTGACGGTGGCCCTCGATATCACCCTTACACCTGAACTGTTGCAGGAGGGGATCGCCAGGGAGGTGATCAACCGGATCCAGAACCTGAGAAAGGAGAAAGGCTTCGAGGTGACCGATAAGATCACCGTCAAGTTCCAGTCGCACACGGCCGCCGATGAGGCTGTGCAACAGAATATTTCCTATATTTGCTCCGAAATTCTGGCCCAGTCGTTTGAGTTCGTTGATGCTATCGAAGGAGCTGAAAGAGAATTGATTGAAATTACCGACACCATCTCGACCTTCATTGACATCAGGAAGGTTGATTAATACTGCAGTACCATGAAGAAAGCACCAGGAATGACCCATACGGAAAAGAACCGGTATTCGGATGAGGAACTCGAGGAGTTCCGCCAGATCATCCTGAAGAAGCTGGAAAAGGCGCGCAATGACCTGAAGCTGCTTACAGAGTCGTATACCACAGGCAATGAGCATGATACAACCGACACCTCTCCGACGTTCAAGGTGCTTGAAGAGGGTTACCAGGTGTTTTCTAAAGAAGAGAACAGCAAATTCGCCGCCCGCCAGGAGAAATTCATCAAGTCGCTGGAGAACGCCCTGATCCGGATCGAGAACAAGACTTACGGGATCTGCCGTGTGACCGGCAAGCTCATTCCGGCCGACCGTCTCCGCAGCGTTCCCCATGCCACCCTGAGCATTGAGGCCAAACGCATACAGACTTCCTCCCCCGCCGTTTTGCGGCCCGCCGTTGAACAGCAGTCTCAGGAAGAACTGGAATAGAAGCCACGAACAACCTCTTCCTTGAAGAAAGCCTTTCTGATTGTTCTTGCGATCCTGATCCTCGATCAGGCGCTGAAGTTCTGGATCAAGACGAGTTTTTACATGGGCGAAAGCCATGCCATTCTGGGGAGGTGGTTCTTCCTCCATTTCACCGAGAACGAAGGGATGGCTTTCGGAATGAAACTGGGAGGCGATTACGGAAAGCTGCTGCTCAGTCTGTTCAGGATCGCCGCCGTGGTCATCATCACCATCTGGCTCTACCGGGTTACATGCCGGGGCGCGAACAACCTGCTGATCCTCTGTATATCCCTTATCCTGGCCGGGGCGTTGGGAAACATCATCGACAGCGCTTTTTACGGGATCATTTTCGGCGAGAGCACAGCCATGCAGGTAGCGTCCCTCCTCCCGCAGGGAGGAGGGTACGGAACTTTCCTCCACGGCCGGGTGGTCGACATGCTCTATTTTCCCATCATTGAAACACGGTATCCCGGTTGGGTGCCTTTCGTCGGCGGCGAGGAGTTCGTCTTTTTCCGGCCGGTTTTCAACATCGCCGACTCAGCCATCACCACCGGCGTGCTGATCCTCATCCTTTTCCAGAAAAGGGTTTTTGCAGGAGTGGAACCTAAATCATAAAATCGTAAAATGGCAATATTGCGATTTTACAATCTTGCGATCTTGCAATCTTTGAAATTTATCTCACCCGGATCGACCTGCCAACCCGGAGGGTAGTCGTGGGCTTGATCTTGTTCATGGCGCAGATCTCTTTCACCGAGGTGCCGTATTTGCGGGCCAGCTTGCCGAGCGTGTCCCCGCTTTTAATCTTGACGACGAGGGAGTTGGCCACGTGGTCGTTCGGAAAGAAGACCCGCTTCGTGACCGGGAAGGTGGAGGCGATCAGCTTCTGGTTGTCGTAGTCGATCAACCGCAGGGGGTCGAGCGGAATATCCTTGTAGCGCACTTCAAAATGGAGGTGGGGGCCGCGGCTCCTGCCGGTGGAACCGCCCAGGGCAATGGGATCGCCCGAGCGCACCACCTGGTTCACCTTTACATTGATCTTCGACAGGTGGCCGTAATAGGTCTCCAGCCCGTTATAATGGCGGAGGATCACCAGGTTGCCGAAGCCGCCGCGGTTGTATTTGGCATACCTGACCACGCCGTCGAACGCCGCCCGGATGGTGTCGCCTTTGTTCAGTTTGATATCCAGTCCTTTGTGTGTATAGGTGAACCCCCGGAACAACTTTCCATAGAACGGCATGGTAAAACAGCGTTCGGGGGAGACCAGCATCACCACGGTGTCGCGGATCGAATCGGGCGGAATGCGGTAGGCGAAGATCTGGTCGTTGATCCATTGTGCAGTGAACAGTCCCGTGGAATCCTCTTCCTGGCTCATCATCACCGGCTCGTCCTGGAGGAATTCCCATGTGAAATTCTTATAAAGGATGGCGGTGCCCTGCGCGGTTTCGACCGTGTCGACGATGGCGTCAATATTGCGCTGGGCAAAGGAACAAGCGGGAAGGAACAGAAAAGATAACAGCAACAGCGTTAATGATTTCATTGCCGGAATGTAAGGGTTACCGATCAACATCAAATTTACAAAACTAAGGGAATTTATCAAAAGAAAATAATTCATACATTTGAAAGTAACAAAAACCCAGACCCATGAAAAAGTTAATTACCTTGATCTTATTGATGTTATCGTACGAAATGTTATGCGTGACCTCCCTGTATGCCCAGGTGGACGTCACTGCGACGGGAGGCCTTGCCTCTGCCAGCTACACTACCCTGAAGGCGGCGTTTGACGCCATCAATACCGGGACGCACACCGGCGATATTACTATCGGCATTTCCGGCAGCACGACCGAAACAACGCCGGCCATCCTCAATGCCAGCAGTCCTCCCTCTTCTTACAACAACATCATCATCCAACCCACCGGAGGAGCGGCGAGGACCATCTCCGGGAATCTGACAGCCGCTACGCTGATTGATCTCAACGGGGCCGACAATGTCACCATCGACGGAATTAATGAGGGGGGAAACTCACTCACCCTTTCCAATACCGGACTTAGCTCTTCCTCCGTGATCCGTTTTATAGCGGATGCAACGCTCAATACGGTGACCCGGTGTTCCCTGCAGGGATCGACCACCCTCAGTTTCGGGGTTATCTATTTCGGAAACGGGAGCGTAACAGGGAACGACTACAACACCGTCAGTTATTGCGACATCGGCCCGGCCGGGACCAACCTGCCGCTCAACGGGATCTATTCCCTAGGTACCAGTTCCGGTGTCGACAACAGCAATAATACCGTCACCGGCAACGAGATCTTCGACTACTTCAACCAGGGCCTGGCAACAAACGGCATGAACATCAACTCCGGCAATTCGGCCTGGACGATCACCAATAACCATTTCTATCAGACCTCCAACCGGGTATACACCACTGCCAGCACCCACAACGGTATCTTCATCACCTCCGGCTCCGGCTATACGATCAGCGGGAACGTGATCGGCTATGCCAGCGCCGCGGAGACAGGCACAACGAACATGATCGGGTTGAACTCCGGCTCCCTTGGCGGAACATTTCCCTCCTCCTATACCGTTGGAGGCTCGGCCAACACAAATAATTACATAGCCATCAACTGTTCATTCACGGCCGGAGGCGTTGTATCCTCCATACAGGGCAACAAAATAGCCGGGTTTGCACTATACTCTTCCAACAGCACCAGTTCGGGTTATGGAGTTTTTTGCGGGATCGGCATTGCGAACGGAAATGTCGATATCGGGACTGAAGCGGGAAACACCATCGGCATGCCGGGTGCGAGCATCTATTCGGCGTCCACCGGGTCGGCAGCGCTGATCGCAGGCATCTATGTGGCTAACGGCAATACCATCAATATTCAGAACAACCTCATCCAGAACCTTGATGCCATGGGTACAGCCACGAACAGGGCCGGTAGCATCAACGGCATCAACACAGAAGGCTCCGGCAGCACGATCCTCATTTCCGGCAATACCATCGGGAATGAAACTAATCCGAACCTCCGGACAGGCAACCTGACAGACGGGACAAACCTTTCCAATGTGGGAACCGTTTTCAGCACTGCCAGTGGATCATCTCTTTTCAATGGGATCAGGAATTACAATACCGGCAGTGTAACGATCGGCACGGCGAACTCCGGCAACATCATCCGGAATGCCAGTATCAACTCGTCGGCAGGAACCGCGTTCCCCAGGGGAATTCATGTCCTTCACGGAACACCTACCATAACCAATAACAGCATCACTAACATCACGTCCGCATCCGGAGGGAATTCATATTCCAATGGCGGGCTGGCAATGATCGGGATCCTTCTCGGGGGAAGCGGCACAACCCTGAATTCCCCGGTCGTCACCGGAAATACCATAAGTAACATGAGTCTGTCCAATACCGGGACCAGCGGCTATACCCTGGGCGGGATCGTATGCAGCATGCCCACCTCAGGGACATCCCTGTTAATTAATAAGAACAAGATCTTCAATCTGACGAATGCGAGCACCGCCACCAGCGCTACCTCTCCGGGAACCGTTTCCGGGATCTTTTTCAGGGAGGGCGGCGGCACGGATGCAACTCTGGTCAACAACATGATCTCCCTTGGCAGCGAACAGGCAACCAACACAGCGTTTCTCGGGATCTGGGCACAGTACAACACCTCGTCAGCGACCACCCTGAAGATCTATAACAACTCGGTTAACATTGAAGGAACCCTTTTCCTCGGATCCCAGCCCACGATGTGCCTCCAGCGGGGAGATCTAAGCGCTACAACCCATACCGTTTACACCATCGACGCCAGGGACAACATCTTCAGCAATACCCGTTCCGGCGGATCAGGCAAGCATTATGCCATGGCCAACAGTTACGGGGCGGCGACCAGCAGCGCCACCGGCTGGGGAGCAGGCGCTACGGACTACAATGTGCTCAACGCTAATGCATTAACGGTGGGTTACTGGTCGGGCGACAAGACCTTTGCCGGATGGCAGGCCGCTTCATCCTGCGACAACAACAGCCTGACGGGCGACCCGAAATTCGTCAGTTCCACGGATCTGCACATACAGAGCGCCGTTTATTCCCCCATCCGGAATGCCGGGATCGCGATCCCTGCCGTAACGGATGATTTTGACGGCAATCCGCGCATGGATCCGCCCGATATCGGCGCCGACGAAGACGGCTATGCCGTGTTAAGCATAATTGGCACACCTGTTCCGGCCAATTGCCCGACCTCGGCCGACGGTGAGATAACCACTTCCGTCATTGGCGGCCTTTTACCGTTTACCTATTCGTGGAGCGACGGCGGTTCCGATGCGAACCCGGCCGGATTGACCCCCGGCACCTATACCGTGACGATCACCGATGCCAATGTCTGTACCGCATACGGTTCCTGGACCGTGGGATACGACGATATTGTATGCGACTACACCTACCCTGACGGTGAAGTGGCCGCCTACCAATGCTACGACGCCCATATTACCATTACCACTGGCGGTCCGGGCAAGGCTTTTATAGTACAAGCTCCCGACGGATATGTGCGGCTGATCGCCAACCAGAACATCCTGCTGGAGGAAGGAACGACCGTCGAGTACGGCGCATATCTGCATGCATACATTTCGGATGTGTTCTGCTCCGGAACGCCTCCGCCGATCCCTTCAGCCCCGGTTGCCGCGGTTGAGGATCCTGCCAGGGCAATTTCTTTCGAAGGATTTATCCTTTACCCCAATCCGGCCAGCGGAAATTTCATCCTCGGGCAAAAGGGCAAATATGCTGAAGGCGCTGCCAGGGCCGATATATATGACCTGAACGGGCGTAAAGTACTTTCCGGCGGGATGACCAACGGGCAGCAGCACGAATTCAACGTGGGCTCGCTTGTCCCGGGGCTGTATGTTGTGAAGGTGATCGCCGGGGAACAGGTGCAGGTGCTGAGGCTGGTCGTTGCCAGATAAAAGACTTCGTTGAGGCGAAAAATGCAAATTAATCCTCCGGAAATTTTATCTTTGCATCAAATTATCAGGCTGTAACATGCAAGCAGAGAAGAACGGAAAGATATCCCAGATCATCGGTCCCGTGATCGATGTGATCTTTGACGAAGATGTCAAACTGCCCAACATATATGACGCGCTGGAGGTAACCAACGACCGGGGCGATACGATCGTGCTGGAATGCCAGTACGACGTGGGCGAGCATACTGTCCGCACCGTGGCCATGGATTCCACCGACGGGTTCCGTCGCGGGTTGGAGGTGGTTGCAACAGGCCGGCCCATCTCCATGCCGGTTGGGGACATGATCAGGGGCAGGCTTTTCAACGTGATCGGCAAGCCGATCGACGGGCTGGGAGCCGTATCGGAGGAGCATGTGTACCCCATCCACCGCGATCCGCCAAAGTTTGATACCCTCAGCACCTCCAAGGACGTCCTTTACACCGGTATCAAGGTGATCGACCTGATCGAGCCCTATGCCAAGGGCGGCAAGATCGGGCTGTTCGGCGGCGCCGGCGTCGGGAAGACGGTCATCATCATGGAACTTATCAACAACATCGCCAAGAAATATTCCGGGCTATCGGTCTTCGGAGGCGTAGGGGAGCGCACCCGTGAGGGGAACGACCTCCTCCGCGAAATGATCGAGTCGGGTGTCATCCGCTACGGGAAAGAGTTCCTGGAAGATATGGAAAAGGGCGGCTGGGACCTGTCAAAGGTGGACCTGGAGGAGCTGGCCAAATCGCAGGCTACGCTGGTCTTCGGGCAAATGAATGAGCCGCCCGGCGCTCGTGCCCGCGTCGCGCTTTCCGGGCTGACCCTGGCCGAATATTTCCGCGACGGCGATGAAAAATCAGGCGGCCGCGACATACTTTTCTTTATCGATAACATCTTCCGCTTCACACAGGCGGGATCGGAAGTCTCCGCCCTTCTGGGCCGCATGCCATCCGCCGTCGGGTACCAGCCTACCCTTGCCACCGAGATGGGGATCATGCAGGAACGCATCACCTCGACCAAACGCGGTTCAATCACATCGGTCCAGGCAGTCTATGTACCCGCCGACGACCTCACCGACCCGGCGCCCGCAACAACCTTCGCCCACCTCGACGCCACTACGGTGCTTAGCCGCAAGATCTCCGAGTTGGGAAATTACCCGGCCGTGGACCCGCTGGATTCGACCTCCCGGATCCTGACCCCGGATGTGGTCGGAAAGGAACATTATGAAACCGCTCAGCGCGTGAAGCGTATCCTGCAACGGTACAAAGAACTCCAGGATATCATTGCTATCCTCGGGATGGACGAGCTGTCGGACGAAGACAAACTCGTCGTCTCCAGAGCCCGGCGTGTGCAGCGATTCCTTTCGCAGCCATTCTTTGTCGCCACACAGTTTACCGGCCTCCCGGGAGCCTTTGTAAATATTGAAGACACCATTAAAGGCTTCAATATGATCATGGACGGGCAGGTGGACGAATATCCGGAATCAGCTTTCAGCATGGTCGGAACCATCGAAGAGGCGATTGAGAAGGGAAAGAAGATGCTGGCGGAGAGCAGTGAGCAATGAGCAATGAGCAATGAACAATGAACGGTGAAAGTTGAAATTGTAACACCGGACGCGACAATCTTCTCACACGAAAATGTAGGGCTGATCCAACTGCCCGGCATCGACGGATCGTTTGAGGTACTGAACAATCACGCTCCGCTGATATCCGTTCTCCGGAAGGGAAAGATCAAGGTGATCGTCAAGGGAGATAAAGAAGAGCAGTTCTTCGAGATCAACGGCGGCGTGATCGAAGTGATCGGTAATAAGGTACTGATCCTGGCGGAATAATTGAATACTCGAACATTCGATCAACGATTTTAGAATTGCGATTTGATTTCGGAAGTCTGAAGTACAATCCGATCGCAAAATCAGACCTCGCTATTCGAATTTTCGAGTATTCTGACTGATCAATAGAAGTTGATCCGGTTGTCGGTGATCTTGGCGGTCTTTTCGAGTGCTGTATAAGCGCTGCTCACGATCCGCTGGGCGAAGCTCTGCATCTGCTGGGAGCGCTCGAAAGCGAAATCCTCCCTTGCGGGGGCTTCGATCACCTCGGTGATATAAGCCGTAAAAACGCCGTAGTTTCCTGTGAGCGGCCCGAGCAGTTCGCCCTTCTTTGCTGCAAAAAGCTTCCCGACAATCTCCTGCTCGCGCCCGATGGCGGAACGGCCGAAACCCGAGAAGGTCACCATGGAGGTGTCGATTTTAGCATTCAGCTTCTGTGCCAGGACTGTAATATCTTTGGTCCCGGCCATCTCTTTCTTCATCTTCTCCGCCAGGATGTCGATCTTCTTCATATTCCTGACCGACGGTTCAATCCGGGCTTTGACGCTGGCGAGCGACTGATCTCCTTTTTCGCCGATGGCTTTGAGCACAGCGATGCCGTATTTTCCCGAGAGGTCAAAAACAGGGCTGACTTCGCCGATCTTCGTACTTTCGGCAAAAGCCCAGCGCACCATTTCCCGCGCGGAGGCGAGTCCCATGACGTAATTGTCCATCGGCCTCACGCCCGGTGCGGAACGTTTCTGCAATCCCTGGTCGGTAGCTGCCTTATCGAAGGCCTGAGGGGTCTTGTTCTGTCCGGCAAACGCACTGGCTTTCATGTAGGTGTCCTGGAAAGTTTGGTTGCTTGGAACGATATTCCGGGTGAGGACTGCGGCCTTGACTTTTTTAACAGGGGCAGGTTTTTCCGCGAGCATGAAGACCGAGTACCCGATCCGGGTCTCCACGATCTTCATTTCGTTGGGTTTCAGTTCCACGCCGGCCATGAAGAAGGGATCGAAATTGGGGTTCCCGTCCTTGAACCACTTCAGGTCGCCGCCGTCATCTTTCGCGGTCGGGTAATCCGAGACTTTTTTCGCCGCCTCGGCAAAGAACAGCGGATTCTTTTTCAGTGCGGCCAGGATGCTGTCGGCTTTGGCCTTCGCCTCTTCCTTCGTGCGCTTGATGTTCTCGTTCCCCGTTCCTGCCCAGGCGACGAGGATCTGTGAGCCCTTCATCGAGTCGGGGCGTTCCTGCAGGTCGATCAGCCTGGCCATGTACCAGGAGTTGTTGAATTCGAACGGCGGGATGACGGCGCCGGGGGTGGAATAGAACAGCAGGGTATCGAGATTTGCGGCCAGGGTGCCTTTCCTGATAAACATGGTATCGTTCCTCACGTCCGTGTTGGCATTGGCAAAAGCCATCGGGTCCTGGCTTGCCTGGAAGTCCCTGAAAAGGGACTGCACGTCTTCGGCTGTCTTTTTCCGGTCGAGATCGGAGGCTGTTACTTCGAATAGCACGTAATCTACATCCCGGGTGGCCTCATCGGAATGGAAGTAGAACTTGTACTTGTTATAATATCGCTGGTAATCATCATCAGTGATCTTGACAGCGCTGTCGGAGACCGAATTAAAGTCAGGGGAGACGGAGAGCACGTTCAGCCCTTTGGTGCGGTTGATATAATCTTTTTTCAGGAAGGCGGTCGGAATATAATAGGCCTTGCCAAGCAGGTTGTAGAATTTGGTTTCCTGCCGGTCATCCTTGATCGCTTTTTCGAACATAAGCCACTGGCTCTTCACCTTCGGCTCCATCTTGTCGAGGTTCTTCAGGTAATTCAGCACGACCGAAGGGTTATACTGCCCGGTGGCGGGGTCTTTGAAGTACTGCAGGATAAAGCGGTGGGGCTGCCGGCCCTGCACCTGATCGAACAACTCCTCCGGCGACACTGTCAGCCCGAGTTCATCATACTCTTCGCCCATGAGAAGTTCCTTGACCATCGAGGACCAGGTGCTCTGTCGAATCTGGTAGGCAGTCTGGTCGTCGATCTTGTCGCTGCCAGAGTTCTCTTTCTGTGCTTCGAGGTTTTTTTCGACTTTGTCGTTGAACTCCATGTAAACGATGTTCTCGCCGTTCACCTCGCCGATGTCAGTGGTGCCATGAGTCCTTTTCTTGCTGAAGTCCCCGATCACAAAAGCGGCAATCGCCACGCCGACGATAATGACAACAAGACCCGAGTGTTTTCTGATATTACCGATAATCGCCATGCTATAAGGTATTTTTATTAAAACAGGGTGCAAAAGTAGGGATAATTCGCAAAACTACAAATAGGTGAAGGGTATTATGCAGAAAACTGGTGAACGGGTGAACTGGTGAACAGGTGAACGGCGGATGATTCAGATAGAATCGGATTTAACATTCATCTCGCCGGTGGGATCCTGGATGGAATACTGCGTGAAGGCTTCATTCGATTCCATTCCCGAACCGTACAGCACCTGGTCGGGCCGGGTGATCTTTACCTTCACCTCCGACCATATCCTGTGGCGGTTCAGTTCCCACACGAGGTGCTCGGTGTTGAGCTGTTCGTTCTTGAGCTCGTTGCGGACCACCACGTTTCCCCAGGCTTCCATCGTATGGGCTCTTTCCCGCCGCACGCCGCGGTCCCCGGTGATGGTGGAGGTGACCTGCCGCGATGAATCATACATGGCGACGCTGAATCCCTCCGAAAGTTCGAGGTAAGGGTCTTCGCCCGCATACCGGTTCATCAGCGGGGCGGTCAGCTTCGCGATCACCATGCCGGAATCGCTGAACAGGATCTCGATATCGCGGGCCGTCATCACCGGGTCCTCCACATGGACTTTCAGCGACTCATTCAGCCGGGGGGCTTTGCTGCAGGCGATGACAAACGCCAGCAGGAAAACGAAGGGAATAAAGGGAAATACGGCAGGCCTGCTGGATTTCAAGGCTAAAAATACTTACGTTTGATGAACCAACGCTCATAGATCGAAAAGCCGATAACGACCTTGAAATAACTTTCGCGGATAAGTCCCGACGAGGTGGTCCCGCGTGAGCCATATTGTCCGCCGACATGGAGCATCGTTTTGATACCCCTGAGGGGAAGCCCTAACCCAAAGGTGATGGCATATTCGTTGAGGTCCTGGCCCCGCAGGTGAAGGTAGCTTCTCCCGTAATTGAAGCCCAGCCGGTAGCGGATCCGCGCCAGGTAGTTGTTGTAGTTGTCGATGTTGGGCGTGATCTCGCCGCCGACGGAGACCTGCCAGCTGTTCACCAGCGAATCGCTGAGGCCGAAGGCCCTGAACTTCTCCCAGTTCTGCCACTTGTAGTCAACCCCCGCAACCCATTTGTCGGGCTTCTCGAACGAGATGCCGCCGCCGAGCATCATAGGGATCACGATCCTGCCCTTATAGGCATCGGTTACGAAGAGGGTGTCGCGGGGCGTTTCGATGCCGGCCGCGTTGGAAAAAAAAGTGGTGGCGAAGATATCAGCCTTGGAGGCCATGCTCAATGTGGGCGCGTAAACCGCACCGGCGGTGACGAACAGGTCTTTTGCCAGCATGGTCCGGTACTGTGCTCCGAAGGTGTAATGAAGATCGCTCATGTTCACCCGGAAAACCTCCCTGAAGTTCATGGCAAAGATCGAATCGGGGAAAAGTACCGCCGCTTCGCGGTTCATGCTCCCGAAGAGGTAGGAAATATTGAACCCGACGGAGAACTTCTTGAGAAACCTCACGGAGTTTCCCCAGTAAAGCCTGCTGATTCCGCCGGAACCAAAATACTGGCGTGCGATGGTCCCCATTGCTTCGCTTTCCTCGAGCGTGACAACGCTGTAGCCGACATCGCTGAACGGAACGATACCGAAACTTGTCCTCCACCATTTGTTCACCGGCATGCCGAAAAGCAGGTATCCCAGGGATGCGTAACTCCTGCTCACATTCTGGAAATCGGACTTCAGGTTCACGAATATGCCGTTGAAGCCCCCTTCGAATACGAACGATAACGAGTCGAACGCGCTGTAGGAAGCCGGATTCATGTAGTTGACGTGGATGGGGCTGCGCATTCCGATCCCGAGCTGCCCCATGGAGAGGTTCCACGCGTTGTTGTTGTCGGAAAGATCGCCTATGCCGAACCGGGAATAGGGCGAAACGATCCTGATCTGGGCGAACAGCGCGGTATGGAGAAACAGGAGAAAGAAAAGAACCGGGTATTTCAGGCTATGATGATTCAGGGACATTGAAGGCCAGGATTTGTTGCAACCCGTGTATGACGACGTTCGGGCGTGCAAAGATGCTAATTTTTAGCCGTTTGACAAAATAATTCAGATCGCCTCCGCTCAGAACGACCACCAAACCAGGGAATCGCTCCCTGTAACCGTTGGCAATTCCTTCCATTTCGGCAACCATGCCATTGACCACTCCCGAAAGAATGCTTGTCCGCGTGGTTGTTCCGACGGGTGATACCTTACCGGCATAGGATATTAACGGCAATCGGTCGGTAAAAGTATGCAGCGCGTTGAAACGCATCTGCATGCCCGGGGAGATCGATCCGCCGGGGTATTCGCCCCCGGAATCGACGAAGTCGTAAGTCAGCGCGGTCCCGGCATTAATGACCAGGACGTTTTCTCCGGGGAAGGCCGTCGCGCCGTAAACCGCGGCAGCCAGCCGGTCTTTTCCCAGCGTCCCCTTGGTACGGTACCTGTTCCTGAGGGGTACCGGTGTGTGCGCATCCAGCCCGATGTAATGCATCTTTAGCTCCAGAAATTTCGGGATGGCGGGTGAATGGCTGACCACCGACGAAAGGATGCAGGCGGTGATCCCCGGGCGCTGACTGATGAACCGGGCGATGACCGACTTCGTAACGGCGGTGTGCGATTCGACCATCGTCAGTCTCCCCTTGTCGAAGAGCGCCAGCTTTTTCTGCGTATTTCCGAAGTCCAGAACGAGGTGTGCCATGTTGTTCCCTGAAAATTTGAATGATGTCAGTTAAAGCTGATCGGGATGCCGATCTTGATGGCGACATAGATCACCGTGATAAGGACGGAGGCCCAGATGATCCAGGGCCAGAGGATCCTGACGGGCCGCTCCCGGCTGTCGAAATGAAGGTTGTCGAACCGCAGGGCACGGGAGGGCAGCGGCAGAAGAAGGAAGAAAAGGGAGAAGTTCAGCAGGATGAGCGACAGGTCGAAGTCGGGCGCCATCATCACGGTATTGATAACCGTCCCGATGATGAAGGGAAATATCGCCTGGCTCAGGACGAAGGGCATCCGGTTGCGGTCGTTCAGGTTGTTGAGATACATCCTGGACGAGTGGAAGAACTGACGGGCGAAAACGAATCCGATCGTCACCATCGACAGGAAGGCGATAACGGAGAAGAGCGCTTCGAAAAAGAAACTGTTAAAGAGATACCAGATCACATACCCCAGCCTGCGGTGGAAGAGGAAGGCAAAGAGCAGGCCGCTGAAAAAGTAGGTAAGGCTGTGAAAGAGGGTCCAGAGCAGGAATAACCGCACGGACCAGGACAACTTTTTCCTGACGCGCAATTTCCGTTCCACTTCCGCAGGCCGGTTCATTCTTTGCACCTGCATTTCGATCTGCCGCTTCCGTTGCATCTTCCTGTGCAGGTACCGCTGTTTTTTCGTAGGGTAACGCAACCGGCGGATTAGCCGGCGGAAGAAATCCCTGAAGCGGATGTTCCTGGCAAACGGCAGGGAGCAGAGGATGGCGATCAAGAGCGCGAAGATGGCCGGAATGGAGAAGACGGTGATCACCATCTCTTCGGTCCAGTTCCACCAGCGGATGTGCCAATCGATAAAGGTGTAGTTCAGCGTGGTACGGATATCTACCAGCCATGACGAAAATCCGGTCATCAGGTGGGTCAGGAAGTGGATCAGGAAAAAGGAGAGGAGGTAGAGGACTGTCGAGTTGAAGGTGATGACGAGGTACCGCTTTGAAAAGACCACCGAATACTTCTCCCGGAATTTCCTCAGGGCGTATCCCGTCTTTGTGGCAAAGGACGGCCCTTTGGGCCTGGACCTGCGGGAGAAGGATGTCCGGAAACCGTGCTCCCTGACCCGCCTGAACCAATGCCGCAGCCGCACATGCAGCGGAGGCCTCCGGTGCCTCCGGCCGGTGTGGCGGTGTTCGTCCCGGATCCGGCGGAATTCATTCTTCACTGCCCGCCGGATACGCCTGTAAAGGGATCGTTTCATGAC
>Ga0163209_1000314_pt1 | contig 20594 bp, 14 predicted proteins | sample Kivu_160m_FD_113538 | JGI IMG/M metagenome (GOLD analysis project Ga0163209, IMG submission 113538) | Freshwater microbial communities from Lake Kivu, Western Province, Rwanda to study Microbial Dark Matter (Phase II) - Kivu_160m | ecosystem: Environmental > Aquatic > Freshwater > Lake ...
GCCTGGTGCTGGCCCAACCCATGTTTCAGCGGATCAGGGAAAAATATCCCGCCGCATCCATCCACGCCCTTCTTTTTGAGAAGAATCGGGAAATACTTGATATTATGGAAGTTATTCCCAGGGAAAATATTCTGACAATCAGCGATAAGTCGCTTTTCGGGTTGATGCGGGACAGCCTGCACGTCTTAACCCGGATGCGAACGATCCGGTTCGATACGGTCATCGACTGCGAGCTTTTCGCGAGAATCAGCAGCATTTTTTCTTTTTTCTCCGGCGCCGCCGTTCGTGTCGGATTTCACAGGCACACCATGGAAGGGCTGTACAGGGGAGATTTCATCAACAAGCCCGTTCTCTATAACCCTTACCACAGTATCCCCGAGCAGTTTGTCGGGCTTGTGGATGCCATTGATTCCCGCGCGGTTCCCGTTAACAAATTTCCCGCTTTCGACATTCTTAAGAAAGCGCCGCAGGCGCGATTGGAAGAAAATGAAATACAACGGATGGAAACGAGGCTCTACGGAGATTACCCGAATATTCAGGGGGAAAGACTTGTTCTTATATATCCCGGAGGCGGCATCCTGCCGATTCGGGCATGGCCCCTCGATTATTTCTGCAAACTCGGAGAGGATCTGATCAGCCGGGGATATGCCGTCGGCATCATCGGCCTGAAAGAGGACAAGAACCTGGCGCGGTCGATCCTGTCGCGCTGCGGAAAGTCATCCTGTATCGATCTCACCGGTTACACAAAATCCATCCGAGAACTCATCGTTCTGTTTCATATCGCTTCCCTTCTCATCACCAATGACGGCGGCCCCGGGCAGTTTGCCGTCCTCACACCCATAAAATCGATCCTGTTTTACGGCCCCGAAACCCCGGCCCTGTACGGCCCCCTGGGCGGCGACGCCTACGTATTTTATCGATCCGTTTCCTGCTCTCCCTGCCTGACAGCCTACAATCACCGGAACTCCCCCTGTGACGGAGACAATCTCTGCCTGAAATCCATCCATCCCGATGAGGTTCTGGAGAAGGCGCTTTCCCTCCTGGATTCCCGCTTTCGCGGGAATGACAGTGATGGGTGAATGGGGAGGTTATCGGAAGGGAATCCAGTTCCCGCGGTATGCCTTCCCGGAAACCAGTTGAATGACCGAAGCGTCGATCTTCTCGTGCCGGAAGATGCAGGCCGTGACACCAATCCTTGCAAAGGCCTCAAAATATGGATGGTATTGCCTGACGGCGTCTTCGCTCTGATTGTGGAGCAGGATGACGGCATCTTTTCCCCGCAACCCCTTGATGTCTTTCAGAAAGATGTATCGTTCCGGACGGGCGAAATCTATGCCTGTGAACCGGTTCCCCGTATAAAAGACGGCTTCGGCGACGGTTGTTCCCTTCTCGGAAAGCAGAAAATATCCATCCCTACGGGGATTATCATGGATATAGGCATTGATTTTCCCCCCGAGTTCTCTCCAGCCGCAAAACTGAGCCGTGGGATCAAGATTCGGAGGAAGAGGGATGAAGGGATTGATCAGATGGATATGGATCACGACGTTCACGATCAGGGCAAAGCCGATGCCGGCATGGAAAAATTTCCTGTGTCCTCCTCTCGCCCTGAAGTGTTCGTGAAATACATGGCACATGAGGAGAAAGCCGGCAATATAGGCCGGAGCCGGCCAGTTTGCCTCCGCAACTTTTCCCAGGGCGGTCGAGAGACCGAAGAACAGCAGAATCGGCCACGACAGGAGGGCAAGATAGAGATATTCCGGAATCCCTCTCCGTATGGCCATGATTGTCCCTTTGGTGCTGTAAATAACAAAGGCGATGAACAAAAACGGCGTGATAACGCCGGCCTGCCCACCGAGATATTCCAGCACTTTGAGGACAACCTGAAGGATTTCTCTTTTCTTCGGGTTAAAACCCTGCTGCAACTGATAGGCGAAAGAGGCCCAGTGGTGCTGCCAGTTCCACAGGATGACGGGTGAAAAGATGACAAGGGCAATCAACAGGGCGAGGTACGGCTCCTTCTTTTTTAACCAGTGGCGATGTTCCGGCGAAAGAAGGAAAAAGAGAAACATGCAGGGAACGATGAGGAGCATGGTGTATTTGCTCAGCAGTCCGAATCCGAGGGCTGCTCCCCACAGATACCACCACCGGGGCGATTCCTCTGTGATGATCCGGCTCCCACAGTAGAGAGCGGCCGTCCAGAAAAGGAGCATCGGGGTGTCCGGAGTCTGAATAATGCAGCCGGCGGGAAACAAGAGCGTGATGTTAAAGAGAAACAGCAGTTCCCAGGCAAGAAATGTGTTGGCGGGAAACAAAGTGATGGACGTCTGATAGAGAAATATGAGGGCGACGGCCGAGCAGACAAGCCCTCCCAGGCGGACGAAGAATTCCGTGTCTCCGCCAAGGGCTGTGAAGACGGCCATGATATAGGCGACCATCGGGGGGTGATCGGAATAGCTCAGGTCTAAATGCTTGCTCCAGTACCAGTAATACGCCTCGTCGGGTGCAAGTTCGAGATGATTGATGATGAAAAGGCGAATCAGGAAAAAAAGCACAATGATGAAGAAAATCCATATCTCAGCATGTGCCCGCAGTTTTACAGACATGGGATCAATCCCTTCAAAAAATAGGGACAGCGCCCCTATTTTTATATTTTCGTCAGATGTGCGTGCCCGCAAGCATCTCACATTAAGATGAAGGAATCAAGTGTGATGCACTTAGCCGTGGAAAATACTCTGTTGGTATGCTATCATTCAATCATAATGATAATGAATAAAAAGGAGGAGTTATGAAATATTTACGCCACCTGGACGCCATTTTCAAACCGCGGAGCGTGGCCCTCATCGGCGCCTCGGCGACGCCGGGAAAGCTCGGTCACGATGTTCTGTATAACCTGATCCATGCCGGCTTTGCCGGGCCGATTTACCCGGTGAATCCCAAGGCGGATGAGCTTCTGGGACTCCCCGCGTATAAAAGCATTCAGGACATTTCACCCGCGCCCGACTTGGCCGTCATTATCATTCCCGCCAGAACCGTTCCGGCAATCATTCAGCAATGCGGGGAAGCGGGAATCAAGGCCGCCATCGTCGTGACGGGCGGTTTTGCCGAAGCCGGAGAGGAAGGCGAAAAACTCCAGGAAGAACTGGCGGCGGTGGCGCGCCGATACGGCATCCGGCTGATCGGACCCAACTGCCAGGGGGTGAACAATCCGCATCATCAACTTTGCGCGTCCTGGCCGCTCCTCACCACTAAAGGCGGAATGGCCTTCATCTGCCAGAGCGGCACGGTCGGCGCCGCCCTTGTGGACTGGGCGAGCCAGGAACAACTGGGAGTCAGCGTCTTTGTCAGTCTGGGCAACCGGGCGGATGTCGACGAATCCGACGCCATCCGGTATTTTAACCGGGACCCTCATACAAGGGTCATTGCCCTCTATGTGGAAGGCGTCAAAAGACCGGCGAAATTTCTTGAAGCCCTGGCGAAAGCGAAAAAGCCGGTCGTCATTCTGAAGTCGGGGCGCACAGCAAGAGGCAAAGTGGCGGCGGAGAGCCATACAAAATCCCTGGCAGGAATGGACGAGATTTACAACGCCATTTTTGAGAAATACCGGGTTCACCGGGCCGATACCCTGGAGGAACTCTACGATTACGCCAAGGCGCTGGCCTACATGAAAAAGCCGTCCGGGAGACGCCTGCTGAACATCTCCAGCTCCGGCGGCGCGGCCATCCTTGCCATTGACGAAGCCGTGAAATACGGTTTTGAGGCGCCTGTTCCCAGCAAAAAACTCCAGGAGCGACTGAGAACATTTCTCCCGGCCCACTGCGGGGTCAACAACCCCATCGACCTCACCGGTGACGCCATTTCCGATCCGGGCCTGTACTCGCGGGTGATGGAAGCCTCCCGGTCGGAGTACGACACGATGGTGGTCATTTTCGGCGATCCGATCCACGGGGCCTCCGACATTGTTTCCGGCAAGGGAGAGTTGGTCATCTTCTGCGGCGGCGCCGGCGTGGAGAGGGAGGAATCACGCCTGATGCACAAAAAGGGCATTCCGGTCTATTTCACACCCGAACGCGGCTTGAAGTCTCTGTACCAGCTTTTCCGGTTCGATACAGACACGTGTGCCGGGGACGCGCCCCATGCCGCCCCGCAGCTCCATGCCCCGGGGCTGATGGATACGCGGGATGCATTGTCTCTGCTCAAGAAATACAGGATTCCCGCTGTGGACACAGCCGCTGCCGGAACTGCCCGTGAGGCCGCGGCCTTGGCGAAGAAGTTCGGCGGCCTCGTTGTTCTGAAGATTGCTTCGCCGGATATTCCCCATAAAAGCGATGTCGGCGGCGTGCGCCTCAACCTGGGAAAACAGCAGGAGGTGATCGACGCCTTCAGGGAAATCGTTGCAAATGTCAAAAAGAAAGTGCCCAAAGCGCGGATCGAGGGTGTCACGGTATCGCCGATGGCGAAACCCGGAGGACTGGAGGTGATCCTGGGTGTCGTCAGGGATGAGCAGTACGGCCATGCCCTGATGTTCGGTCTCGGGGGAATCTTCACGGAGGTCTACAGGGATGTGCAGTTCCGCCTGCTTCCGGCCGGGGAGGATGAATTTAAACGGATGTTGAAAGGCATCAGGGGGTATCCGCTCCTTGCCGGCGTGAGAGGACAGAAACCGAAGGATCAGAAAGCCCTCTTAAGACTCATGACGGCTGTATCAAAACTCGTAGCGGACCACCCGGAAATCGATCAGATCGATCTCAACCCCGTCCTGGTTTATGAAAAGGGTCTTTCGGTGGTGGATGTCCGGATCTACAGCCGGTAAAGAGACGTTTACAGGTATTCTCTTCTCAACTGCTCGATCATCTCGTCGGTCAGTTTTTCCGATTTTCTGAGCTCTGCGAATTTGTCGAGAAGGTCGTCCACCGTGAGACGGCCTTTTTCCTTTTTCGATATGTCATCGATGATCTGTCCCTGGTGCATCATGATGGTGCGGTTGCCAAGATCGAGCGCCTGTTGCATGCTGTGCGTCACCATGAAGGTTGTGAGAGCGCCCCGTTCGATAAAGGATTTCGTCAGTTTGATGACCTGAGCGGCCGATTTCGGATCGAGGGCCGCCGTATGCTCATCGAGAAGGAGAACTTGCGGTTCCCGGATAACGGCCATGAGGAGGCTCACCGCCTGCCTCTGCCCGCCGGACAGCGTCCCGATGACCGTGTAGAGTCTTTCCTCGAGCTGCATCTCAAGTTCCGCCACCCGCTCTCTGAAGAATGCCAGACGTTCCGCGTTGAGTCCGATCTTCGGATAATGCCTCTCGCCCCGCAAATATGCCAGCAGCAGATTTTCAGCGATGGTCATATCCGGAGCCGTTCCCATGAACGGATTCTGGAAGACACGCGCGATGGAGCGCGCCCTCTCGAAATCTTTCTTTTTTGTCACATCTTTTCCCGCAATCATGACGCTCCCCGAATCCGGCAGGAACGTGCCCGCCACCATATTCAGCAGCGTCGATTTCCCGGAACCGTTGGTGCCGATGACGGTGACGAACTCGCCTTTCCCGATTTCAAGGCTGACATCCCTCAATGCGTAAACTTCGTTGACCGTGTCCGCATTGAATCTTTTATGGATGCGATGCAGTTTTATCATCCTTCACCTCTTGACAATGGCAGCCTTCTTCAAAAGTCCGTCGGGAATGGTCACCCCGTATCGTTTTGCGAGTCCGGCATTGACGCCGATTTTCTCAGGGACGAGATCCCGGATGGGGATATTTTTCGTTTCTTCGCCCGCGATGACCCGCGCCGCCATCTTAGCCGTTTCCACACCGACCTCATAATAATCGGCGCCGATAGAGAAGAATGCTCCCTGTTCGATGTCCGTGGGGTCATTCGTAAAATAGGGGATCCTTTGCTCTTTCAAGATGCCGGCCACGGTCACAAGGGCAAGGATGACCGTATTGTCGCCCGCGGTATAGAAAATATCGATTTTCCTGTTGATAAGCGCCGATACGGCGTCTTTCACTTCATCGGTCGTGCTTACCGTCCTTTCCATGAGTTCGAAGCCGTATTTCTTTGCCGCCTGTCGCGCCTTGAGCGTACACGCCTCGGAATTCGCCTCCGCGGGATTCCACACCATCCCGACGCGCCTTGCCTTCGGAAAGATATCCCGCATTGCCTTCATCGTAGATTCGACGGGCTGAAACGTGGCGACCCCGGTGATGTTGGGGATATGTTCCCGGGCGTTTTTTGCGATGCCCATGCGGTACGGATCCGTCACCGCGCCGAATATGTGGGGGATGTTTTTGTTGCCGTTTGCCGTTACCTGAAGGGCGAGCGTCGATGCGGTCACGATGTAATCGTAATTCTGACGGACCATGTCCTGTACGATAGCCTGTGCCGTTCCGTAATCGTTCTGGGCGTTTTTCAGATCGACGGTGATATTGTACTTTTGCAGGACGCCGCTCTTTTTCAGTTCGTCCATAACACCATCGGAGGTGATCTTCAGAAGATGGGTGTCGGAGAAGACAAAAAGGGCGAGCCGCTTCGGTTTGGCGTCCATTTTTGCGCCGGCCGATGAAAGCATGGCCTGGGAAAGGATGGACTGCGGGATGGCGATTCCCAGTTTACGCGCCACATCGGTATTGATGCCGATCGTGACCTTGCTGTATTGTTCAAAGGGAATGCCGGCGGGCTTTTCGCCTTTGATGATGCGGTCTGTCAGGTGGGCGGCCTGAATGCCGCTTAAGGTGTAATCATACCCGCAGGCCCCCAGTGCGCCGTCCTTGAGCCGCTCCACATCGCTGATGAAGATGGGTATTTTTTTCGCCTCTGCCGCCGCCACGATCGATTCAAAGGCGGAAAATACGATGTTGTCCGTCGTCAGAACGAAGGCATTTATCCCTCTGCCGGCAAGAGAAGTTGCAGCCTGGTAGACCTCCGATGAACCCGCGACCGTTGCGCCGGTAAAAATGACGTTCGGATTCCGCGATATGACGTCTTTCAACCGGTTCACGTTAAATACCGTGTTTTCCTGAGAGGGATCCCAGACGCAGCCCACTTTTATTTTGCCCGGCAGAATTCCCGTAACCAGATCCATAAGTTTGTCCGCAGGCGTGGCGCCGTAAACCCCTGTCACGTTGGGGAGGTGGTCGGTTTCCGATTTGCCGGCGCCGATGAGAAACGGATTGGCAACGGTGGCGAAAACGACGGGACGGTCTTTTATCTTGTTGATCGCGGCCTGCGTGCAGCCGGTGGATATGGGAACGACGATGTCGACCCCGTCATGGATGAACTTGTCCAGGATGGAATTGACGGTGGCCATGTCTCCATTCGCGTTTTGAAGGTCGATCCTGGCGTTTTTCCCGTCTTCGTAACCGAGTTTTTTCATCTCTTCGACAAAACTGTCGCGGGTGATGTTGAGAAGTCCGTGATCGCTCAACTGGACAACGCCGATGTTGACCTTTCTGGAAGACATGAGAGCATTTTCATGGAACAGTTTGTAGCCGAAGGCGATGGCGAATACGGCCGCGGCAAGGCCGACGAGAAGGGCGGTCAGCTTTTTCGCGGGGATTCTCTTTGTGATGCCTTCCTTCGCCCCTGAGGTTCCGGAGGCTCTGGCGGCGATGATTTTCGGCGCAATGAGGATGGCAAGCACAAAAAGCGCCGTAACGAGTTTCAGGTCGATGGGGTTCAATCCCACATAGAGGGCAAAAGCCACCATGAACCGGAAAACGATGGAGCCCACAATGACAGAGAACACCTTGCCGAAGACCGACCGTGTCCTGATGACCGATTCTCCGATAATGACCGCTGCAAGACCGAAGACGATAGAGCCTATCCCCATGCCGATATCGGCAAAACCTTGATATTGCGCGACAAGGCTGCCGGAAATTCCGACAAATCCGTTTGCAAGGGCGATGCCGATGATTTTAACCATGTTGACGTTGATGCCCGATGCGCCGGCCATCGTGGCGTTATTGCCCGTTGCCCGCATGGCAATGCCGAAATCCGTCCGGAAGAAAAGGGAGACGAGAGCCCAGAAGAGAAGGATGACACCGCAAAAGACGATGCAGAGCCAGATTTCATAGGGCAGCCCGGGATTCAGTTCTTTCAGAGAAGCCACAAGGCCGGGCTGATTGAGAAGCGGAATATTGGATCTGCCCATGATATGCAGGTTAACGGAATAGAGGCCGGTCATGACGAGAATCCCCGCGAGCAGGCCGTTGATATTGAAGCGGGTGTGGATAAGAGCCGTGACGGCGCCGGCGCAGGCGCCGGCCAGGAAGGAAAGCGTAAGGGCCGCGAAGGGATTTACTCCGGCGACAATAAGAACCGCGGTTACGGCAGCGCCTGTCACGAAGCTTCCGTCAACGGTAATGTCGGGAAAGTCATGGATGCGGAAAGTGATAAAGACGCCCATTGCCATGAAGGCATACAGGATCCCGAGGTTTATCGCGCCGACCCAGAGTTCCACCGGTCAGTCCCCGATCTCTATGATTGCGGCCATGCCGCCTGAAAATCTCGTGCCGCCGAGGATATGCTGTATTTTATAGACAGGACACTCGTTGAATACGCGCAACATTTCCTTATCGAAGTCCGCGATGTTGTTTCCAAGAGGGGCCTTGTCGAAGACGCCTCCGTGGAGATGGAAGGTGCTCCCTTCCGAAACGAGGAATGCTTTTTCATTCTCCAGAAACGCCCGTTCTCTCACGGCAATGCCGGTTGCTGCGGCGATGTTGTTGATGTAGGACGGTTCAACGGGGAAATCGATCCAGTCGGGGAAACTTTCGCTGTCGAAAATGCTTTTTCCGTTAGACGGCTTCTGTTCGGCGAGGGGAACCCGCTTGAGGTTCATGCCCCAGAACCCACCGCTCTTCGCCAGCATGACGACGCCCAGTACGTTTGCCTGTGAAAGATTGAAGAAACTCCTGATGAGCGAAGGCAGTTCCACGGCTTCATTTTTACCCTGAAATGAGAGGACATATCGATAGTCTCCACCGAATCCGAAACCATGAAAGAATTTATAGGTCATGCCGGGATTTTGATCGGCGTTTATCAGAAAGTCTACGGAGGAGTGTTTCACGGCAGGATAAAAAAAGAAGGTATTGTTGATCACCATGGATTCGCCGAACAGATTTTTGTATTCGTCGTAACTGTCGCCCAGCGCTGCCAAGCCGCATCCGAATTTCATATCGGCCGGTTTTACGGCAATGACATCCCGCTCCGTATAGGAGGAATCGGCTGTTCGATCCTGCGCCCCGATCGTGAAGAGAGAACCTTTGTCTGCTTCTCTCTCGATGTACTCTATGGTGATGCCGTCGATCTCCCGGGTGGTGATTTTAATCTGCCCGGAATCTTTATGGAGCAGATCAGGGAGATTCTTTTTGTCAGTCACCGTGCGGAAGAAATGGAACAGGCCGCTCATGGTAAAGACTTTAAGAACCGGATCTGTCAGGCCGAAGAGGATGATCTCGCCTCCCACCTTTTTCAGCTCTTTTTGCGCGCTGATGAATATGCGGAGCCCCGCGCTGCTGACATAATGAACGGATGTCATGTCAACGAGAAGAATACGTTCGCCTGCGAGGATGAACTCATCGAATATCTTTTTTATATCCGATGAGCTCAGCGCGTCGATACGCCCCTTTGCCATGATGCATGTCATGGAATCTTCGCTGGTGATCGTATGTTCAAACATGATATAGCCGTACCACAATCCGGGTGATATGAAAAACAAATTTTGATACCCTGTCGCAACACAGGAAAAATGTTCATGGTTGACATGCGCATGACAATTGTATATGATGCGCAGCTCAATCAGGAAACGGCAGATACAAAAGCGTTTCTATTTGAATGGGTTGGATGCAATATCTGAGAAGATTGAGGTGATGGATGGGAAGTGTCGTAAAAAAGCGAAAAAAGAAGATCAGCAAACATAAGTACAGCAAGCGCATTAAGGCGTCACGGCACAAGAAGAAATAACAGCCCTCCTGCCGTGAAAAAGAAAATCAAAAGCGATTGATCACCTCCTCGGTGAAAGCTGAGGGGGAATCATCTCATCTCTGCGGTAATTCGTCGTAAATATCAGAAAGTTGTCGGTATGAACCCGCCTCTTTTTTGTTTTCGTCTAAAAACACTCACCCTAAATAACTTCTCTAAAAATCTCAGGGAATCTTCTTGACAAAGGCGGGGTCAAACATTTAAAAAGTGTTCGTTATTGACGATTTCGTAAAAAGTCTGATTTCACCTCAAAGCGTCATTCCCGCGAAAGCGGGAATCCAGATTAAATGTCACTACTTGAAAAACTGGATTCCGGATCAAGTCCGGAATGACACAGTAAAGATTTTCAGACTTTTTTTGTGAGTTCGTCATTTTTAAGTGGTTTCGGATGAAGGACAGAAGATTTTATTCAAGGAGGGATTAGAATGACGACACCCCTACAGCAGAAAATTCGCGATAAGAAGCGGACCCCCGATCAGATTGCGGATATGGTGAAATCCGGCGACTGGATCAATCACGGCAGCGTCGGCGGCGACTCTACGGTATGCACGGAAGCGTTGGCAAAGCGGCTCGGCCCCGGGCCCGGCCAGTTGAAGGATATCGAGTTCTGGCTTTATGCGATGTTCTATCCCCATCACGAACTGCAGGAGATTGACCCCCTGCAGCAGTACCACTGTGTTCATGAATTCTTTTTCTTCCCCTGGAACCGCAAGGCGAGGGACAACAACAATGTGACGGACTGGGCGCAGTGGGGGTGGGCGTATGGGATGTGGGCCCACCACTACCGGTTTGTCAACGCCGTTAAGGAAAAAAGAGGCATGGACTGGTGGTTCAATGCCGCAACGGCCCCGGATAGTCACGGCTTTTTTAACATGTCCTATGGAACCAATAACTGCAACATATACAGACAGACGGCAAAAAAGATCGTCTTTGAGGTTCGTTCGGATTACCCCTGGGCGGAGGGGGGGCGGTTCAATACCATTCATATCGATGACGTCGATTACTGGGTGGAGGTCGATTGTGAAAAATACAAATGGCCCCAGATCAACGAGAAGGCGATCAAGGCGAAACCCGAGGAGGAAACAATCGCCAGCCACATCATGACCATTATGCAGGATCGGGATGTCATTCAACTGGGGATCGGTTCTCTTCCTTCGGCCTGTGTCAGCGCCATGGCCAGCGCCGGATTCAAGGATCTCGGGGTGCATACGGAAATGCTCAATTTCGGTCTCATCAAACTCATCGAATCGGGACAGGTCACCAACGCTTACAAGACCATCGACCGGGGGAAAAGCGTCTGGACATTCGCCTTTCCGGTGGATGTCCAGTGGTACTACGATACGATTCACCGGAATCAGAATCTGGCCGTCTACGATATCGGTTACACCAACAATTTCAATAACCTGACACGGATCGACAACATGATCGCCATCGACAACTGCGTGGCCGTTGACCTCTTGGGCCAGCAGTGCTCCGGTTTCTACGAGAAGCGTCCCATATCCAGTACAGGGGGGTATTTCCAGTTCGTCGCTTTCTGCGCCCAGACAAAGGGCGGCAGGGGGGTGGCTTCCATGACGGCGAGAAGCAAGCACGGGACATCGAGAATCGTTCCATTTCTGCCGGAAGGTTCAACTGTGGACGTGCCTGCGCAACTGACGAATTACGTCTGCACGGAATACGGGATTGTGAATCTCAGAGGTCTGAGCGGCTACGAGAGGGCGTCAGCGCTGATTTCCATCGCTCATCCCGATGACCGCGAGTGGCTGGAACGGGAAGCCCGCGCCAACGGTCTTTTGCCGCCGAAGTTTCCCGTGTCCATGCTTCCGAAAGAAGGCGGCGGCAGGCGGTATCCGTCTTACGATGAGAGACGAAATTACAAAATACCACTGGGAGGCGATATCTGGGGCTACGACTGGGATCCCTATCAGTCAGGCAAATAATTTTTTAAAACAGCATGAATCATTTAAAGGCCCGGTGTATCCGGGCTTTTTTTATGGTCAAATTTTCCTGAGGACAAGAATGTTTGGCATAATGAATGCAATCTTCGCTTAAAGTTTTTTCATGTCCTGCCGATTAAAAGTTACGGTGCAATCTAAAGACGTAGTGTCTCGTTTCTTAACAAGGAGGTATTTCATGAAGCAGCAGCATGCAGCCAACGCGGAGGAGTCGGCAAGCGCATCGGAAGAAACGGATGCCCAGGCTTCACAATGGATATCCACTCCCGCTGAAACCGCAAATGTCCGATGAAGATACTGGAAAGATTGTTTTCAAAGAGGCAGTCGCAAAAAGGAACAACAAACGTCATGAGGATTGCCGGTGCAATCGGTCCTCTTATAGAAGAGGCGGTTCGGGATGTCTTTGCGTCATACAGGCCGGTTCTCTTATCCGAACCCATCACGTATATCGTACCCACCGTCTGGGGTGCAAAAAAGGATGGGGATCTGACGGATATACAGAAAGAGATCCATGCGAGAATTAACCCTGTGATCGAAAAAGTATTCCATTCGCTGGAAATGAGAGACCTCGATTGCAATCAGGAATTTGCCCTGTACTTTCTTGTCCGGGGAATCATGATTTCAAAACTGGTTTACATGATTGAGGCTTTTAAAGGCAGAATGAATGAAAGGACAATTGAAGAGCAAAATATGAAAGAGGCTCTCATGCAGTATAAACCCGTTGGTCGCGCTTAAGGCCTCTCGTTGAGAAGTCTTACAGGCTCGTGCCGAACGTAAGGGCGTTCTTATCCATGGTCAATCTCAGCTTTGTGTGGATGAGTTCGTTGCGGCTGACCACGAAGGGGTGATATTCCAGGATGGTTTCGTCCAGGGTGATGCGGATGTCTGAAAGGGAAGGGAATAACCGTCTCTTGTCCGTGATGAGGTTGGCTATGGTAATGATGATGCTTTCCTGCGCCTCGCTCGATGGCAGCGTCACAGGGTAAAGCGCCGACCGGGGAAGTGTTTCACTGTATGTTCCCCAAGGCCGGGACACTGTCATCTGCCGGGACCATCTTAAAAAAAGGGCGGGATTGACCTTGAACGCCGGGCTCCAGAAGTAAAGAGGCGTTTCTTCGAACGCAGCCGTAATGACTTTCGGAAGGTTTCCCAGTCGGATCAGGTCGGCATAGGAGTCGAGGGTGATCCCCTCTATGCGGGCTTTCATTCGCCAGAACGGCAGGTAATATGCGGCGGGTTCCGTGTCCGTCACAACGGAAAATGCCACTTTTTCGAAGGCGTTTTCCCGGCAAGTCCATGCGGAGTCGCAGTTTGAGCAGGTCAGGACGAGCGCGTCCTTTGCTCCCTGCAGATCCCACCCGCATTCGGGGCAGAGTGTTGATATGAAGCGGATCTGCCAGTTCTGCGAGCCGCTCTTCGCCGGAAATGCATCCAGATCTGCCAATTCCACAGGACACACGGGTCTTTTGAGGACAGCGTCATAAAGTGTATGGTCTTCCACATACATGGGAGAATAGATCAGGCTGACCATTTCTCCGATGAAAGCCTGATAAAAGCAGGATGGAGAGCTTGTGCCGAGGCTCTGCATGACCATTCCCGATTCCAGATTGGGTTCAAGAAAGCGTCCTTCCAGGGCGGGGGAAACGAATGTCAGTTTCATGACCTGAGGCCTCAATCCCAGGGAATACGGCATCCCGCTGATGGTTAGCGCAAGCAGGTTCGCGTCGAAGAAACGGTTTATCATTTCTCCGGCAAGAACCGAAAAAGACAGTCCCTTGAGACGCCAGTAGGGGATGTAGACGATTTCCCGGGGAGTGCCGTCTTTTAACGGGATGCAGTATCGGAAATAGTCGTTTGTGACCAGATGGAGTTTTGTCCTGCAGAAAGAGCACAGAAGGAGCCGGTCGGCCTCATTCAGTGTCACGAAAGCCCCGCATTGGGGGCACTGGTGGTCAATCTGCCAGGCGCCGGAGGAATTGTACGTCATTTTATTTCTTTATTCCGCTTCGCCCGTCACTTTTTTCTGCATCAGATCGAGATATCTGTCCAGTTCCTTTATGCTGGAGAACACGTTGAGCGTCGGCAGTGCGTTGATGATTTCGAATACCTTCTTCACCTGGGGCTGAAGGTTTGTCATGAGAAACTGGCCGTCTCGCTGTTTCAGTGCTTTTTGTGTCTTGAAGATCACCCTTATTCCGGCAGAGCTGATGTAATTGACCCCCTCCATGTCAAAGATGATGGTCTTTGTGAACCCTTTGAGGATGAAATCCAGCTTATCCTCCAGAAGACTGGAAGTATTTGAATCGATTGATCCTGCCGGCTGGAATGTGAAGGCTCCGGGAGTTCTTTCGGTTACTGTCACGGTTAGCCGCATTTAACCACCTCCTTTTCATGATCGTCCGGTATTTACGATGTCCGTTCCCCGCACTGGTTGCAGAAGGCGGATTTCGGCAGATTTTCGGCGCCGCATTTAGGGCACTTTACAGACTGAGGCTTCTTCTCCACGGGGCGGCCGCACTGCACACAGAATTTTGCGCTCGGGGGAAGATTTTTACCACACTGTGAGCATTGCTGAAAAACCAGCATCTGGTGCCCGCAAGACGGACAGAATTTGGCGTCCCCGGGAATATTCTGCTGACAGTCAGGGCATGCGACAGTCTGCATCGCCGGGAGCTGCCCTGCCGGTGTTGTTTTAAATGCCTCGGCGAACATGGCGGGCATCATGAACCCCATTCCCATGCCCAGACCCGCTCCCGCCTGACTCTGCGACTGGGAGGCCGTTTCCATGGCCATGGCGGCCTTCATTTTCAGGAGTTTGTTGAGATCGTCGAAGACGCCAAGACGGCTCTTGTCATCAATGGCCTTCTGGACTTCCGGCGGCGGCGTAATGGAACTGATGTACAATTCATTCAGGCCAAGTCCGAAGCGAACGAAATCCTGTTCGAGGGCTTTCTTCAGTCCCTCGGAAAGCTCGTTGTACCTGGCAGGGAGGTTGAAAATGGTGTCGATGTTCCCTCCCATGAAATCATTGAAGCGGGAGACTGTGACCGTGTTCAGATATTCCGCAATGGCGTCCGTGGTATAAACGCCCTGGGTTCCCACAAGGCTGTTGACAAAGAGAACGGGTTGGAGAACCTGGATATTGAAGACCCCAAATGCCCGGAGGCGGATCAGTCCCAGTTCCGCGTCTCTGAAAGCGACGGGGTCTCTCGTCCCCCATTTGAGATTGGGAAAGACTTTCATGTTGATGAAATAGACTTCCGCCCTGAGCGGACTTGTCATTCCCCACGGTATGCTGAGAACTTTTGTCAGGATGGGAATATTGGCCGTCTTCAATGTGTGCCTGCCCGCCCCGAAGGCGTCATAGGCCTTGCCGTTGTAAAAGAAGACGGCGGCCTGGCTTTCCCGGACGGTCATCTGGGCGCCCCACTTGATTTCCCCGGAGCCTTTCTCGGGAATTCTGTGAACGAGTTCTTTTCCCGACTCATCAAACCATTCAATAACTTCCAGAAATATGACGTTGTCTGTTCCCATGGTTTATGGTCCCCTGTGAGGTTTTTATTTTTTATATGAGAATACAGGAGTCAGAATGCAGAAGACAGCATAAAACAGTATATTGGCCGTTCTGACTCCTGAGTTCCCTGTTATCATTCTTCCCTTCATACCACCGTATGTATAAGAAAACACCGGTAATCTGTCAAGGACAAAACATGCAAACCGGCCGCATGTGTTTCGCCCGTCCTGTTCGCTCCATCATTCCAAGGCCGCTTCTTCGGTCAGCGCCCCCGCTGTTTACTGGTTTTTCCTAATGAGCTCCGTCAGGATCGGTATGAGCTGTTTCTTCCGCGAGAGAATTCCCTTCAAAAGGTAGACGTTCTCCTCCATTTTTGGGTAACGGATCTGGCTGATGAAAATACGGTTCCCCCTGATGAAGAGAACGCTATCGAGTTCCGTGATGTCCGTCACCATGATGGCCGTGAAAAGGTTTCCCGTCCTGGAATGGTAGCGTTCCAGTCCTTCGAGGAGTTCATCCTTGCGATCCATGATCTCCGTAAAAGTGATCACCTCCACCTGGCTCACGGTGAAAGCGTTTTTGCCTTTGCCGAAGTGTTTCATGTCGAGCGTGAGGATATCGTCTACCGGCCTTCGGGCCACAAGCGAGGCCGCCCCCATGATATCCTTCCCGAACGCGTCGATGGCAAGGTCGGTGATGGCCGAAAGGTACTCTGCCATGTGGCGGTCCGTTTCCGTAGTCGTTGCGGAATGCAGGATCAGCGTGTCCGAGAGTATCCCGGCCAGCAGGATCGATGCGATCTCTATCCGCATGGGTACCCGGTAGTCCTGGTAGAGCGAGGCAATGATCGTCGAGGTGGATCCTACGGGCTTGTTGATGAAAATGATCGGGTAGTTTGTGTGGACGTTCCCCAGCCGGTGGTGGTCGATAATCTCCTGAATCCGGTAGTTCTCAATCCCGTCAACGGCCTGTGACACCTCATTGTGGTCCACCATGATGATCTCGATGTCGGGCTCCCGCATGAGATCGCTCTGGGAAAGGACGCCGATGACTTTGTTGTTGCCGTCTGTGACCGGCAGCGACCGGGACACAGACTCCATCAATTGTGTCTTGATGGCGCCGATATAATCGTCTTCCCTGAGCGGCTTGAGCGTGGTGTCGCCTGTATGCGCAACCGGCGATGAATAGAGGGTGAGCCACGACGTGGTCGATGTGTCGTAGGGAGAGATCAGGATAGAAACCCCGTTCTCGCCGGCCCGTTTTTTCAACTCCCGGCTGATGGAACTCCCGCCCGTCACGACAAGAACCCGGACCTTCCTCTCGATGACATATTCATGCACGTCGTTGCGGTTTCCCACGAGGACGATCGTGTTGGAAAGGGGCATGGCGTCGATATGCTCCCTGAAGGTCTCGAACTCATAGGCCGCCACGACGATCTGTGCCTGAAAAACCGTCTCTTCGTCGAAGATCATCACGGGCTGCGCGCCGAGGGTTTTTACCATGTGGGCCACAGAGGTGGGGAAGACGCCCTTTCGATTGGGATCGATTTTTTTCAGCATGTTCTGGGCGAAGGCGTTATAATGAAGGATGGACTGGAGCCGTCCTTCTCCGTCCACGATGGGAAGCATCTTGAAGTTTCCCTTGTTCAGGGTTTCCAGGGCGTGCCACAGCGGCATTTCATGGGGAACCGTCGTCGGTGTGCAGCTCATGTAGTTTTTCACCTTCGGAATGAGCTCGTTCACGAACTCTGGTGAAGGTACGTTGAACCTATTCAGGATGTACTCCGTCTGGAGGTTTACGTTCCCGCAGCGGACAGCGAAGCAATTTGCAAACCCCATGGTCTGTTTCAACTCCGCATAGGCGATGGCCGAAACGATCGAATCCGTATCGGGGTTTTTATGACCAAAAACCAGAACCTTTTTTTCTCTATCCATAGGTCACCTGTCATCCAGAGATGAAATTTTGAGGAGGCATCATACTCATTTATGATAAACAAATTCAATCTGTTTTTATGCATGCACACATATAAAATAATTCAAATGTGATGAACCTGTAAAAAGTCCACCCCCACTGTCATCCCCGCCCCCACTGTCATCCCCGCGCAGGCGGGGATCCAGAAAGGCTTGAAGATTCCCGTTTTCACGGGAATGACAAAAACGGGCCAAAAAAGAGCATTACGACACAGTCTCATGGTCGAAATGACATGACGGGTGTTTTCCGACTTTTAACGAAAGCATAAAATGTCCGTGACAAATAAAAGCAAATAAAAGTTTCTTGACAACGGCATACGGGTTTTTGTAATGTATGTGCGTTATTTGAAGAGCAGGAAATCTGAAAATGAAAAAATTCACAGGGAATAAAAATTGTTTCTGGTGCTGGTGGCGCAATAGCGATCTGGAGGAGTGGTCCGTCGGCATCTAGCAATATAAAAAAATAAAATTCAGAAGACCGTGGCCCATTCCGGACCACGGTCTTTTTTTACATTGAAAAGGGGCTGTGGGAAATACCTGCATCCCCTTTTTGCATGACAGAGATCCTCTTTAAAATGAACCCGAAGGTTTAGCAGAAAGAAAAGGAGCATAGACTATGTTAGTGGTTATGAGTCAAAAAGCAACGCCCCAAGAGATTGAAGCCGTGGTTGCCGCCATCCAGGGGAAAGGTTATACGGCCCGCCCCATCCCGGGAGGAGAAAGGACAGCGATCGGTGTTTTACATAACAAAGGGGCTGTTGACAGTTCTTATTTTCTGGGACTGGCCGGTGTCAAAGACGTTATCCCCGTCACGCATCCGTACAAGCTGGTAAGCCGTGAATTTCAGTCCGAAGACACCGTCATACAGGTAGGAAATGTTTATATCGGCAACGCTCATTTGACCATCATTGCAGGTCCCTGCGCGGTTGAAAACGAAACGCAGTGTTTAACCATCGCCCGAAGAGTGAAACGTGCCGGTGCGCATTTGTTCAGGGGAGGAGCGTTCAAACCCAGAACCTCGCCCTATTCATTTCAGGGTCTTGGTGAAGAAGGGCTGCAAATCCTGGCCAGGGTGCGCGAAGAGACGGGAATGCCGATTATTACAGAGGTCATGGATAACGAAACGTTTGCTCTGGTTGAACAATACGCCGACGTCATCCAGATCGGGGCACGCAACATGCAAAATTTCAGCCTTCTCAGACGGGCGGGTCATTCACGGAAGCCTGTCCTTGTTAAGCGCGGGATGGCTGCCACTATTGAGGAATGGCTTATGGCAGCGGAATATATTATGGAGGGCGGAAACACACAGGTGATATTGTGTGAACGGGGCGTTCGTACCTTTGCCCACCACAGCCGGAACACGCTGGATTTGTCGGCGGTCGTGGCCGTCAAACAGGAAAGCCATCTTCCCGTCATCGTGGATCCCAGCCATGCTGCCGGACGCCGTGATCAGGTGATCCCGCTCAGCAGGGCGGCAGTCGCTGCGGGCGCTCACGGACTGATGGTGGAAGTGCACCACTCTCCGGAAGAAGCCCTCAGTGATGGAGCGCAATCCCTTCATCCCGAAGAGTTTGAGACGCTCTGTGATCAGATAAAGCCCTTTTTCCCCGGATCATGATCGGCTTGGATCATCACCGGCCGCAAAAAGTTCTTGTCTGGATGCGCGGGATTAGGGTTTGATATTTGCGAGAGAATATTGTAAGTCAAATCTCATGAAGCCTAAAAGCATGGAATATGCCAGGGAATATCAGGGGAAAGCCCTCATTGCCGATCCCATTTATCAGTATGCATCGTTTACGGTGCCGACTCCGGATTTTCCTGACGAAAAGACGGAGAAGGATTTGATCGACTCACCCTGGGTACAAAGGTTGAGGAGGATCTATCAGCTCCAGAGCGCCCGCTGGGTTTATCCCGCAGCCGAACACAGCCGGTTTCAGCATTCCCTGGGGACCATGCATGTCGCCGGAGAATTCGGACGATATCTTTATCCGGGCTTGAAAGAGGTATGCCGGGATGCGCCATCGCTGAACTATGTCGAGGAGCTTCTTCGTATTGCGGGATTGCTGCACGATGTCGGTCACGGCCCGTACGGGCATTTCTTTGATGATCACTTCCTCGATGACTTTAAACTGACCCATGAAGATATCGGCAGACTCATTATTACCAGAAAACTTGGGAAGATCATCCGACAGATCCGGCGAAGTCCTAATGGTCTTTTCGCCGATGGGGAACGTATGGACCCCGAGCAGGTTGCCATACTGATTAAGATGCCGGCAACTTCCGAGAAGAGGCATCCGCCCCGATGGCTGCAGCTTCTGAGGCAGCTTTATTCCGGCATCTATACCGTGGATAATCTGGATTATGTACAGAGGGATGCCTACATGACGGGGTTTTCCCTTGACATTGTGGATATCACAAGGCTCCGTTTTTATACATTTTTTACAGAAAATGGTCTTACCCTCCATCAGGCGGGAATCTCGGCACTGAGCCGATTTTTGAATGCAAGACTGAATCTCTATACCAATGTGTATTTCCACCGGACAACAAGAGCGCTTGATCTTCACCTGCAGGAGATATTCAGAGAGACGATGCGGCATATTTTCCCCTGGAATCCCGCAGACGTTCTGGAGGAATACCTCCATTGCGATGAATGGAATTTGTTCCGTGAAGTCCGGGGATGGCTGAAAGAGACGGATTCAGCAAGGAAAAGACTGGGGCGCGAGTGGGCAAAGCTCTACGACCGGGAAGTCAAATGGAAGATGTCTTATTCCACAGAAATTTCCATCGACCAGATTCAGCGGGGCGCCCGTTTTTTGCGCGCAACGGATTATGAGCATCAAATCAGATCGTTTCTTCCTGAAGATCTGAAGAATATAGCGTTTCGGGTTGACCTTGCCACCCAGGATCCGCGGCCCATCAATCCCATGGCGGAAACGGAAAAACGGGTTAATATTTTCAATCCGATCACGGGGGTAACATCTCCGGAACCGCTGAAAGAAATCTACCGGTTTATTCCGGCCCGTATCGTCCACTTTCGGGTATTTTCTCTGAATCACGATGCAGATGCGGCGATTACCGTAGCGGCTGAAAAAACCCTCGGCGCTCTGGAAGGCGCCATGAAAACCAATATATAATAAAATAGGGGCGCTGTCCCCCTATTTCCTATTTTATTTACCCC
>Ga0163209_1000315_pt1 | contig 20587 bp, 27 predicted proteins | sample Kivu_160m_FD_113538 | JGI IMG/M metagenome (GOLD analysis project Ga0163209, IMG submission 113538) | Freshwater microbial communities from Lake Kivu, Western Province, Rwanda to study Microbial Dark Matter (Phase II) - Kivu_160m | ecosystem: Environmental > Aquatic > Freshwater > Lake ...
GCGCACTCCTATGATGACGCTGTTGGGCGGATCGAGGAAGGTCACATGCTCCATCGTCATGTCGGATACTTTGATCGAGTCGCCGATCTCCAGGTTATCGATGGAAACATGGATCTCGTCGGGCAGGTGCGGCACCAGGGCCCGGATGAGAAGCTTGCGCATCTTCTTCACCAGCCTTCCGCCGCGAAGTACGCCGGGCGCGATGCCAGTGATCTTCAGGGGAACGCCGATCACTACAGGTTTCTCAGGGATGATTTCCATGAAATCCACATGCAGCATCCGGTCGGTCACCGGGTGGTACTGCACGTCCTGTACGATGGTGTTGTAAGTCTTCCCGCCGAGATTCAGCTCGAAAAGATAGGCAACCGGCGTGTGCATGACCTTTGCCAGCGCCTTTTCTTCCGCGACGAAATGAACCTGCTCTTTGCCTCCGTACAGTACGCATGGCACGTTATTCGCCCTGCGGTGCATTTTGGCATCTTTTTTCCCTACGCACGCTCTGGGCGTGCCGCTCAATGATACCGTTTTCATGGTTGTTTGGTTATGGGGTGATTATTACTAAGTGACCAAGGGAGCAAGGGACCAAGTGACCAAGGACCCTGATATCCAGGCATCCTGTATCCTGCATCCTGTATCCTGCATCCAGCATCCAGCATCCAGCATCCAGCATCCTGCATCCTGCATCCTGCATCCCGCCCTCTCGGTTTCCCGTTTTGGGTCTGCAAAGGTAAGAATTTCTTTCAGAACTTGAACAGGGAGGAGATTGATTCGCGTTTTTTAAGGCGGCGGATCACTTCGGCGAAGAGGTCGGCGGTGCTGAGGACTTTGATCTTGTCGCTTTCGAATTTCAGGGGGATCGTATCGGTGACGATCAGCTCGTTGAGGATGGAGCTCTCGATATTTTCGCGGGCGTCGCCGGAGAGCAGCGGGTGGGTGACCATGGCCCTCACGGAGGTGGCGCCGTTCTCCATGATGATCTCGGCGGCTTTGCAGAGGGTGCCGCCGGTGTCCACGATGTCGTCGAGGAGCACGACGTCCTTGCCTTTCACGTCGCCCACCAGCCGCATCTTGGCCACTTCGTTGGGTTTCGAGCGGTGCTTGTAGCAGATGACGAAGTTGGTGTGGAAGAACTTGGCGTAGGAGCCGGCCCTGCGTGTCCCTCCGGTGTCGGGCGAACCAAAGATGAGCTTGGGGAGGTGCAGGGTTTTGAGGTAGGGGATGAAGACCGATGAGGCGTAGAGGTGGTCGACCGGCACGTCGAAAAAGCCCTGGATCTGGTCGGCGTGGAGGTCGAGGGCGATGATGCGGTTCACTCCCGCGGCCGACAGGAGGTTGGCCACCAGTTTGGCGGCGATGGAGACCCGGGGCCGGTCTTTGCGGTCCTGGCGGGCATATCCGAAGTAGGGGATCACCGCCACGATCGTCTTGGCAGAAGCCCTGCGTGCGGCGTCGATGAGCATCAGGAGCTCAAGGAGGTTCTCCGACGGGGCGTAGGTGGATTGGATGATGAAGACGTCCATTCCCCGGATGTTCTCGTCGAAGGCCGGCTGCAGCTCGCCGTCGGCGAACCGGACCACGGAAGTCTTGCCAAGTTCCATGCCGTAACTTTGCGCAATCTTCTCGCCCAGGTATGCCGTTGCGGAACCTGAAAAGATGTTGATCTTCGCTGCCATGGTCGGGGGGGGGATTTCTATCCGCAAAGATAAACACTTAAATCCCCCCGGCCAAGTAAAAACCCGGTGGCATGCTGAAATAATTTTGGTAACTTTGCCCCCCTGTTAAGGGCATGCCCTCCTCGCCCGGATGGCGGAACAGGTAGACGCGTTGGTCTCAAAAACCAATGGGAGCAATCCCGTATCGGTTCGATTCCGATTCCGGGTACCAGGCCCCGAGCCGGTTCCCTGCCTGCCGCAGGCAGGGATTCCGGCTCCGGGTACGAAAACACCGCTAAAACCCACGTCAATCGTGGGTTTTGCTTTTGAGTCCCCAATTCGTTTGAAATCCTCAATTCGGGTTTTCGGATCAAGAGGATTTTTCCACATCTGTCTTGGAAAGACATATTATTTGCGCTTATCACTTCTTGTTACTCGTGCGATAAGCCTGGATAAATATTCTTCCGTCGTTTCTCTGTTTTTAAGTGGAAAATTTTCCAGGGCATCTGCTACAGAATTTAACAAATCATTATAACGATTGAAAGTGATCTCCAGCAATTTCTCATCCCCACTCTCCCAATAAGATCCTTCATCCGTCAAAGTAAATGTCTGCAAATATTTATTCGTCAAATATTTAAGCAGATGAATGATTAGCATATGCGTTTTTATACCCGAATACTGGGTCTTGGTTGAAAGCATGTACAAATATTTCTGTTCTTTTTCATTAGTAGAGTTGCCGAAAAATTTAAGATGGGTGTCACTACTCATTTTTCCATTTGATAGAAAGGTCAAATAAGCCGGTTCGCAGGAAGGAGGAAACAAGACTACACCATAAATTTTCTCATTATATTTTTTATGAAAACCACCTTCAGGGAATTTGGTCTCAAAAATGGTATACTTCCAATCGTAAACCTTTGCAATTTCAACTACCTCTTCAATCATATCCTGTAAGGAAGCAGATGGATTGAAACTACCACTATAATGAATGCTTAAACCCATAATCAATTATTATGATGACCTTTCAATGTTCTACTCATAAGCGGAATCTACGACTGCAGATGTGAAAAAAAAAAGAATTATTTCTTGGGCTTTCTAAAACCGATAGGGATACCATATCAATTTTATTGCTTAATCGGTTTCAACCCTAAAAGGTAATACGGAAAACGTGATTTTATAAAAATATTTATATTTAGTAAGACTTGACCGCATCATTACCAAAGGCTCGCCGTATCGCAAGTATTGCATTCCTGGTTGTTTCGCTTAACCCGCTGAGATCTGCTTCGGAGATGGTTTTATTTGCAAGAAGCCCCTGCAGGACAATCATGTAGGTTGATCCGCGGAGATCATCATACATCCTGGCAATGTACTTATCGTTTTCTTTGACTTTCCCGAAGATTTCATGATAAGCCTCTCTATTGCTCAACTGTTTCGATTTCCATTGCTGAATGATTTGGTCAATATCAAGGATGCAGGATTGAAAATCCCGTTGAAGTCCGGTTTCAATGACCTGGCGGACGATCTTTTTTTCTGGTTTGGAGAATTCGTAACGCATATGATTGATGAATTGATAAGCAACATAAAATTTTTTATCATGCCGGCACTTTAAGAAATCGCTCAAACCGTTGTTCCAGTCTTTCCCGATCAGGATAATCTTTGCGGTTACTTGGTAAGATGATCTTCTGGTTATCGAGAGCCTGAAGGCCATATTTCAGCATGGGACCATCTGTTTCCTCAAGGATGTCATTCCTGACATGGATATTGTAGTCCGGGTTGATTCCGATAATATTCTTATCAAATGCTGCATGATGGATTTTACATAGAGAGAGTCCATTTTGCACAATGGGATCACCAAATTCATCATTATCCCCTATGATATGGGCGGCATCTAGCAGTTCAGGATGCCTTAAGCGGCACAAAGTGCATTGGTTCTGGTAGGCTTTGAGGACCCTTTCACGAAACGATTGCTGATGAAGCCTGATCTTGGCGCTGGTTGTTGCATAAGCCCTTCTGAACATCAATGTATTTGGATCCTCAACAGCCATCGTATCACTCAGGGCAGAAATTTCATCAACCTGTACCGTAAATGTCAGCCTGGCCGGATCGTCATGTACAATATAGACCGGGAATGAAACAAAGTATCGTCCCCGTGATATTCCAAAGAGATATATAAGTGGCTTTTTCAATCTCATTACTTCCCTCAGCCCGACATTATCCCAGAAATTAGGATTTTCGCCCCTGTACCTATATTCGATAAGCCCATCCTTATTCAATCTGTCAGGATAAGGCCCTCCAAATTTTGTGGTAATGGAAATGGGAAGTCTCATCACTTGGGGTTTCCAAATCCCGGATTGACCGGCAAGGTGGATCCGTTGATCTCTGAACATGAAACCGTGGGCAAGGTCTGACCAGTCCAGGATCTCACCATAGACATCAACCTGTTCTTTCAGCCAGGTGAAGGCTGCCATTCTTATCTGATCATCATCCATGGTTTTACACTTAGTAACTCGATTCGCAATTCGTACCGAGAATTATATCAATAAAATTGGCTGCCTTGACAAATTTAAGATTTTCACCGACGCTTTCACCGACGCGTCGGTGATGATATTTATTGGCATTCAAACACCTCATTTTTTCTCCACAGTTTTCTCCACAGTTTCTTCCACAGTCTTTTCCACAGTGAATGGGAACGGGTTCGAAAGTCAGTTCATGGTATCATCTTCCTTTAAATTAATGAAAGCAATTTTTTATGAACCCATGGATAAGCCTCAATGGGATTAAAATTAACATCTGGACGCAATAAGCCATTCGTGTCCCCTGTAAAGTCAGGATCAGATAGTTTGTCCTCAACGTTTTTAATGAATTCCTTCCCGCTCACAGAATGTCCTTCCTGATCCATATAGAATCTCCAGGATTGAATGATCTCTCTGCATTCCAAAGTCTGGTTTTTCAGGGCGAACCAAAGATCAAACAGGTCACGACCCTTTTTTCTTTGATACAATGCTCTCAGTTTAGTCCCAAGGAGTTCTTCCAAGCGATACGTTCTTATTGTGGTTTCTCCTGTAAACCAGGAGTTATGAACATTGACCTTAATGTCTTTGTAGCCGAATAGTGTATAGTGCTCTCTACAGTTGATCTCTACCTTTAATTTTAAGGGCAACCCGGATTCTGAAGTGTATTTGAAAATAAGCGTATTATTATTTGCTTTCTGCCGTGTTTCTGCCTTTTCAAAGAAATTCAACCGTTTCTGAATATGTTTAATGGTCTCTTTGATTGGTTCTGGTTTGATCTGAACCAGGTCAATATCTTCTGAATATCGTGGCTGAGGTTTAATGAATAATTTGTGTAACGCAGTACCACCGCGGAATGAGAGGTGTTCTTTCAAAAACGGATCGTTAAAAATTTCAACCAGGGATCTTTCGATGATCAGATCTTGTTCAACCTGAGAGTTTTCAATCCATGGAGCATTTTTCCTCCATGCGGTAATGAATGCGGTTGGAATCATATATCGGGTTCAACAGTTACATTGGCAAGAATATTCCAATCGTTATCAATTCGCAGATCTTTGGCTTTGGGACCTTTTGTGCTTAATAACAATGGAAAGGATTTTGTATCATGAAGAAATTTTTTCAATGGCTTAACCAGATCAGATTTCTCCGATACAGTTTCCAATAAGAAGCCCAGGCGCTGAACCACTGAAATAATATTGTATGATTTTGAACAATCCCGGAGTGCATTTGGTTTGATCTGGTCTGATAATTCCTGTAAAACAGTTGAGATTCTATTAAATCCCCCAACTCGATCCTGGTAGAATACCAAATCTAAGGCCGTTAGCTCCGGAGAAGAGATTTTCAGATATCCTGCCTCTGTTTTCTGATCAATGACAAAGCGTTTGTCCCAGCTCTGTTTCTTACAAAAGTTAATTTTTATCGAATGAGTGGTAATCGGGCGAATAGTCGGAGGAACCGTGATTATAAAATGTTCCTGAGGCTGTTGGTGACCTGCCCCAAAATAGGATGCAGCATTAAGCAGACCTACATAATAATCCCGGTCAATGAATTTCATCATATCCGGGATAAAGAATGACGGCGGGATAATGCCGGTGGAACTATATTCCGGCGGAACAATAACATAAAATTCCTTCCGTACCTGAACAATCTTCTTTTTTCTTCTGAGCCGCTGTAGGGATTTTTTTATTGCTTCTGTAGAGAACTTATATTGGTTTCTTAGCTCACCTAAAGTAAAGGAATACTTTCCCTCGGAGCGAAGCCTATCGATGAACTCTTCCAAATAATTGTAAAGCTGCATATTGCTTTTTTCTTAAGTGATCGGGCGCGGAAGGGGTCACATTGTAACCCCTATTGCGCTTACAAACTTAATAAACATCTTAACATCAATCATTTTAGCGCTGTATTTAGGATCAGTTTTTTATTGACGATTGGCGCCTGGGTAGGGAATGCCTGAACTGCTGAAATACTTCATAAACTGAGCGCGTTCAAAAATCTCAGGATTGATATTTCCTGCCTGGCTGAGTGAGCCTTTGAAATCGTTGAGGCATTTGAATTGATGCTCCTTCATCCAGTTTTTCAAAAACAGATTCATACTCACAATGGTTTCAGGACCTGAATTGTACAAGGCAGTTGCCACCTGTACCACATCAGCGCCGGCGAGCAGGTTTTTTACAACTGCTGCTCCGTCATGAATTCCGGTGGTCGCCGCAAGGTCTCCTTTTACATGGGGTCGCAGGATCCCGATCCAGCGCTGTACCATGCCATTTTCTGATGGCACACTCAGGTTACCGGCCGATCCGATGGTCAGGGTATCAATGTTGATATCCGGATTGAAGAACCGGTTGAAGAGAACCAGAGCCTGGCTTTTTTCCGACAATCGCACCAGGAAATTGGCCATGCCTGTGAAATAATGGTGCACTTTTAATGCGATCGGGAGCCCCGTGGTCTTTCTCACCGAATTCACGATATCCATGTACCGGCTGTTGATCATATCGTCGGTATCATTCACGTTCGACGGCAGCATGAATACATTCAGTTCAACCGCATCAGCGCCGGCCTTTTCAATCTCACTGATAAAAGAGACCCAACTGTCGCCGGAAGAACAATGAACGGAAGCAATGACCGGGATACCGGTCTCCTTTTTTGCATCATGGATCAGTTCCAGGTAGGCTCTGACTTCATGTTGCCGGGTATAAAAGGCAACATAATTCTCGGCATCGGAGTATGAATTGAACATGTTGTTGGTGCGCTGGGCATCAATCTCCATCAGGATCTGCTCTTCGAAAATCGATTTCAGCACCACGGCGCCTGCACCGGCGCTGGCCATTTCCACGACTTTCTTTACCGACGCCGTAAAATCACTGCTGCCTGCGATCACCGGGCTGCTCAGGGTCAAACCCAGGTACTTGGCGGATATATCGGTCATTTCGTTTCCTCCATCTTTGCATTAAGATACTGATCAATGCCCCGGGCGGCTTTATGGCCGTTGGCAATTCCATGGATCACATCGGGGCCCTCGATGATGTCGCCTCCCATAAAGAACCATGGCAGGCTGGTCTGGAAGGTGAGTGTGTCAACAAGGATGCGGCCACGATGGTCCTTTTCCAGTTTTTCAAGATAGTCAACCGGAATGTAGGAAAGGTTGGCCCCCTGCCCGATGGATTCGACGACCATATCGGCTTCAAAGAAATTCCCGCGTGATTCGTCGAAAGTGGGATTAAACCGTTTGGCTTCATCAAAAACCGATAGACACTGCACCACTTTCAACCCTTTGATCCGGCCTTCTTCAATCACGATTTCGCGCGGCCCCCATCCCGGATGGATGAGCGCCCCCTCTTCCCTGGCCTCCACAACCTCTTCGCGATCGGCAGGCATGATCTCTTCGGTTTCGAGTGATGTGGCAATCACCTGCACTTTCCCATACTTTTGCCGCTGCATGCGGGCCAGCGAACGGGTGATATCCATCGCGACATTCCCGCCACCGATCACCACGATTTTTTCTGCCACTTCGATGGGTTCCCTAAGCGTGATCTTTCTTAACAGGTCAATGGCCTGGTAAACACTGGCATGGCCGGTTCCGGGAATGCGGGTGCTGCGCCCGTCGTGCAATCCGGTAGCAGCAAAAACAGCATCGAAGTCCTGCTGAAGCTTTAAAAGGGTGATATCCTTTCCGATGCCGACCCCGTACTTAATCTCCACACCCACCGAAAGGATATGGTTAACATCCTTGTCAATCTGATCATAAGGAAGGCGATACTCGGGGATTCCGAACCGCATCATCCCTCCGGCAGCAGAAAGTTTCTCAAAAACAGTTACCTGATAACCCATCATTCCGAGGTAGTACGCCGCGCTGAGACCGGCAGCGCCGGCACCGATGATGGCAACTTTCCGTCCGTTTTTCTCAATGGAATCCGATCTCAGCGCCTCCGCGTATTTCGAAGCGGGAACCTGATCGGCAAGATATCTTTTCAGCCAGCGGATTGAAAGGGGATCGCCCCGGTGTCCGACCGAACAAACAGTTTCGCACTTATGGGTACAGATGCGTCCGCAGATCTCCGGCAGTGGATTGGTTTCATACATGATCCTCAGTCCTTCCTCCACATTGTCTTCCCGGATGGCCCTGATGTACTCCGGAATCCCCATGTGGGCCGGACAGGTTGCGGTACAGATCCCGCAGGAAACACAACGGTCGGCTTCCCGGAGTGCCTCTGCTTTCGAGTAACCTTTGATGATCTCGATGAAAGAATCATGCCGCTCCTCCGGATGGAGATGCTGCATCTCAACTCTTTCCAACGGATAGAGCTCCATCGAAGCAGCTTTCCGGTAACCTTTGGCGCTGTCATCCCAGGGCTTCGCATCGATGCCCGGAATATACCGGAAAACCTCAGGATCTTTATCCACCCAGGTGAATACATTGGTCAACTGCAGGGATCCCGTTGTACACACATCCACGCAAAGGGCACACCAGCAGCAACGGCCATAATCAACTTTTGGTCTGAGCCCGCTGTCGCCCGAACGAGTCTCTATACCGTCAACCGGCACGAGGTCGATGGCCTGGTTTTCGCAAATTGATTCACAGGTGCCACACCCAATGCAGGTTTTCATATCATTGATGTGAAAACCGCGGTACCGGTCAGCGCCTTGTCGTTTGAGCGGTTCCCTGATGGTGACCGGTTTTCTGAAGAATTGCTTCCAGACCAGGAACGGACTTAATATATCTTTGGTAGTTCCCATATGCTTTATCGTTCAATTTCAGGGGGATAGGTGTGCAATGAAACCATGATCTGCGCCACATCGGCAATATTGGCATTGACCAGCATTTTTTCGAGCAGTGCAACCGCGTGGGTGTAACTGGGACCGCGAACATTCACCCTGCGGGGATAAGCGCTGCCATCCGACACGAGATAATAACCATATTCTCCGCGTGTACATTCACTCCTGACATAGGTTTCTCCTGCCGGAATGGTGAAATTCAGCATGTTTGGCAATTTCGCCATAAATTCACCCCGGGACGGCATTTCCCGGAGAATCTGCCGGATGAGATCCACATCGGTAAGCAATTCGCGGTATCTGAGCAACGACCTTGCATACACATCGCTTTCAACCGCTGTATTGACATCAAAGTCGAGTGCTGCGTATTTCCCGTAAGGGCTGTCTTTGCGCACATCTGTCATGCTTCCTGCGGCACGGGCGTTGGGGCCAACAATGCCGTACGGATAAATCCACGCAGGATCAATATAACCTGTGTCAACGGTTCTTTTCTTATAAACATAGTTGTTGAACAGCACCCGGCGGATGTCTTTCATAAAACCTTCGATCTCCTTCAGGTTCTCCTCCATCCTCGCGGCAAATCCTTCCGGCAGATCATTTCGTACCCCTCCGGGAAGAATATAGATGTGGTAAATCCTCGCTCCGGTGAGCTCTTCGAACCGGTCCAGGATCAGATCGCGCAGGTAGTTGGACCATTGGCCTACGGTTCCGAATCCAACAGCGCCGACCATCCCTCCAATCCACATCAGGAATCCCTGCAGCCGTGCCATTTCAAGGATCAGGGTGCGCAGCCATAAACCTTTTTCAGGAACGTCAATCCCCGATAATCGTTCGATGGCCGTGGCATAATTGAACTCATTGTAATCTGGTTCCGGCACGGCAATCCTGCATACCAGCGGAAAATTCTGAATGTATTTCCGCCGTTCCATGAGTTTTTCAAAACCCCGGTGCAGATATCCTACGTGGGTTTTGGCTTCCACCACTTCATCGCCGCAAACGGTCAGCTCAACCGACATGTTTCCCGTGATCCCGGGATGATTCGGACCCTGCCAGAGTTTCAGGAATTTATGCGAAGCGAGATCGATTTCCGGCTTTCCGTCAGCGCCGGGTTGCGGATACATGGAGCGGTCCCCTTCCAGTGAAAACAGGCCTTTCTTATTCATTGGGATAAAGCTTTTCTTTCATGTATGTTGCAGGATCGTGGGTCTGCCTTCCTTCACGCTGAGGATAAAAAGACTCGGCAAAAACCTTTGTGTCGAAATCGCGGCGATAGGGGGGCATTCCCTGCCATCCTTCCAGGATAAAATCGTCATCAACGCCGGGGCTTCCCGGAAAACTGATGCCGAACATCTCCCGCAGCTCCCGCTGATAGGTCGCCATGGTCGGCCAAAGTTCGTGAGCCGATTCCATGGTGGCATGGTCGCGGTCAATCCGTGTACGGATGCCGATATCTGATTTGTTTTCAGGATTGTGCAGCAGGTAGGTGAGCTGAAACACTCCCTGTTCCAGATAATCTACGGCAGTAAGCAGCACCAGATGCCTGTATCCATGCTCGTCGAGAAGAAAACGGACTGCTTCCACGGCCTGGCCTTTCGGAACGGTGATAAACCGCAGCCCGGGCTCAGTTCCACTGATATCCGTGAGAGAAAACCGTTCTTTGAAAGCAATGATGAGTTGGTCAAACATAACAAATGTATTTACCAGTTATAATCGGGCATATCCCAGTTCAGAATCACCGCTTTCTGATTGGCTTTGTACCATTCGAAACGGTTGGCGTAATCGTTGGCGCCTTCGGCATTCCCTTCCCTGATGAGTTGTTTCAGTTTTTCAAATCCGGCGAGCAGGGCTTCAGGCCTGGGCATGCATCCAGCCACATAAACATCCACCGGCAGGTAATAATCCAGTCGTTTGATGGTGTTGTAACTGTCGTAATACATGCCACCATTGATGGTGCAGCTTCCGAGCCCCATCACATATTTCGGGTTTTGCATTTGCTCATACACCCGGATCACGCGTTTGAGCGTTTTCACGCTGAGATATCCCGACACAATAAGCATGTTGGCCTGACGCGGGGTCGGCCTCCACTGGATGCCATAACGGTAGGCATCAAAACGCGGGGTCATGAGCGGACGCATCTCAATGGCTCCACAACCGGTGCCAAAGCCCAATACCCAGATGCTTTCGGAACGTGCCCAGTTGTAAAACTTTTCAAGAATCCCTTTGACGGGCCGGGCTTCTTCCGGACAGTCACCGCAGAAGTAATCCGTCATCGGGTTCACTTCAAATTCGTCCCCGTCGGGTGAAGTGACTATTTTCTTTTTCAGATCATCGATACTCATAAAACACTATTTGAGAAAGAAATACACATAAGCAATGCCAAGGAGACCAATGATAAACGGCGCCTTGAGGAACCACCGGATGGATTGTTCTACCCTGAACCGGGGAAAGGAGACCCCGACCAGAACCGGCCACATCAGCAGGATAAAGGTTTTTATCAGCAGCATCCAGATGGTCAGGGCGCCTCCGAAGAAGAGATTCATAAAGAGGATTGCCTTGGCCAGTGGGAAAATGGCACGGTTGCTCTGCAGAAAAACCATGTAATTGGAATGGTATTCGGTGGGAGGGCCGATGGGGATCTCCTGAGGCGCCAGTACAACATCGAACGGCGAGCGCATCATGGCTCCCAGCATCGCCAGCAATGCAGCGACGGTGGCCAGCGGATTGGTGAACAAGGTCCAGTGCAGGATCCCGCCCTGCTGAGCCGCGATGATTTCCGTCAGCGACAAGGAATCGTATTGAATGGCAACCGCCATGATGGCCAGAATAAAGGGAACTTCAACAGCGGTCATCTGGGCAAGACCGCGGGTCACCCCGATGGCCGAGTTGGGATGTCCGCTTTCGCTGGCACCCAAAGCCATCCCAAGGGTTCCGAAGAACTGGAACGACAGCAGCAGCAACAGGTCGCCCGAAAAGGAAAAATTCGTGAACAATGCGACTCCGTAAACCGCCGGCATGAAAAGGAAAAGCCCCACCCCGCCGGTGAACCGGAAAACCGGCCCAAGGTAAAACATGGTCCCATGACGGATGTTGGTGCGGAGTCCCCAGCTTTTAAAGAGGTCGATGTACATCTGATAAACCGGAACACCGATCCTGCGTCCCACCCGCGCATAGATCCGACGTATCACCCCGTTGATCAGGAGTCCGTAATTCAGCATGATAAATACTGAGATGAAAGCAAATAGCATTTTCTCACCCATAATTAAAACCCTCCGTTCATCAGGAAATAACACAACAGGAAGAAAAACATGATGTGCAGCAGGTAGGTCTGCCCGTTTCCATTGTATAGCTGTCGCAGTTGATGAGCGATATCATGAACCTGTTTCGAAACCCAGTCCCAGAATCGCTCTGCAAAAGGAACCATCAAAAATCCAAGCGCTTTTGAATAATGTGCATAAAAATGATAGGCATGATGCGTGGTTTCCGGGGTTGAAGGACGTTCGCCCGAATAAACGATGTTGAACTGCCCGACTTTTTTGTTCCTTCGCTGCAACAACATCTGAACCACCAGCAGAATTGCAAAAATACCAATGGTGATGATCATCACATAGGTTCCGTTCCAGTAACCGTATTCGCTGATGGCCGTTCTGGCTCCAAAAGGGATCTTGCTTTCCACCCAGAGCAGTCCGCCATCAGGAAAAGTCTTTGCAAGCATTTTTCCGATCCTTTCCAGCAAAATGCCCGGTACCGTCGAAACAACCATGATGGTGATGATCACAAGGTACTGTGGCAGCAGGATCCATAAGGAGGCTTCCTTCACTTTCCGCAGGTGGTCCTTGAGTTGCCCGAGGAAGGGGGCATGGATCAGCCGGAAAAGATAGAGAAAGGAAACGGCTCCTGCCAATACGGCCAATGCCCCCTGGAGATAATAACCTTTCTGAAGTATGGCATTGAACGAAAGCCATTTACCCGCAAAACCCGACAGCGGCGGAACCCCGGAAAGGGCAATGATCCCGATCAGCACCACAATGAAGGTCATCGGCATTCTGAAGATCAGCCCTCCCATCCTGTACATCATCCGGTCGTGGGTCCGTGAATAAACTCCACCAACCGCCTGGAACAGCATCGTCTTATAGAGGAAATGCATGATGGCTCCCGAAATGGCCAGGAGCCAGCCAAGGTTCGACATCAGCGACAACCCGAACAGGATGTATCCCAGCTGTCCGACACTGGAATAAGCCAGTAAACGCTTCATATCCTCCTGCATGGCTGCCATCAGGTTCCCGATCAGCGCTGAGAGGATCCCGATCCAGCTCAGTACGATCATCAGGTCCACACCTCCGATATATTGAGTTCCCATCCTTAAAAAGAGGATGATCAGGCCGTAAACCCCTGCTTTTAAAAGGATCCCCGAAACCATCGGCGAAACATCGGCTTCGGCTTCGCTGTGGGCGCCCGGCAACCAGATGTGCAGTCCGATGGCTGCTGTTTTTGTTAAAAAAACCAAGCGTCAGCATCACAAAGATCAAGGGGGCAATCGGGTGATCCGTCACCAGGGCATCCAGGGTCCACAATCCGGTTACCGCATGGGCAAGGGCAAATCCGGCAAGGATCAGCAAGGCGCCTCCGAAACTGAACAACATGTAACTGAGCGCGTGGGGCTGCGATTTCTTTCCACGGAGAATCAGGAAATAAGAACCGGCCGTCATCACTTCCCAGGCAAAAAAGAAACCAAACAGGGTGGTGGCCTCCACCAGCATGATCAGTCCTCCAAACATCATGGCAACCAGCGGATAAAAACCCGGTCGCTTGCCTTTTTCCGAGTAACCATAAATCAACGTCAGCACGGCGCCGGCCATGAAGATGATCCCGAAAATCAACTGATAATCGGTGTAGCCGGGCAGATAAAACCAGGAGTAAATCCCAACCATCATCAATAAAAGTGTGTTCTTCAGCCAGGCAGGAAGGAAATCAAGCATCCAGAGCGCCACGACCGGGATCAGCGGAATGAAATTGATAAGATCGGGTGCACTTAAAAACCGCAATGAAAAATATCCTCCCGCAAACAAAGCCGTTGCAAAGACCAATGGTCCTGCCAGTTTCTCCGGATCCATGTTAAATCCTGCACTTTCTTCAGCCTGATCCGATTTTGTGACAATCCCAAACCAGCGGAAAAGATAGATCACCTCAAACAGGGAACCGACAAGGATCATTCCCATAAGAAAGTAATGGCCTGTATCAGCCAAACCTGTGATCAGCTCCCATTTTGCGAAAAAAGAGGGAAACGGAGGAAAAGCAGAGAGGGCAAAGATAAAGGTACCGAAAAGGACCAGCAGGATGGGTTTATTGCGGAGGATGGTCCACGACTCCAGCGATTTGCCCTGAATCATTCCGGAAAGCCAGAACAACCCGGCTTTTGCAAGAAAATGGGTAAGCAGGACGCCAAAAGCGAGAAGGTACCACGGATCGCCAAGAACAGGCTTTAAACCGATGATCGAAAGCGCCAGTCCCACCTGGCCGATCGAAGAGTAACCCAGCAAACGGTTTGGTTCTTTCTGCTGCAGCCCCATCCAGTTTGAGAATAAAAAGGTAAATGCACCCACCATGGCCGTCAGCAAACAGAGTCGCTCCGACCCCAGCCCCAGCAGTTTTGTGAGCAGGAAAAGCATCGCAGTGGCTACTGCGCCGGATACGATCGCCCCGATTCCAGGGTGTGCTGCCTGATAGACATCGAGAGCCCAGCCATTGGCAGGGAAAGGTTTGAGTTCGATCACAATGGCAATCACCATCAGAAATATTGCAATGACGGCCATCGGGCTAAGATCAGCCTGCCGCACGAGCAAATCATCCAAATACAGACTGCCTGTTCCGTAATAGGCCAGAACAGCGCCCATCAGGTAAAAGGCAGAGATCAGCGATGAAGCGAGCAGATACTTGAATCCTGCCGCAAAGGCACGCTGGTTGTCATCCAGAAGGATCAGCCCGGACAATGAAATCGCTGTGATTTCAAGGAAAACGAAGATGTTGAAGAGGTCGCGGGTGAAAATGATCATATTCAGCCCCATGATCAGCACGATAAGCACGGCGCCCAGTGACCTGGCTTCGCGAAGGAGCGATTTCCTGAGATATAGCGCCGAAAAGAACCCCAGGATATTGATCATCAGGGAAAGGATGGCTTCGTGCATTCCGACAAATAGAGAAATTGAATAGGGAGGATCAAATCCGGCCGAATAAACATTCGAGGCCTGAAAGGAACCACTGTAAAAACCATGGATCCAGTGCAACGAAATGGCAGTGAAGAAGAGCATGACAGCCAACACCAACAGGTTCGACAACGCTGCCTGCTTTTTGCCTGCGAGGCCCAGGATAAATCCCAATCCCAGGCCGGCAATGAGGATATAAAACGGACTTACCATTTCAAATCGGTATAGTGGTTAATATCAAGTGATTTCCGGTGCTGGTTCAGCTTCATGGCATACACAAGCATCAGGGCGGTGACCCCGAAACCGATGACAATGGCGGTCAGCACCAGTGCCTGGGGAACCGGGTCGATGGCCCTTGTTGCAAGATTATCGGCGGCAACAACAACGCCATCAATAATTGGTGCAGTTCTTCCGGGGAGGTATCCCAATGCCACGATCAGGATGTTCAGGCCCGTATCGAAAATGCTGAATGACAAGATGATTTTCAGCAGGTTGGTTCTGGTAAATCCACCCCAGAGACCGACCAGCATCAGGATCATGCCCAGGACCAGGGCCACTTTGTCGATGGTGATACTCATAATTTAACAGTATTATTACCGGTTTCATTGATGTTGGAAATGATGGAGGAAATCTCAGTCCCCACCTTTAGTCCAATCAAACTGTATATCAGTGGAATCGCCCCGGCGCTAAACAGGTCGCCCAGTTGTCCGGCCGGCAAAATCCGGTTGTCAAGAAATCCCCCGGCAAAGATCAGTCCGGCCAGCCCGATGACGATATAGAAGAAGCCTGACATGGACTCAACAAAGTGCAGCAATGCCGCCCTGAGCGAATGCAACGGGTCGGCCAGGATCATCAGGGTGATGGCAGTGCCAATGATGGCCCCGCCCTGAAAACCACCGCCGGGTGTAAGGTGTCCGTTGATAAAAACATATACCCCCAAAACGATGCTTCCGGGAATCAATACCTTGGCTGCGGTGATCAGGATCTCGGAGGTTGTGTCTTTTTCTGTCTTTTCCCTTCCCCCCTGCCTTAAAATATAACCAAGGATCATGGCTGTCAGAAACAATACCGTGACCTCCCCGAGCGTATCAAGTCCGCGATAGGTGACCACAATCGCCGTGACCACATTCGCTGCGCCCACTTCCGAAGGGGTGTTGGTGTTGTAATACGCTGCAGTAGGGTTCAGCGTTTCTTGTGTATGGTAGAGCCTGAGGATCTGAAACAGGAAGATTCCAAAGAGCAGGACCAGCATGATGGCAATGCTATTTCTCATGTTCGCTTTTGTTTTGCTCTGTTTTCCGCAAAATGATAAAAAACAGGAATGTTGTAAGTCCGGCCCCAATGGCAGCTTCTGTCATGGCAACATCCGGGGAAGCCAGCACCAGGAAAAAGATCGATGCCAGCAGACTGATCGCTCCGCTTGCCAGGATGGCCAGCGGCATCTCCTTCGACAAGATGGCCATGACTGCCGAAATGATCATCACCACAGCCAGGGTGGACAACATGATTAATTTAAAGATTTCCATGTGTTAACTCTTTTTTTCGTCTTCAGCGAGGTGATCGACTACGGTTTTTGGCGACATCGGATGGCCCGATTTGTGAGCGGCACGCATCAGTACATTGGAAGAAACAGGATTGGTCATCATCACAAATACAATGATGATAAACAGTTTCCCGAACCATGCGGGAACGATCAGCGCAAACCCCAGCATGATCAGGGCAACCCCTGCCGTGGAAGCTTTGGTGCCAACCTGTACCCTGAGGTAGGAATCAGGCATGCGCAGCAGCCCGATCGCTGCAATAAGCAGGACAGTGGCTCCCATCAGAACCAAAACTGCCCCTGTAATCTGCACGTATTCCATAACTATAATGATTTTCGTACATATTTTCCTACGACGACGACAGCGACAAAGCTGAGCAGTCCATAAATGATGTTCACATCCAGGTATATCTGGCGGTTTTCAAGAACTGCGATCAAACCCATCAATCCGAGAGAACCCACTGTGAGAACGTCAAATGCAATGGTCCTGTCGATCAGTGTCGGCCCGATCACAAACCGCACAAAGGTGAGAGCAAAAGCCAGGAGCATGATGCCTCCGGAAATGAAAAGCAGGGTTAATACAATGTCACTCATAGATCTTCATTAAAATGTTTTCAAAACGCGATGAAATATCCTGTGTGAGTTTTTGAGGATCTCCTTCACAGCAAACATCTATCCAGTGTATATAAAGGATCTGATCCTTGATATCAACTACAAACGTGCCCGGAGTGAGGGTGATCGAGTTGGCCAGGATCATGCGTGCCATCGGATTTTTCAGCCGGGTTTCAATTCTGACGATTCCCGGACGGACCGGAAGCCTGGGATGCAAGACCCTGAATATGACATCAATGTTGCTTTTAACAAGGGCAACGACGAAAATTCCGATGTACTGAAGGGAATAGAAAACACCGCTCGGAGTCAGATGGGCGCCTTCGAAAATGCGGGTCTGTTTACCGAATAACAGGACCACCGGGATCACAATGATCAGCCCGTAAAGCCAGATCCGGATATCCAGTGAATTGTTCCACATGATCCAGAAAAATTCGAGGATCAGAAAAAGAATGATTCTGTCTTTCCAATTGTTCATATCGAAGAGGATGAATGATGCGTCACTTTGGTTTTACTATTGATATAATTCCGCAGAAATGTCTTGCTCATCCGTTCACAGAATCCATTTTCGAAGAACCCGTTCTTGTTGAGCAGCATTTCAATGTGAATGCCGATGGGGTTGCCCATGTATAGCAATGAAAAAGAGCGAAGGTCTGGCTGGACAGGCCGGTCATGGCCATCGGTGTATCCACTCATTGTTCATTGCTCATTGCAACCGGGCCCAGCTCAAACCCAAAAAGCTTCAAAACCTGGTTGACTTTATCCATTCGTAAAGTAACCTTTCCCTGTTCCATTTCCCTGATAAAACGAAGGCCCACGCCTGCCTTTTCGGCAATCTCCGGCTGGGTCAGGTTCGCAAGTTTTCTTTTTTCTTTGATGAAAGTTTTCAGATCCATAGATATACCCTTTAGGGTACAAAGATAATGAAAAAAATAGAAAAATACCCTTTCGGGTGTATTTTTATAAATTCATCAAGAAACAGACCCTAACGGGTACGATTTGCTGACGTCAGCAATTATTGAGCGTTTTTCGCTTTTTAATTGGTTTTGGTTTATTCGAATGCTGTGGGATAATATTCCGATGTTGAAAAAAGAGCCCAAATCAAGTGATTAATGGACCTTATCATTAAAGATAAGTTTGCCTTCCGTGGGTTCCTTAAATGCATTGCACTTTCTCAAGTGATCTTGCATGAAATCCATGCTTCCCAAAATGGTATGTGAGAACCTTTGCGCTTTGTCAAGCATGTTAATGTAAGGATCAGGATCATTATCCCTTGTCAGTCTCCTTAAGGTCAAGATATAATCGTCCCTGAAAACGGTAGGGATTATTATCCTCGTTTGTCCCCGCTTCACAAGTTCAGCATTCATCATGATCCTTGAAATTCGTCCGTTCCCATCTGAAAATGGATGTACCTCGCTGATCATAAACATCATAAATGTAGCCTTAGCAAAGGGATGCAACAATCCCTGATAAAAGTCAAAGCCTTTTATCAAGGTACCTTTAACAAGTTTGTGGTCAACGAAATAAGTTTGTCCCGCCCTGTTGTTCTTATATTTAAATTCTCCTGGATTTTTAGAAGGTCTTGCTTCCAGAAGTATCTTATGGCGATATTGTAAAATACTCAATAGTTCATCAGCGCTACCGGGTATTGTTTTCATTTCCTTTTGGTTGCTAACAAGTCTGTATGTACCAAGAATATCATGCGAATCTTCATCCCGAGTGGGCATTGGAGTACCCGTTTCAATAATTTTCCTTGCATCCTCAATCTCAAAGATAGTGCCCTCAATGTAATTCGAAAAATAAGCTTCAAAGAATGCGAAGTTTTTAAATTCCGGATTCTTATTATTGCGTTCCGGCCTATCGGCAAACTCTTCCTGTTTTAATTGAACAAATAATTTCTCAAATAATTCAATACGCTTAGGATCATATGGGAAGCCCAGAACCCTTGCAATTGCTAAGGGGGAGGATAAGATATTCATCGGACGGGTACTCAGCATTGCACCGACCAGTTTATTTAACTTCTCAAATTCGCTGTTTAAACCAAGTTCTTTTGCAATCGCCCTTGCTTTGTCACGTAACTCATTTAATCCTGTCTCACCTTTAATATTTAAAACATGTTCAAGTTTATTTTCAATTTCAGGCAAGGTCAACGTTTTCGAATCTGGTCCTGGCTTTCTGGCTTGTTGTAGGTTTTCAAGAAGTGCTCTTTCCAATTGTGAATAATACAGTTCACCTACAAACTGTACATCTCCTTTAATCGGCCCAGTTCCTTCCAGAAAATGAATTGTCACCCCTGGTAATTGAATTTTCTTGGTATAAGTATAAGTTAAAAATATATTACCAGTAGCTGTAGGCTGGAACTCAATAGCTGACCGGTGGCTTAGCATTGCCCCTGGATACAGATTGCCAAGCAGATTGAAAATATTTCTTCTGATAATAACCTCAGGTGTATCATTGAAATTTCCAGAATATATACGGGGAGCAATTCTCCTGATCAGGTTCTTTTCAAGTAGCCTGGATATAACTTTGCTCTGTGCTCGATCACTTGAGGAAAAAATAACCTCCTGAAGATGTATGGGTGAGATATTTTCCATTAACTCAACTGTTTTTACAAAGATAAGCAAATGTTTTCCACTAAATGGCAAAATTGCGTTATTTTTTTCCATTAAAACTTTCTGATTCGTCTTTTCATCGGGGATTTTTTTTTACACCTTCAGAACTCCTTGAAAAAACTATGATTAGACGAAAAAGGCTGTTTTCTTTATCGGTCAGATATTTCGATCGGTGCACTCCCTTCCCTGGAGCCCATTTTATCGGCTGGAAGGGGAGTTGGGTTTATCGGGAAGAAAATGATGGGAGGTCTGTGCTATCTAATAGAATTCATATTTTATTTGGTTAATGTATCCGGGCTTCAGAAAGCGATATATCTTCATACAGGATATTACGGGCGGCGCCAATAGGTAAGCGTGCGCCACAACCATTCCAGTGGCCCGAAGCGAAAGTGTTTCAGCCAGAGGGAGGAGAAAATTATTACGGTCATCCAGATCCCAGGTATGATGAGTATCTGACTGGACCGTTCGACCTGTCCGAAAAGCGCCAGACCGTGTCCGTAAAAGATAAAGGTAGCCAGCAGAGTCATAAGGATATAGTTGGAAAAGGCCATACGACCCATCGGGTTGCCAGCTCAGTAAGGTGTTTTGAAACGCCTCACGGTCCCATGTGGGCATTGAAAGGTAGCCTGAAGTATGAACCTCACTTTTAGTTTTGGAGGTTTAGTACATGATGATTTTTTAACTATCTGAATGATAA
>Ga0163209_1000318_pt1 | contig 20424 bp, 20 predicted proteins | sample Kivu_160m_FD_113538 | JGI IMG/M metagenome (GOLD analysis project Ga0163209, IMG submission 113538) | Freshwater microbial communities from Lake Kivu, Western Province, Rwanda to study Microbial Dark Matter (Phase II) - Kivu_160m | ecosystem: Environmental > Aquatic > Freshwater > Lake ...
CGCTTCCGACCCATACGCTTCTTTTCGCAGTTCTTCTGGCAGGCGTCATCCTGATCGTGGGCGCCTTGACTTTTCTCCCTGCCCTGTCGCTCGGCCCGATTGTTGAATTTATGGCAATTCCGAAATAATCTTTACACAAGGTGCGATTACCATGAGTCATACCGCCAACAAACCTTCTATTTACGATGTCTCGATCATCAGGCAGGCCCTCCTGGATGCATGCATCAAGCTGAACCCCTTTAATATGATCCGGCGCCCCGTCATGTTTGTCGTCGAAGTGGGAAGTTTGCTCACCACATTGCTGTTCATCTTCTCCCTCTTCGGGGCCGGAGAAGAACGCCCCGGTTTCGTTCTATCCGTGACCCTCTGGTTGTGGTTCACGGTTTTTTTCTCCAATTTCGCCGAGGCCATGGCCGAAGGAAGAGGAAAGGCGCAGGCAAGGGCGCTGCGAGGTTCAAGGCGGGATGTAACGGCGAAACGCCTCGCCAGACCTCAAGCGGATGCGGAAAAGACAGAGATGCCAAGCTCACAACTGAAAAAAGACGACGTCGTTTTTGTTGAAGCGGGCGAAACCATCCCGGGAGACGGCGATGTTGTGGAGGGCATCGCCTCTGTCGACGAGAGTGCCATCACGGGGGAAAGCGCTCCCGTCATTCGGGAAAGCGGCGGCGACCGGAGCGCCGTCACCGGCGGAACAAGGGTTCTCTCCGACTGGCTGATCATCCGGATATCCTCCAATCCCGGTGAATCTTTTTTAGACCGGATGATCGCCATGGTGGAAGGAGCAAGCAGGAAAAAAACCCCTAACGAGATTGCCCTGGATATCCTGCTGGCGGGTCTGACGATCATATTCCTCATGGTTACGGCCACGCTGCTCCCCTTCTCTATTTACAGCGTTCACGCCGCAGGACGGGGGGCGCCGGCATCCATCACGGTCCTTGCGGCTCTTCTTGTCTGCCTGATTCCGACAACGATCGGCGGGCTTCTCTCGGCTATCGGCGTTGCGGGTATGGATCGTATGATTCAGGCGAACGTCATTGCCATGTCGGGTCGCGCCATCGAGGCCGCTGGTGACGTGGATGTGCTGCTGCTCGACAAAACAGGCACCATCACCCTCGGCAACAGGGTGGCGACCGCCTTTATACCCGCCGGTGACGGGGATGTACACAAACTCGCCGCCGCCGCCCAGTTGGCCTCCCTGGCCGATGAAACGCCGGAGGGCCGGAGCATCGTCGTCCTGGCCAAGAAGGATTATGGCATCAGAGAACGGGATCTCAAGAACATCGGCGCTCGGTTCATCCCTTTTACCGCTAGAACCCGCATGAGCGGTGTTAATTTAGACGGCAAAGAGATCCGCAAAGGTGCGGCAGATGCCCTTGCAGCCTATGTCACAAATCAGGGGGGAGAATTTTCTCCGGAAATTCGATCCACCGTCGAAGATGTTGCCCGCCGGGGCGGAACGCCTCTCGTCGTGGCTCAAAACGACACCGTCCTCGGGGTCATTCAGCTTAGCGATGTGGTGAAGGGTGGCATAAAGGAGCGTTTTTCCGACATGAGAAAAATGGGCATTCGGACGGTCATGATCACGGGGGACAATCCTCTTACCGCCGCCGCTGTCGCCGCTGAGGCAGGCGTCGATGACTTTCACGCCGAGGCAACCCCGGAGACCAAGCTCAACGTTATCAGAGAATACCAGTCTCGGGGTCATCTGGTGGCCATGACGGGAGACGGAACGAATGACGCGCCCGCCCTGGCGCAGGCGGATGTGGCCGTGGCTATGAACACGGGCACCCAGGCCGCCAAGGAGGCAGGGAATCTTGTGGATCTGGACTCGAATCCCACGAAGCTCATTGAGATCGTCCGTGTCGGGAAACAGCTCCTCATGACACGGGGGACATTGACGACCTTCAGTATTTCCAACGATGTGGCAAAGTACTTCGCCATCCTGCCGGCTGCCTTTGCCGGCATTTACCCGGAGCTGTCCACCCTCAACGTCATGGGATTGTCAACGCCTCAGAGCGCTGTTCTGTCTGCCGTTATCTTTAACGCCCTGATCATTGTCGCTCTCATTCCCCTGGCTCTCAGGGGAGTTCAATATCGCCCTGCCGGCGCGGCGGTCGTCCTGAAACGCAATCTGCTTGTCTTCGGCCTGGGAGGGCTGCTTGTTCCCTTTCTCGGTATCAAGCTGATTGACATGATCCTTGTTGCCCTCGGGCTGTTTTGAAAGGTTGATATCCATGAAACATCATCTGCGCCAGGCTTTTTTATTGTTGTTCTCCCTGATCCTGTTGACGGGATTTTTTTACCCCTTGGTCATCACGTGCATTTCCCAGGTAATCTTCCCCCGCCAGGCCAACGGAAGTCTCATCATGGTAAATGGCCGCCTCATGGGATCGGAGCTTATCGGGCAGCCGTTCGAGGACTCTCGCTATTTCCGGGCACGGCCTTCCGCGACGGCTCCTTTTCCTTATAACAGCTCAGCATCAACGGGTTCCAACTGGGGACCGTCGAATGCAGAATTTATTAAAATTGTTCAGGAGAGGATAGATCTTTTACACAAAGCCGATCCGCAGAACCGAATTCCCATTCCCGTTGATCTGGTCACGTCATCCGGAAGCGGTCTTGATCCCCACATCAGCCCTGCTGCCGCCCTTTACCAGGTCCCGCGCGTGTCCAGAGCCCGTGGCTTTGATGAACAGTCGGTGAGGCGTCTCGTCCTTTCCCACATCCGGGGACGGGCTTTCGGCGTCCTCGGAGAACCGGTCGTCCATGTCTTAACATTAAATATGGCTCTGGATAACTTGCGATAATCATGTTACATTTATAAAAGCGTATGATAAAATTCTGCACCACGGATATAACGAACAGCCATGGATACACAAAGACCTGATCCTGATACCCTTCTCAAAAGGGTGGAAAAAGAAGAACAGGACAATCGACAGGGAAGACTCAAGATTTTCTTTGGCGCAGCTCCCGGTGTGGGCAAAACATACGCCATGCTGGAAGCGGCAAGGAGGAAGCAGGAAGAGGGGGAAGACATTGTCGTCGGCATCGTGGAAACCCATGGCCGACAGGAGACGGAAAAACTGTTAGATGGTCTGGAGATCCTGCCCCGCACCTATTATTCCTACCGGGGCAAAAACCTGCCCGAATTCGATCTTGATTCAGCCTTATCCCGAAACCCGGCTGTTATTCTGGTAGATGAACTCGCCCATTCAAACGCGCCCGGCGCCCGCCATAAAAAACGATGGCAGGATGTGAAAGAACTCCTCTGTGCAGGCATTTCCGTTTATACGACCGTCAATGTCCAGCACCTGGAAAGCCTCAACGACATTGTCCACCAGATCACCCGCGTGAATGTCAGCGAAACGATCCCGGATTCATTTCTGGACAGGGCCGATGAAATCGAACTGATCGATTTGCCGCCGGACGACTTATTGCAGCGTCTCAAGGAGGGAAAAGTCTATATTCCCGAACAGGCCGAAAAGGCCATGGCCCATTTCTTTCAGAAAGGCAACCTCATCGCCCTTCGAGAACTGGCTTTGCGACGCACAGCCCAACGCGTGGATGAACAGATGGAAAGCTATCGGCGTGACATGGGCGTACATACCATCTGGCAGGCGACGGAACGCATCCTGGTTTGTGTAGGTCCCAACCCGCGATCGGTGCGTCTCATCAGAGCGGCCCGTCGTATGGCCGCAGGACTTCGTGCGGACTGGATAGCCGTCAATGTGGAAGCACCCACACATGTTCGCCCCTCGGAGGACGACAAGCGGCTGCTTGCAGAGCACCTGCGGCTGGCCGAAAGCCTGGGAGCGGAAACGGTAACGTTGACAGGCCACCGGGTCAGTGAGGAGATACTCAACTTTGCAAGGTTGAGAAATGTCGGAAAAATCATTGTCGGAAAACCGACGCACCCCCGCTGGAAGGACAAGCTCTTCGGATCACCACTGGATGAAATCATCCGTGGCAGTGGAGACATTGATATCTACGTCATCACAGGCGAGTCGGAAGAACCCAAACGACATAAAGCGGGGCGGATAAAAAAGACAAAAACAAACCCCCTCGAGTGGATGTGGAGCATCGGCGCCGTTGTCGTCGCTACCGGAATTGCAGCCCTCATGTTTCCTTTTTTCGATCTTATTAATCTTGTGATGGTCTATCTGCTCGGGGTTGTGGTCACGGCTGTCAGAACCAGTCGCATGCCGTCCCTCTTAGTGACACTGCTGAGCGTGGCGGCATTCGATTTTTTCTTTGTTCCACCCTATTTCACCTTTGCCGTCGCCGATATAAGATATATTGTGACTTTCATTGTCCTGTTCGTGGTATCTGTCGTCATCAGCGGGCTTGCCCTACGGGTCCGCGAACAGGCCGAGGAGGCAAGGCGCCGCGAGGGAAACACAGCGGCCCTTTATGGATTGAGCCGTGATCTGGCAAGGGAACGAAAGAAAGAAAAACTCAGTGATATTGCTGTAAAACACATCGGTGAGGTCTTCCACGGCCAGGCGGTGGTCCTGATTCCCGATCACGAGGGTCGCCTGAAAGTGCTTTCAACCGCCCAAGGTACATTCGCAATTGACCAGAAAGAATGGAGCATCGCTCAGTGGGTTTTCGAAAACAGGCAAGCCGCCGGTCTTGGAACGGATACCCTGATGGCCGCAAAGGCCCTTTATCTGCCAATGATCGCTTCGTCCGGTTCTGTCGGTGTCATCGGTGTCCTTCCACATAGTCCCGATGTACCGTTTGATCCCGGAGAAATTCATTTCCTGGAGACATTTACGAACCAGACCGCTATGGCTCTTGAACGGGTGAAGCTGGCGCAGGAAGCCTACAGGGAACGTCTGAATGCCGAATCACAGAGCATGAGAAATACATTCCTGAGTTCCGTTTCCCATGATTTAAGGACTCCTCTGGCAACGATCACAGGAGCGGCAAGCACACTCATCCATGGTGGGAAGAACATTCCGGAGGATAAACGGGAGGAAATGATCAAAGCCATCCATGAAGAAGCAGAGCGCCTCAATCATATCATCCGGAATGTTCTGAACATTACGCGCCTCGAATCAGGAACCGTCCGGGTTAACAAGGAATGGCATTCCCTGGAGGAGATCATCGGCGTGGTTCTCGACAGGCAGTCGAACATGCTGCACGCCCGTCCCGTCAATGTATCCATTCCAGCGGATCTGCCGCTGATACCCTTTGATCCGATTCTCATGGAACAGGTTCTTGCAAATCTTGTGGAAAACGTCATTCAACACACCCCTTCCGGGACTCCCGTTGACATCTGTGTTCGCACCCAAAAGGCATCCGTTCAAATTGAGATTGCCGACAGAGGTCCGGGCATACAAGAGATTGGTAAAGAACACATCTTTGATAAATTTGCCCATGAAAAGGTATCCGGCAAAGGGGTTGGACTCGGGCTTTCCATATGCAAGGCGATCGTGGATGCACACGGCGGTCGCATATGGGCGGAAAATCGTTCCGGCGGCGGCGGCGTTTTCAGATTTACCCTTCCCATAGACAGAGAACCGCCGGTGCTCGATGGGGAGACCTATTCCTGAAGATGTGCCGTATCAATAAATACTGGAGGAAGAAACCATGTCAAAAACCGGAGAGCTTATCCTCCTTGTCGAAGATGAAGTACAAATGCGACGATTTCTTCGGGTTGCGATTGAAAGTGAACACTATCGCCTGGTGGAAGCGGAGACGGGCAAGGATGGTCTCGTGAGGGCTGCAGAATGGAATCCTGATGTAGTGCTTCTCGACCTCGGCCTGCCCGATATGGATGGGATAGAAGTCATTAAAAGACTCAGAGAATGGTCTAAGGTTCCCATTATCATCATTTCGGCGCGGGAACAAGAAAAAGACAAGATCAAAGCTCTTGATTGCGGAGCGGACGACTATTTGACGAAACCCTTCGGTGTGGGAGAACTTCTGGCAAGAATTCGTGTCGCCGGCAGACACAAGAGGCTTCAACAAGAAGGACAAAACGAGGTTGAATTTGTTGCTGACGAGCTCCGCGTCGATTATTCCAGAAGACAGGTTTTTCTGGACAATAACGAAATCCACCTGACCCCGATTGAATACCGTCTTATTGCCCTTTTTACACAGCATGCGGGTAAAGTGATAACACATCGGCAGTTGCTTAAGGAGGTCTGGGGGCCTTCCCACATCGAACAGACGCAATATCTCCGGGTTTACATGACCCAGCTGCGGCACAAGATCGAAAAAGACCCGGCCCGCCCGAGATTTCTGATCAACGAGCCCGGCGTCGGTTACAGGTTTAAATACGACCCGGGAAAAGGCTAACATGACTGTTTCATGAAATGATTATAAAATGTTAATCCTCACCGCATTTCTGAACCAAAAATTGTCGAGTTGCAGGTCTATCAAAGTCAAGATTTATCTCATTTTGATCAAGATCAGCCTCATGAATTTCAATGTGTAGATGCAAGCTGATTGTTGAAAATTTAGGGTGTACAGAGTCGAACATGCGAAAAGAAGTGGCTGATCCGATCAGGCATCCGGCGGCGGAGTTCTCTGTCCGGATGGTTCGCGTAGACGAGGGAGTTTCGCTCCGGGTGATGCAGTTTCTGCCGCTGAAGGAGGTATCCGCAGATCCGTTGGTCTTTGTGCCGGGGTTCGTCTCGGCGATCAGTGGCTGGGTCGATTTTCTGAGGGAAATCGTGCCGCTGCGGCCGGTGTATTACCTTGAATCGCGGGAAAAAACATCAGCGGTGATTGAGCGGAAAAGGTTGACGACCGATGATTTCAGCATCGCCCGGTTGGCCCGAGACCTGGTCGAGGCATGCTCGAAGCTCGGGATAGATCAGTCACGTATGATCGTCGCCGGGAGTTCCCTCGGGGCAACCACCCTGATCGAAGCCCTCAAACACGGCAGGCTCCAGGCCCGTGCCGGCTTCATGATCGGCCCTAACAGCGATTTCACGGCTCCCTGGTTCATCAAAGGGCTTTTATTCCTGCCCGCCGATGTCTATCACCTGGTCAAATACTTCGTGCTGTGGTATTTGAAAACATTCCGGGTCGACGCGGTCAGGGAGCCGGAACAAATGCAACGCTACCGGGATACTCTGCTGGCCGCCAATCCCCACCGCCTGAAGAAAACCGCCAAATCCGCTATCGGCTACACCATCTGGCAGGATCTGGAAACGGTCGCCGTTCATGTTGCGGTCACACTGGCATCGACCGACAAGCTTCACGTCGAGAGGAACATACAGCGGTTGAAGGAGAGACTGCCCCTAGCAACGATCATACGGTGCAAATCGAATAAGTACATGCACTCCGCCGCCATGGCCTGGGATTTCGAGCGATACGTCGCCGGCCTCGGCTGAACTTTTCCAGCAAGGCTTTTCTCTGTAGATTTGAATCGCTAATCGTGCTATCCCGGACTTGATCCGGCATCCAGGCCAATTCTGGATTCCCGCTTTCGCGGGAATGACGGCTTTGACGTATATTGTTGCCGAAGTAATAACCTGGATAACCTCGAAGGGAGGGTTTGTCTTGACTTTTCCTGCCTCTATGTGAAAAATACCGAATAAATACCATGTGAAGCTCGCCTCCCTGAGGGAAGGGCTTTACAGTGAGGAATATTTCAATCATGCCGGCCAATCTGCCGCCCCAGTATTTCGAAGCAGAACAGCGGTTTCGCGAGGCAAAAACACCGGAAGACAAGGTGGAGGCCCTGGAGGAAATGCTTGCCATAATGCCCAAGCACAAGGGCACGGACAAGCTTAAGGCCATGCTCCGGGAGCGCATTTCAAAATTCAAGGATCAGGCGCAGAAGAAAAAGGGGGCGGCAAAACAAAAAACGCCTTACGATATTGAAAAGGAAGGAGCGGCCCAGGTGGTTGTGATCGGCCCGCCCAATACGGGGAAATCTTCCCTTGTGAAGCTGATTACGAACACCTCTCCGGAAGTCGCCGATTTTCCCCACTCAACCCACAGGCCAACACCGGGGATGGCGCAGTATGAAAACATCCAGTTTCAGCTTATCGATACGCCTCCCGTGACAAGAGATTACACAGACCCGTCACTCACCGATCTGATCCGCCGTTCCGATATTGTTGTCATCCTTCTGGATATCACCGCCGATCCCATTGGGCAGTTGGATGACTGCCTTGCAATCCTTCACTCATTCCGCATTTTCTCGGAGGTCTGCCCCGTTCCGGGAGATTTAAAGAAGCCTCCAAGGATTAAAACCATGTTTGTCGCGGTCAATAAGATGGATAGACCTGAAGATAAAGAGAATTTCGATGTATTTCTGGAACTCACGGGAATCACATTGCCCTGCATCGGTATGTCAACGCGAACCGGCAGGAACGTCATGGCCTTTCTGGACACACTCTACGCTCTGTCGGGAATCATCCGCGTCTATACGAAGCGTCCCGGAAAGGAACCGGACCGTACGGCGCCGTTCGTGATTCCTGTCGGCAGCACCCTGACGGATCTGGCCGGCGATATTCACAACGATTTTGTAAACAAACAGAAATATGCCAGAATCTGGGGAAAGACGGTTCGTGACGGTCAGATGGTCCAGCGGGACTATGTCATGCAGGACGGCGACGTGGTTGAGATATGCATCTGAAAGCGATGCCGTATGAATCTGTTTAACGTTTCACCGGAAAAGGAAAAGGCTCTCGAAGCACGCATGGGGCGGCTGGGGGTTTCGGAGGGCGACCTACGGGAGACCTTTATCCGGTCATCCGGTCCCGGCGGGCAAAAGGTGAACAAAACTTCTTCCTGTGTGTATCTTGTCCATCTGCCCACGGGACTTTCCGTGAAATGCCAGCGGGAACGATCCCAAGCGATGAACCGCTTCCTGGCGCGCCGGCTGCTTCTGGACCGGATCGAGCGGCTTCAGCGGGGGGTTATCAATGCGGAGAAACAGCGGATCGAGAAAATCAAGAGACAGAAGCGGCGGCGTTCAAGACGCGCAAAAGAAAAGATTCTCGAACTCAAGCACATGCAATCTGAAAAGAAGACCATGCGCGCAAAAGTGAAGCTCCCCGTCTAAAGGCGGGGTTTACGGGACGCGCTCCCGATCACCCCGGACAGGCTCAGTGATTAAAACGAAAGAAAGGTTAAAGGTCTTTTCATGATTTCAGAAAAGAAAAAGAAAATCGCACAAATCATCCAAGGGGATCTGCCCCTTGAAAAAAGGCCTTTCAGAGAACTGGGAAACCTTACGGGATTGACGGAAGAAGAAGTTATCAAGTCTGTAGGTGATCTGATGGCCAAAGGCATTATCCGTAAGTTCGGCGCTATTATCCGCCATCAGAAGGCCGGATATACTGAAAACGCCATGGTTGTCTGGGCAGTCCCGGAAAATCAGTGCGAGGGCGTGGGAAACATTCTGGCTTCTTTCCCGGAAGTCACTCACTGTTACGAAAGAACACCCCTTTTTGAAGGGAAATACGCGATTTTTACGATGGTTCACTTCCGTGCGGGAGAAAGCGAAGCCGTTATTCAAAAACTCTCCGATGCCGCGGGCACCAAAGAGTTCAAAGTCCTCTCCAGTGAGGAGGAATATAAAAAAAGTTCCATGGAGTATTTTAAAATGAAGTCATCCGGAGCACTGTTTGAACAGGCAGAAAAAATCATACCGGGAGGCGTCAACAGCCCCGTCCGGGCATTCAGGGCCGTCGATTCGACCCCCCTGTTTATCGCCAGTGCCGGCGGTTCCAAGATATACGACGTTGAAGGCAGGGAATACATCGACTATGTGGCATCGTGGGGACCGATGATCCTGGGGCATAGCCACCCCGAGGTTGTCGCCGCTATTCAAAAGGCGACTGAGAGAGGAACCAGTTACGGTGCACCGACGGAACTGGAAGTGGAAATGGCACAGTGCATCGTTGACGCCTTTCCCTCCGTTAACATGGTGAGAATGGTCAGTTCAGGGACGGAAGCGGCCATGAGCGCCATCCGTCTTGCTCGCGGCTACACTGGAAAAAGCCGGATCATCAAATTTGAAGGCTGTTACCACGGTCACGCCGATTCCCTTCTGGTGAAAGCGGGTTCCGGCGTGGCAACATTCGGCATCCCGGGAAGTCCCGGCATCCCGCCGGCGCTGGCGGAATTAACCATCACCCTCCCCTTCAACGACGTCGATGCAGTCAAATCCGCCGTGGAAATGTACGGCGATGAACTGGCCTGCATCATCGTGGAGCCTGTCGCCGGAAACATGGGTGTCGTCCTGCCGAAACCCGGTTTCCTGAAAGCGCTGAGAGAGATCACCCGCAAGCGGGTCATCCTCCTTATTTTTGACGAAGTGATCACCGGCTTCCGGCTTGCCTATGGCGGCTTCCAGAACCTTGCGGGCATCGATCCCGACCTGACGTGCCTGGGAAAGATCATTGGGGGAGGACTTCCCGTAGGCGCTTTTGGAGGCAGGAAGGACATCATGGAGTATCTGGCCCCGGTGGGGCCGGTCTACCAGGCGGGCACACTATCCGGTAATCCCGTGGCCATGTCCGCAGGGCTTACAACCCTGAAGATTCTTAATAAAAACAGGGAAGGATATGACGGGCTTGAGCGAAAGACGGCATCTCTTTGCGGGGAGATGAAAAAATGTTTTGATCAGGCGAATATCCCCGTCCGCATCAACCGGATTGGATCCATGTTCACCATTTTTTTCACCACGGAAAAGGTTAACGACTACACCTCGGCCATGAAAAGCGATACGAAACGCTTTGCCCGCTACTTCAAGGGCATGCTTGCCCGGGGAATCAACCTGGCGCCTTCCCAGTTCGAAGCCGCTTTTCTGTCATTCGCCCACACGGATGAAGACATGGGAAAAACCCTCGACGCCTGTACAGATACACTGAAAACGCTTTAACATAAGGAATCATACAATCTCATGAAAAAGATATTGGTCACCGGCGCCGCCGGTTTCATCGGTTTTCATTCAGTCAGGCGATATCTGAAGGCCGGACATACCGTTGTCGGTCTGGACAACATGAACGATTACTACGATGTAAACCTGAAAAAGGGAAGACTTTCACTCATCGAGTTTCATCCAAACTTTCGTTTCATCAAAAAGGACATTGCTCAGAGGGAGCCCATGGCATCGCTCTTTGCGGACGTGAAACCGGATATCGTCGTTCATCTGGCCGCTCAGGCGGGAGTCCGATACTCCCTGATAAACCCCCATGTGTATATCGAAAGTAACATCACGGGCTTTCTGAACATCCTCGAAGGATGCAGACACAACAGGGTTGAACACCTGATTTTTGCCTCGTCGAGTTCCGTCTACGGGGCCAATACCCTGATGCCTTTCTCCGTCCACCACAATGTGGACCATCCCGTCAGCCTTTATGCCGCTACGAAAAAAGCCAATGAGCTGATGGCCCATACCTATGCCGGTCTCTACGGAATCCCCTGCACGGGGCTCCGGTTTTTTACCGTCTACGGACCCTGGGGAAGACCAGATATGGCACTGTTCCTCTTCACAAAGGCCATCATGGAGAACAGGCCTATCGACGTGTATAACGAAGGCAAGATGCAGAGGGATTTTACCTATATCGACGATATCGTAGAAGGGGTATTCCGGTTGACGGAAAAAATTCCCGAACCCAATCCGGATTGGCGGGGAGACCTTCCGGACCCGGCATCAAGCTTCGCCCCGTATAAAATTTACAACATCGGGAACAACAATCCCGTCGATCTCATGGAATTTATTAATATTCTCGAAACAGCGCTCGGCAAGACGGCAAAAAAACGCATGCTCCCCTTGCAACCGGGGGATGTTCCTGCTACATACGCGGATGTTGACGATCTCATGGCTGATGCAGGCTTCAGGCCGGACACGCCGATCAAAGACGGCATCAGGCATTTCGTGAAATGGTACAGGGAGTACTATAATACACAGAGGAAGATAACATGAAAAAGGCATTCATTACCGGCATCACCGGGCAGGACGGATCATACCTGGCGGAGTTCCTGCTCGGAAAGGGATATGAGATCCACGGCCTCATCCGCAGGGCAAGCACGTTCAACACGGACCGTATCGACCACCTCTACAGGGACTTCCACGACCCTGAGGCCAGGATTTACCTTTACTACGGCGATCTCTCCGTATCGGGGCAATTGACGGATCTTCTTCATGCCATTCATCCCGATGAAATCTACCACCTGGGCGCTCAGAGTCACGTACGGGTCAGCTTCGATATGCCCGAATACACGGGAGATGTCACCGGTCTGGGAACGCTGCGCATCCTTGAAGCCATCCGTAAAACGGGTATCAACGCAAAATTTTACCAGGCATCGTCGAGTGAAATGTTCGGTGCGGCGCCGCCTCCCCAGAGCGAGGTGACGCCCTTTCAACCCCGAAGTCCCTATGCCGCCGCCAAAGTCTATGCTTATTACGTGGTGAAAAATTACCGGGAGGCTTACAACCTTTATGCCTGTAACGGCATCCTGTTCAACCACGAATCCCCCCGTCGCGGTGAGACCTTCGTCACCCGGAAAATCACGCGGGCGGCCACCCAGATCAAACTTGGGCTTAGAGATAAATTATACCTTGGAAATCTGGAAGCAAAGAGAGACTGGGGCTTTGCCGGCGATTACGTCGAAGCCATGTGGCTGATGCTCCAGCAGGACAAGGCTGACGATTACGTCATTGCCACAGGCGAGACCCACTCCGTAAGGGAATTCGTCGAAAAAGTCTTCCGTAAGCTTGATCTTGATTATCATCAATACGTCACGATCGACCCGAAATATTTCCGCCCGACGGAAGTTGATATTCTCCTCGGAGATGCCTCCAAGGCAAATACGCAACTGGGATGGCAGCCGAGAGTAAGCTTCGATCAACTGATTGGCATGATGATCGACACTGACATGGAACTTGCGAAAAAAGAAAAAACCTTACAGGACGCTGGATATAATCCCTGTGAAATGCGAAATTCGGGACGCACATGAATGTATTAAAAGATAAAAGAATCTCGATCACAGGCGGCAAGGGATTTCTTGGCGGGCACCTCATTCATAAACTGCAGGTAAAAGGATACAGGAACCTTTCCATAGTCGACTTGCCGGATTACAACCTCGTTCACATCGAAGATGTGATAAGGATGTACGAAGATACCCGTCCCGATATTGTCATCCACCTCGCAGCGAAGGTCGGCGGTATCGGTTTTAACCAGGAAAACCCCGGATCTCTCTTTTACGACAATATCATGATGGGCGTCCAGCTCCTTCATGAGGGATACCTGCGGAACATTGCAAAATTCGTCGCTTTGGGAACGATCTGTGCCTACCCGAAATTTACACCGGTTCCGTTTAAGGAAGATGACCTCTGGAGCGGTTATCCCGAAGAAACAAACGCCCCCTACGGCCTGGCAAAGAAAATGATGCTGGTTCAATCCCAGTCCTATCGCCGGCAATACGGCTTTAACGCCATTTTCCTTCTTCCCGTGAATCTCTATGGGCCGGGTGACAATTTTGACCCCCGTTCCTCCCATGTGATCCCGGCGCTTATCAAAAAATGCGTCGATGCCATCCGGAACGGTGAAGACGAAATTGTGGTCTGGGGAACGGGCAAGGTAACCCGCGAATTTATCTATGTGGAAGACGCCGCGGAGGGGATCATCCTTGCCACGGAGGGATATGACCGGAGCGATCCCGTCAATATCGGCACCGGATTTGAGATATCCATCAAAGACCTCGTTCATCTCATCGTTGAATTGACCGGTTTTAAAGGCCGGATCGTCTGGGACAAAACGAAACCGGACGGTCAGCCGCGCCGAATGCTCGACACCACAAGGGCTTTTAAAGAATTTGGATTCCGTGCAAAGACAACCTTTGAAGAGGGACTGAAGAAGACCATAGACTGGTACCGACAGTCGTCCCCATCATCCTGACGACTTTTTTTGTTTGACTTCCATGAATGTTCATGCTAAGGAGCGCCACGCAAATGGATAAGACAACGAAGAGGATGTACCTTCAGTTGGCTTATGCCAGCAGTGTCGGCATCGCCATGGTTCTGGCCATTTTCGGATGCCTCTTGCTTGGCGTTTATCTGGACAGAGCATTTGGAACAGGGCATAAATTAACCATCATTTTCTTGTTGATAGGAATTATCGCCGGTTTCAGAAATTTATTTTGGATTGCAAAAAAATATTTCCCGGATGAGAAGCCGGTCATTACGTGTCTGAAAAGTGAACCACATAGAAAAAGACCCCCTCCAAAAGAAAATTGAAATATCAAACTGGATTGTCCTGGGAATATTTTTCGCTCTGAGTCTGATGTTCATGCCTCTCAGGTTTTGTTTTGGAATCCTGCTGGGGGGAATGATCAGCATCGTCAACTTCCACTGGCTTGAACGGGATTTGAGAAGTGTTTTTCAACAGCTTACGGAAGGATCGAGATCATCCACACTCTTCAAATACTTCATCAGATTTATCGTTACAGCCGTTGTCCTTTATTTCATCATCTCTTCGGATATTGTCGATGTCATCGGCCTGCTTATCGGTCTTTCTCTGGTTTTAATTAACATTGTTTTCACCGTCGTCATGGCGTATACAAAAAAAAATTGTGCTGAGGAGGTTCTTTAAACAATGCATTCTCTGTCATTTCTCGAAAACCACTTTATCCCATCCCATGTGATGTATGCCTGGTTTGTCATGGCCTTTCTGATCCTGTGCGGCTTCCTCGCGACGCGCCGGATGGATATATACCCGAGCAAGTTTCAGAACGTTATGGAAGTTGTCATGGACGGTTTCGATTCCTTATTGAACGACACCATGGGGCACGAAGGGAGGAAATTCTTCCCCCTGATTGCCACCATAGGTCTCTTTATCCTTGTGTCAAACCTGTTAGGACTCGTTCCCGGTTTTGCATCCCCTACAGCCAACCTCAACACAAATGCATCCATGGCTCTTGTTGTTTTTTTCATGACCCATTATATTGGCGTTAAAGTCCACGGTGCCAAATACATCAAGCAGTTTATGGGGCCTGTATGGTGGCTGGTACCCCTGATGTTTCTCATCGAAATCGTCAGTCACCTGGTTCGTCCCCTGTCGCTTACCGTCCGACTATTCGGAAACATCGAGGGCGGTCACATCGTGGTGGCCGTGTTGTTCCTGCTGGCTCCATTTCTCGTGCCGCTGCCCATTCTGGCGCTGAAAGTGTTCATTTCCGTTATTCAGACTCTTGTCTTCATGCTCCTGTCCATGATGTATATTGCCGGAGCGATGGAGGAAGCGCACTAATCACAACCTCTCAACACGTATAATGAAAAGGGGGCAAAAACCCAAAAGGTTTTGCCCCCTTTCTTTATTATCAAAGATTCCCCGGATTCCCTCTGGAGCCTGCCCTCGAATGCCCCTGTCGGGGGCAGGGAAGGTCTCCTGTATTGATTTGCGATAACATCAGGGAGTTTGCTTGAGCACCTCCTGCATTTTCGATCTGATGGCACTCCCTCCCAATACATCTTCGATGGCAGAAGACAACGCCCCATTGACCTGCTGCTCCAGAATTTCTTCAGAGAATCGTACATGCTCAAGGGATGTGGCGCCGGTTGCTGAGATCCTGTAAAATATCTTTTCCGTTTGAACATTGGCAAAAAATAAGGAAAGTTTTACTTCCGCACGGTATTTCTTCACCGGTATATTGTCGTCGCAAACGATTTCGAGCTTATCGATGTTTCCGCCTATCAGTACCTTCCCCCATTCTTTTTTTATCGTATTTTCCTGAAGGTTCCAATTTGGTATCTCGGAGGTTACTGTATACCCGGACCTTTTCAGATGGTCTCTGAGGATTTCGGCAACCGCTTTGGACGGCTTCATATTTTTTGGTATGACCGGGACCCGTTTCCCTTGAGATGTCACTACCCGGCCCACCAAAAGATCGTCACCACCCGGCCTCACATCATTGAAAGCTGCGACTGTGAGGGGAACGCGCTTCCCTGCATCGCCCGCCTCAGGAACCGCTTTCGAGGGTTCATACCGAATGTTTATGCTGTAAATGGAGGGAGCACAAGCGGTGATCATGAACGCAAGGATTATCAGAACGGATGTTATGATCATCCCTGTGCAGGACCGAAGCAGTGCGTTTCCCGTCTTGATCTCTATCGGGCTTTTCATCATGATATTCAATCCTCCCACATATAAAATGGCGAAATGCGATGTCACTGATTACCACGTGACTCCGATTCTTGCAATGATCGGGTTAAAAAAAAGGGCCAGGATGTTGATCCTGGTCCCTTTTTTTGTCATTTAAATACAATCAGATCTACTTGGATCTGACATAGGCATCGATCGCATTGGCTGCCTGTCTTCCGGCGCCCATGGCAAGAATAACCGTGGCCGACCCGGTTACAATATCTCCTCCGGCGTAAACCCCTTCCCTGCTGGTTTCTCCCGCCTCGCCTTTGGTCACGATGTAACCCCATTTATTCACGTCCAGCCCCGGCGTCGTTTTCGGTATCACGGGGTTAGCCTCCGTTCCGATGGCTACGACAACCGTATCTACATCAATGGTGAACTCGGATCCTTTGACAGGTACAGGACGTCGCCTTCCCGATGCATCGGGTTCTCCCAGTTCCATTCGGATACACTTGATCTGCTTCACCCAGCCGTTCTCATCACCGATGTACTCTACCGGGTTATGGAGCATTTTAAACTGGACGCCCTCTTCGTGGGCATGATGAACCTCTTCCTTCCTTGCCGGAAGCTCCACTTCGCTGCGGCGATAGATAATGTAGGCATTATCCGCGCCCAGGCGAAGGGCCGTTCTCACCGAATCCATGGCCACGTTGCCGCCGCCGATAACAGCTACATTTTTCCCGCGTACAATCGGTGTATCATACTCCGGGAACAGATAGGCCTTCATGAGATTGGATCTCGTCAGATATTCATTGGCCGAGTAGATGCCGCTCAGGTTTTCGCCCGGGATGTTCATGAACACAGGAGCGCCGGCGCCGACCCCAAGAAATACGGCATGAAATCCCTCGGCAAAGAGCTCATCCACCGTCTTCAACCGGCCGATGGCGGCATCCGTTACAATCTTTGCCCCGAGTTTCTCCAGATAATTCACTTCCGCATCCACGATCGCCTTGGGAAGACGGAACTCGGGAATGCCATAGATCAAAACGCCTCCGGATTTATGGAGGGCTTCGAAAATCGTCACGTCATGGCCAAGCTTCACCAGGTCTCCGGCGATCGTGAGTCCCGCCGGTCCTGCTCCCACAACGGCTATTTTTTTGCCTGTCGGCGGCGCTACCTCGGGAATGACAATATTGCCGGACTCCCGTTCAAAATCCGCTGCAAAGCGTTCAAGTCTCCCGACGGCTACGGGATCACCTTTCTTTCCCAGAATACAGAGCTTTTCACACTGATCTTCCTGGGGGCAGACTCTTCCGCAGACGGCAGGAAGGGCGTTCGTCTCTTTGAGTTTCCAGGCGGCTTCGATAAAGTGCCCCTCTGCAATCAGCTTGATAAATTCGGGGATCTTAACATCCACAGGACATCCTTCCACACAAGAGGGTTTCTTGCACTGGATGCACCGGCTCGCCTCTGCCAGGGCAATTTCTTTTGTATAACCGAAAGGAACCTCATTGAAATTGTGAACCCTTTCTTTGGGATCCTGCTCAGGCATTGCCTGTCGGGGAACTTTTTCCTTTTTTTCTTTCTTTTCAGTTTTTTCTTTATTTTCCATGACATCCACACCTGTAGTTATCCATCGCCTGTTTTTCCTGATTACAATACATCCTGAGGCGGGTCATTAATAAATTGAAATCGACTTCATGACCGTCGAACTCCGGCCCATCCACACAGCCGAACTTGGTCTTTCCTCCCACGGCAACACGGCAGGCGCCGCACATCCCGGTGGCATCCACCATGATCGGGTTCAGACTGACAATGGTCTTGATGCCGTAAGGCTTGGTCAGATTGGCCAGTACACGCATCATCGGCACGGGACCGATGGCATATATGATGGCGATCTTTTCTTCCTTTGAATCGATGAGGTTCTGCAAAACGGTGCTGACAAAGCCGTGGAATCCGTAACTGCCGTCATCGGTAGCAACCAGCAACTGGTCGCTGACTTTCCTCATGTCATCCTCGAGAATCAGAATATCCTTTGTCCTTGCTCCAATGATGGATATGACCTTGTTCCCCGCTTTTTTGAGAGCCGCCGCGATGGGATATGCCACACCGATCCCCACGCCTCCACCCACAACCACGACTGTACCGAAGTTCTCTATTTCAGTTGGATGCCCGAGGGGGCCCAGGACATGCATGATGAAGTCGCCCTTGTTCAGTTTAGCCAGCTGGGCCGTTGTTTTTCCGACGATCTGATAAATAATCGTGATCGTTCCCTTTTGACTGTCAGAATCAACGATGGTCAGAGGAATTCTCTCCCCCTTGTCGTCGATCATCAGAACGACAAACTGCCCTGCCTTTCTCTTGCGGGCAATCTCAGGAGCCTCAATCACCATTCTGACAACAATTTCCTGCAAATAAGTCTTCTCCAATACCTTGTACAATGCTCCATCTCCTATCGTTTAATATTCTTATTACTGAAGCCGGTTTCGCTTCTTGAAACCTGCGGAACTACCTTCAAAAAAACCTGTTTTCTCCCTAATCCAAGCGGCCACTCTGATACCACATTTCGCTCTAATGTCAAGACATATTCAAACTTTCGGCCTGCAATATTGCGACACCGGTGAAATTTTCCATGGATAAATATCGGTTATTTAAAATCATTCTCCAAACAATAAAAGATGTCTCTCAATTTTCAACCCGGGTATTTCATCGGCGCCGGCATTTTTTGCTTGACTAAAGAGTGCTCTTAATATATTAAAGCGCGCGAAAATAGCGGGCATCTCATGAGTTTTTCAATTCATCTGCGGCACGCATACACCAGGGTCCTATCCGTCCGGCATCAGGTCTCTTCATCAAACCCATTCTGCGAAGCCGGTACGATAGGCAGCAACATTCTTAAAGAGCATCAAGACCGAATTTATACGAGAGGGCCGTTATGTTGCTTGATTATTTGCCGATCGCCATTTATCTCCTTGTGGCTGTAGGCTTTGGTGCTGTCATCGTTCTTTTCTCCACCATTTTAGGACCGCGAACCCCCGACAGGGTGAAACTCGAAACGTATGAATGCGGCATGGAGCCCATCGGGCCCAACCGCATCCGCTTTGCCGTCAAATTCTATATCATCGCCATGCTTTTCATCGTGTTCGACATTGAAGCCGTGTTCCTTTTCCCCTGGGCGGTGGTATTCAGGGATCTGGGGCTTTTCGGTTTCATTGAAATGGCGATCTTCATCCTGATTTTATTCGCCGGCCTGGCCTATGTATGGCGTAAAGGAGCTCTGGAATGGGATTAGAAACGTGTCTTGGCGATAAATACGGCGACGGGCTCATCGTTACTTCTCTGGAAAAAGCCATCAACTGGTCGCGCAAGAGCTCCCTGTGGCCGTGTACCTTCGGGCTCGCCTGCTGCGCCCTGGAGATGATCGACGTAGCATTGTCTCCATACGACCTGTCCCGGTTCGGCATGGAGGTCTTCCGGCCTTCCCCGCGACATGCAGATTTGATGATCGTGGCGGGAACCGTGACCAAGAAAATGCTGCCTGTGGTATTGCGGATTTACGAGCAGATGGCCAACCCCAAATGGGTAATCGCCATGGGAGCCTGTGCTTCTTCGGGTGGAATCTTTCGTTCCTATGCGGTGGTTCAGGGTATTGATAAATACCTCCCCGTGGACATGTACATTCCCGGCTGTCCCCCCCGTCCGGAAGCGCTGATAGATGGAATTCTCAAGTTGCACGAAAAAATTATGCAGGAGAAACCGCTGCATTCAAAGAAGTAGCCCACCAAGGGAGACGTGAAGTCATGACGGATGTCACCAAGCTTAAAAATACATTTCCCGATGCAATATTGAATGTCGAAGAATACCGGGGAGACGTCACCGTTACACTGAAGCGGGACGGGCTGCTTCAGGTATGCATCTTTCTGAGGGACGATCCCGAATACTCGTTCCGTTTTTTGGCAGATGTCACCGCGGTGGATTACAAAGACAAAACCCCCCGTTTCGTAATGGTGTATCACCTGCTTTCCCACAAACACAACCGGAGGCTACGGCTCAAGGTTCCCCTGGAAGGCGAAAATCCGGAAATCGAAACGGTGACCGGTATCTGGGCAACCGCCGACTGGCATGAGCGCGAAACATACGACCTGTTGGGGGTCAAATTTTTGAACCACCCCGATCTGCGGCGCATCCTCCTGCCCTATCATTGGGATTGCTTTCCGCTCCGGAAGGATTATCCGGTGGAAGGCAAAGGCGAGTTGTGAGGTTCTCTCCGACAGTTTGAAGGTACTAAAACCGGCAAGTGATTATACAATGTAGATAAGGGTCAAGCATGGCAGAACCGGAAGTCAAATCAAATCAAGCG
>Ga0163209_1000320_pt1 | contig 20404 bp, 21 predicted proteins | sample Kivu_160m_FD_113538 | JGI IMG/M metagenome (GOLD analysis project Ga0163209, IMG submission 113538) | Freshwater microbial communities from Lake Kivu, Western Province, Rwanda to study Microbial Dark Matter (Phase II) - Kivu_160m | ecosystem: Environmental > Aquatic > Freshwater > Lake ...
CTCTTATACACCAGAAAAAGCGTCCCGAAGATATTGCCAGAGCTGTATTCAGGGGATTGGCCAGCCGAATATACACGCTGGTGGTGAAAGTGGGCTTTGAAAAGAACCTTGTAATGGTCGGAGGTGTTGCCAAGAATGTAGGCCTTGTCAGGGCGCTGGAGGAGAAAACCGGCTGCAGGATCATGATACCTGAAGAGCCGATGATTGCAGGGGCACTGGGAGCCGCGCTTATTGCTTGCGAAAAGTTTATGGAAAAGCAGAAATGATTACTTGTGGCATAGATATCGGGTCTTTGAGTACGAAAGCCCTGATCCTGGAAAACCGCGGAACCATACGCGGATGGAATATCTCACTGACCGGTCCGGGCCCTGTCGAAACTGCATCTGCTGTGCTGGATGCTGCTCTGAAAGAGGCTGACCTGTGTATGGCTGATATCAAGTACCTGGTGGCCACGGGTTATGGACGTATTAATGTGCCTTTTGCGCAGGCTTCGGTAACGGAGATCTCTTGTCATGCCCGCGGGAACAACTGGCTTTTCCCCTCAGTGCGCACTATCCTCGATATGGGGGGGCAGGACTGCAAGGCCATCAGGTGTGATGAAAAAGGGAATGTACTGGCTTTCGCCATGAACGACAAATGTGCGGCGGGTACAGGCCGTTACCTTGAAAGGGTAGCCAATGTATTAAACCTCGATCTGGAACAGATAGGGCCTTTGTCACTACAGGTAGTAGATAAGCACGTCCAGATTACAAATACGTGTGTGGTTTTTGCCGAGGAAGACATAATAAGGTCAATCCGCGAAGGGCATAATTCTATCGATATCCTGGCGGGAGCCATGGATGCCATTGTCGACAGGGTTGTTGCACTATTGGAACGCGTAGGGGTCGAGGAGGATTTATGCGTCAGCGGGGGTGTAGCTAAAAACACTGGCGTAGTTAAGCGTTTGCAGCAAAGGTTTGCACTCAAGCCTTCAATTGCGCCTGAGCCACAGATTGTAGGCGCCTTGGGGGCGGCGTTGGTTGCGGCTGATATGGGAGAATTAAACGCTGAATGATTTTAGAATAAGGAGTAAACAGATGGCCGGAGACTTAAGTACAGAAAGTATTTTTTTACATGATGCGTCGCTTGAGCGTTTGCCGACTCCTGAGAGGGAAAAGCGCATGGATCAGAAGCTCCAGCGCCTGATCAAGTATGCCTATGAAAATGCATTCGGCTTCAAGGCACGCCTGGACAGGGCAGGCGTTAAGCCCGGCGATATCAAGACCGCTGCAGACCTGCAGAAGATCCCTGTGCTGCGCAAAGATGACCTGATGCAGCTGCAGAAGGAGAATCCTCCCTTCGGCGGTTACCTGGCCGTGCCTCTCAGCGAGGTGGACCATGTTTACCAGTCCCCCGGCCCCATCTACGATCCGCAGCGCAAGATACGCTCGCTGCCCGCGGGCCCGGATACGGGCAAAGGCCAGATCGTCATGAATACCTGGTCCTATCATATCACGCCGGCAGGCATCCTGGTTGACAACATGCTGCGCGGTATGGGTTTCACGGTCTTCCCCGCCGGTATCGGCAATACTGAGTTGCAGATACAGGTCATGCATGACCTCAAGGTCAGCGGCTTCGTCGGCACCCCCTCCTTCCTTGCCACGCTGATCAAGAAAGCCGAGGAGATGGGCTACGATTTCAAGAAAGACTTCAACCTCAAGCTCGCCATTGTCACCGGAGAAATGGGCGGAGAATCCCTGCGCAAGATGTTCACTGAGAAATACGGCATCTTCTGCATGGGCGGCGATAATTACGGTACAGCCGACGTCGGCAATATATCGTCTTCGTGCGAGAAGAACGCCGGCATGCATGTCAACACGGATTGCATCGTCGAAATAATCGACCCGGCCACGGGCAAGGTGCTCCCTCCGGGTGAGGTGGGAGAAGTGGTAGTGACACCTTTCGACGAGGTCTATCCCCTTGTGCGCTTCGGCACGGGTGACCTCTCCATGCTGGTCGCTGATCCCTGCGAGTGCGGCCGCACTACACCAAGGCTGCCCAAGATAATGGGCAGGAGCGGCGAAGCCGTAAGGGTCAGGGGCATGTTCGTCCATCCCAGGCAGTCGGACGAAGTCATGGGCAGGTTTGGAGAAGTGGCAGCCTACCAGCTTATTGTCAACCGCGTTGAGAACAGGGATGATATGCTGCTGCAGGTAGAGCTAAGTAAAGAGCCCGGGGACAAAGAAGCCTGGGAAGCAGCGCTGAAGAAGGACTTCCAGGGCGGATGCAAGGTGCGCTTCGACCGTATTGAGTATGTTAAATCCGGGAAGATAGATAATGCCGGCAAAAAGATCGTTGACAAACGTGTGTATTGAGCATCGCGCCGGGCTATAACTGCTTTATCGAGCATGAAGGAGATAGACAATGACAAAACCAACAAATGATATTGCACGAGCGGCATGGCAGGTTACAGCCACTACTATTTATTGTGAAATAATCAATGACTATGTGACTATCATGGTATATAACGATTGGCACAGTAAATGCACGTGGTGTGAGAAAAACAAACAACCTACTGGTGTAGGTCACAAATTATCCGGTAATATGCGAGCCCGGGTTGACAAATGTCTTGGGCCGGAATGCAAATATATCTCAGACTACCGTGATAAATTGATCAAGGAAGAAACCGGTAAAGCTGTTTAATGCGCGCATAGCCTGCTGCTTGCATAGAAACCTCCACCGCTTCAAAGCCAGTAAGGCACATGTACACCTGCCATCGGGAAGGAACGGAGATTCGAATCCCCTCAGGTCAACCATACGCCGGATATCCGATTTTGTAGATTGAGAAATTTATAGTATAATTTGTAGTCGCATATTCGAGATGTGATATATTATTATGGCAATTTGCCCACATAGCTCAGTCGGTAGAGCACGTTCTTGGTAAGAACGGGGTCATCAGTTCGAATCTGATTGTGGGCTCAGAAAAGAAGGAGGTTTTTCTAGATGGCAAAGAAAGTTTTTGAGCGCAAAAAGCCGCATGTAAATGTTGGCACCATTGGTCACGTTGATCATGGCAAAACTACGCTGACCGCCGCTATAACCCTGGTCCTGTCCAAACAGGGCGTCGGGGATAATGCATTCAGGCCTTTCGATAGTATCGATAACGCTCCCGAAGAGAGAGCCAGGGGCGTTACCATTGCGATTGCTCATATCGAGTATGAGACAGCCAAAAGGCACTATGCCCACGTGGACTGCCCGGGCCACGCCGACTATATCAAGAACATGATCACGGGCGCAGCCCAGATGGACGGCGCCATACTCGTGGTCAGCGCACCGGACGGCCCTATGCCCCAGACCAGGGAACACATCCTGCTGGCAAGACAGGTGGAAGTGCCGGCCATGGTAGTGGCGTTGAACAAAGTAGACGCCATGGAGGATGAGGAATTGCTGGAGCTCGTGGAGATGGAGCTCAGAGACCTCCTTAAGAAATACAATTTCCCCGGAGACAAGATTCCTATCGTGCGCGTCAGCGCACTTAAAGCACTGGAATGCGGTTGCGGCAAGCCTGACTGCAAATGGTGCGGACCAATCCTGAAGCTGATGGATGCTGTAGATGATTATATTCCTCTGCCCAAGAGACCGATTGATAAACCGTTCCTCATGCCGATTGAAGATGTCTTCGGCATCAAAGGACGCGGCACGGTCGTTACCGGAAGGATCGAGCGCGGCGTCGTCAAAGTCGGCGACGAAGTTGAAATCGTCGGTATTAAGGAGACCAGGAAGACCGTTGTTACCGGTGTCGAGATGTTCCATAAACAGCTTGATCAGGGTGAAGCCGGCGATGCCGTGGGCTGTCTGATCAGGGGCATTGAGCGGGAAGACGTCGAAAGGGGCCAGGTGCTGGCAAAGCCCGGTACTACCAAACCTCAGGTACATTTCGAAGGCGAAGTCTATGTTCTGACCAAGGAAGAAGGCGGCAGGCACACGCCGTTCTTCACCGGTTACAAGCCGCAGTTCTATATCAGGACGCTTGACATAACCGGACAGGCGGAATTGCCTCAGGGCGTGGAAATGGTCATGCCCGGCGATAACATTAAAATGAATATCAAGCTGATTTATCCTGTTGCTCTGGAGCAGGGCATGCACTTCGCTATACGCGAAGGCGGCAAGACCGTAGCATCAGGCGTGATCACAAAGATACTTGGATAAATAATGGCGAAAAAAAGCGATGCCCGCGGCGTAATTTATCTGGCGTGTACGCAATGCCAGGAGAGGAATTACACCACGGAAAAAAATAAGAAGAACGACGCTCAGCGTCTGGAATTGAAGAAATTCTGCCCGCGGTGCCGCAGTCAGAAGCTTCACCGGGAGACCAAGTAATAAGGTGGCTAATAAAGAGCAGACAAAGGTTTTACAGCCTGATAACGAAATAAAGGTTACTCAGGATAAAAAAAATCAACAGGTAACCGTAAAGCAGAAGAAGAGCCAGCCTCAGGCCGCCCAGCCTAAAAAGCGACGCTTTGCTTTTTTTGCGGATATTATTGGCGAGCTCCGCAAAGCCGTATGGCCGACCCGGCAGGAAACACTTCGCCTGACACTGATCGTTCTGGGAATCTGTATCGCTATGGGGATTTTCCTGGGCGCTATAGACTACGGATTCTCGGAGCTCGTGGCGAAAGTATTACTGGGTGGAAAGTAGATTGACTGAGAACGGCGGCGTAAAGTGGTATATTATCCACACTTACGTTGGGCATGAGGAAAAAGTTAAAAACAAATTGCTGCAGCGTATCAAGTCCATGGACGCCGGCAATAAAATACTCGCGGTTGAGATACCCAAAGAAAATGAAATAGAGATACGGTCGGGACAGCGCCGCACCGTGGAAAAAAAGATGTTTCCCGGTTACCTGCTGGTTCAGATGGCTATGGACCATGACAGCTGGAAAGTAGTGAGGGAGACGCCGGGCGTAACCGGCTTTGTCGGCGACGGCAAAGAAGCTACCCCGCTGGAAGAAAAAGAGGCCAACAGGATACTCAGACAGAGAGAAGAGGGCGTTGCCCAGGTAAAAATAAGGTTTAAAAAGGGTGAAAACGTACGCGTAGTCGACGGCCCGTTCACCGACTTCATCGGGACTGTTGACGAGATTAATTTAGGCAAAGGCAAAGTCAAGGTGTTACTGACACTGTTCGGCAGAGAGACCTCCGTAGAGCTGGACTTTCTGCAAGTGGAGAAACTGTAAATGGCAAAGAAAGTTAAAGCTATCGTTAAATTACAAATTCAGGCCGGTAAGGCCACTCCCGCTCCTCCCGTGGGCCCGGCTTTAGGCCAGCACGGCGTTAATATCATGGGGTTCTGCAAGGACTATAACGACCGCACGAAATCCTTCGAAGGCTCAATTATACCGGTGGAAATCACTATTTTTGAGGACAGGTCTTTTGTGTTCATAACCAAGACCCCTCCCGCATCCGACCTTTTAAAGAAAGCCCTCAATGTCGAGAAAGGCAGCGGAACTACCGGCCAGCTGTCTGTCGGCAAACTTTCCAAAGCGAAGATAAATGAAATTGCCCGCGTTAAGCAGAAAGATTTGAATGCGCTGGATCTTGAAGGCGCAGCTCGCATCGTCGAGGGTACTGCCCGCAGCATGGGCATTGAAGTGGAGTAAATCATATGGCAGCCAGAGGTAAGAAATACGAATCCGCAGTAAAACTGATCGACAGGAATAAGTATTATGAGCCGCAGGAAGCGGTCTCCATCGCCAAGAAGGCGGCTTACGCCAATTTCGATGAGACCGTGGAACTGCATCTAAAAATGGGCGTTGATCCCCGCGCTGCAGACCAGCAGGTAAGAGGGACCGCGCTTCTGCCCAACGGCCTGGGAAAACAGGTCAGGGTGGTTGTCTTTGCCCAGGGTGAGGGCGCCAGGCTTGCCAGCGATGCCAATGCCGATTATGTCGGCGCGGACGACCTGGTTAAAAAGATTGAAGAAGGCTGGACTGATTTCGATGTCAGCATTGCCACGCCCGATATGATGGGCAAGGTCGGCAAACTGGGTAAGATACTGGGCAGGAAGGGCCTGATGCCCAATCCCAAGGCCGGCACAGTCGTACCCGCTACCGACCTGCCGCGCGCTATCAATGAGGTGCGTAAAGGCCGCGTGGAATTCAGGCTGGACAGGACGGCTATCATCCATGTGCCCGTCGGGAAAAAGAGCTTTGATGAGCAGAAACTGGTCGAGAACCTGATGTCTATTATCGAGGCCATCGTAAAGGCCAAGCCCAGCGGGGCCAAAGGGCAGTATATTAAAACAGCAACACTTACAACTACCATGGGACCCGGGCTGAGATTGGACGTTAAGTCCATATCCGATATGGCTCTCGGCGCTCAAAACTGAATATTTAGCATTTTGTGCCGTTGACAGCAGGCGCCTTCGTGGCTTAATTAACTGCCTGCCGAGGTGAATCCGTGCGCTGCCTCAGGGCAGCCGGTTGATATATCCTCGCGCAACGGCGCGGGGATTATTTTTTGGGAGTAAGAACATGATACGAAGAGAACAAAAAGAAGAGCTGATCAAGGAGCTGGCCGAAAACCTCGGTAAGTGCCAGGTGGCGATCGCCACGGATTACAGGGGCATCACAGCCAAGGAGATGGTGCTGCTGCGCAGGCATCTCCATGAACAGGGTGTGGAATACAGGGTTATTAAAAATACCCTGGCGCGTTTCGCGGCTGAAAAAGCCGGCAGAAAAGGCCTGGATGAGTTCCTGACGGGACCGCTGGCGCTGGCCATCGGCTATGACGATGTCATCAAGCCGGCTAAAATCCTCACCGACCACATCCGCACCGCTACTTCGGTGCTCAAGATCAAGGGCGGCATACTGGGAGACAGGGTGCTCACTGCGGCGGATATTGCCAGCCTGGCTGCCACGCCATCCAGGGAAGTCCTGCTCTCGCAACTGATCGGCAGCATGAAATCCCCCATCTACTCACTGCACTTCGTACTCAGCGCCCCGCTGCGCGGCCTCGTGGGCGCGTTACAGGCGCGGGTCAAACAGATGGAAGGCGCTTAATATATATTTATATCCGGAAATGATATCGGTTTTTAAATAAGCAATAAGAACAGCAGGAGGAAACTATAATGAAGACAGAAGAAATCCTGGCGGCGATTGAGAAAATGACGGTTCTCGAGCTTTCAGAGCTTGTCAAGGCAATCGAAGAGAAGTTCGGCGTCAGCGCAGCGGTACCCATGGCGGTCGCGGCCGGGCCTGCAACAGGCGGCGCGGGAGCCGCAGCGGCAGCGGATGAGCAGACCGAATTCACCGTTATCCTCAAAGAGATCGGTGAGAACAAGATCGCAGTAATCAAGGCGGTCCGTGAGGTCACCACCCTCGGCCTGAAGGAAGCCAAGGACCTGGTGGAAGGCGCTCCCAAGCCGGTTAAAGAAGGCGTGAACAAGGACGAAGCCGCTTCGATGAAAAAGAAGCTGGAAGAATCCGGCGCCAAAGTCGAAATAAAATAGATAGCAATCAGGCTGAATCCATAGCCCGCCGGTTTACTTTGCTTAACGCGGAGTACGCCGGTGGGCTGTGTTTTTGTAAAATAGGATGAACAGCATAAATAAGGTGAAAAGGAGTGCGGCATGTCTGAAGAATTCGGCAGTAAACTAACGGCAAAGGTTATTTCTCAAAAGGGGGTTTGCTCGGCAGGGCACAAGGTGGGTGATGAATTCGTAGTATCCGATTTAACGTGTAAAGGCATGTGTGCCTGGGCGTTCTACTCACTGTTCCCCTTTGCCTCGGTGTTGATGTACGGCGGTAAATTCCCCTGGGAAGGCGACCCGAATAAATGTACGGTGGCCTGCCCCGATGGTGCCAACCCGGTTGTTTTCCAGCTCACGCGCGAACCGAAAAAGAAACAGGGTTGACATTAAGCAGGTTCTGAGATAGATTTCACTGATCAATAAAAAGAAAGGAGTAATGTTGTGTTTTTATTGAACCCCAGGCAATATGACCGACCCCATCTCGATGCCAGGTCGAAGGAGATTATGCTCAAGACGATCGAGTTCTTTGAGAAAAAGGGCTTAAAGAAGATCAAAGAGGATGACCAGGCTGCCGTCTGGTACCAGGACTTTCTCGACTTCATTAAAAAGGAAGGGATCTTCGCTGAATTGCTTACTCCCTCCGGCTATGGCAGTCCGGATTCCCGCTGGGACATGTGGCGGATCGAGGAATACAACGAGATACTCTCTTTCTACGGCCTTTGCTACTGGTATGCCTGGCAGGTCACCATCCTGGGGCTGGGTCCCATCTGGATGGGCAAAAACGAGGAGGTTAAACATAAGACCGCCAAGCTGCTGCAGGAAGGCGGCATCTTCGCTTTCGGCCTCTCCGAGAAAGCACACGGCGCCGATCTATACTCGTCCGAGATGATGCTGTATCCTCAACCTGACGGCACCTACCTTGCCCGTGGCAGTAAGTATTACATTGGCAACGGTAATGCTGCTGCGCTTGTCTCCACCTTCGGCAAGATAGAGGGCACGGATGAATACGTGTTCTTTGCGGTCGACAGCAAGCATCCCAAATATGAATGCGTCAAGAAAATAAATACGGCAGGAACGCGCCAGGCCTATGTGTCCGAGTACAGGCTGAATGATTATCCCATTACGGATAAGGATATTCTCTCACGCGGACAGCTTGCCTGGGACTCGTCGCTTAATACCATCAATATCGGCAAGTTCGAGCTGGGCTGGGCATCCATCGGCATCTGCACACACTGTTTTTACGAAGCTATCAACCATGCCTCACACAGGCATCTCTACGGCCATCCCGTCACCGATTTCCCGCATGTGAAAAAGATGTTCACCGAGGCCTTCGCCCGGCTGGTAGCCATGAAGCTGGTGGCCCTGCGCGCGGGGGACTACTTCAAGGCTGCTTCCGATAACGACCGGCGCTACCTGCTGTACAATCCCATCGTTAAGATGAAGGTGACCACCCAGGGCGAAAAGGTTGTGGGCCTGCTCCATGATATCATCGCCGCCAAGGGTTTTGAGCAGGACACCTTCTTTGAAATGGCGATAAGGGATATTGGCACGCTGCCCAAACTGGAAGGCACTACCCATGTCAACATGGCGCTCATCACCAAGTTCGTTCAGAACTACCTCTTCAACAAGGAGGAATATGCCGCCGTGCCGGTCAGGAATGAGATCTCTGATGACGCCTACCTCTTCAAGCAGTATGCCGGCGGCCTGAGCAAGGTGACTTTCCCTGATTACAGTAAGGCCTTTGAGGGCGTGGACCTGCCCAATGTGAAGCTGTTCCGCCAGCAGGCCGAGATCTTCAAGGACATGCTTCTCAAAGCTCCACCCACCAAGGAGCAGAGCAAGAACGTGGACTACAACCTGGCGGTAGGCGAGATATTCACGCTGATACCCTATGCCCAGCTTATACTGGAGAACATGAAGCTGTATAACATGGATCCCAGCATCGTCAACGAGATCTTCAAGTTCATGGTGAGCGACTGCTCGCAGTATGCCCTGACTGTCTATACCAACCATGAAAACTCGCCGGAACAGGAAGACTACCTGCACAATTTGATCAAGAAGCCGGTACTTGATGAGGCCAGGTTCAACGAGGTCTGGGAAAAATACGTCTTTTCACTGGCCGATAAATATGTAATGAACGAATAACTGAAAATGTGTTGATGGCAAGGACGGGCTGACAAAGGTTCGTCCTTACCATCAGCTTTTGTGATTTCAGTCCTTGTCATTTACAGGATTCGAACCTATAATTAAATTAACCATAGTAAATGTAATAGTGGGAGGTGATAGGATAGAGAGATAGAGATGCACAGGTGGAGTTATCAATCTTTTAGTATAGGGAATGATATTTATTTATGGTGGCCGGAAGTAAAAAAGCAGGGAGGTAAGATTGGGATGTATGTAGCATACGCGGATAAATTACTTAATTTCACGGAGCAGAACGCCAAGGAAATCGCCAAGCAGTGGTATAAAGCCCTGATCTCCAATCCCAGGACCAAATCTTACCGTAAAGTGAGAGAGTTCAAGCTTGTCAGCCAGGGGGAATCTTTTTACAAAAATTTAAAGAAACTTTATTTCGAGCAGAAGGCTTACGATATCGCCTCTGCCTTCTTCACCAAATTTGCCGAGGACCAATATTATGAGAATATACCACTGGAAGAGGCTATCTATGCCCTGATCATGCTGAGAAGGCACATGTGGCTTTATGCAGAATTCCAGGTGCTGTTTACATCAGCGCTTGATCAATATCAGGCATCGGACAGTATCAACAGGACCGTGCTGCTGACCGACTATGCCACCTATACCATAATAAAAAGGTATAAGGAGCTGGCAAAGTAAGCTGACCTATATTGCAGGATTCCGGTAGCTGGGCCGGGGCGGGGCAATCCGATCCGGCTCAGTTTTTTATTCAGCGGTTGACGTTCCTCTGCCGGTACTGCAGTGCTTCCGCCGGAGGAACCCCATCCTGCCCCCGTAATGACTCCTGCAAATACCCGGATGTTACTTAGTTGGACTACTGATATCCTGGAGATCAACAAATGGATCGCCGACGAGCATTTCCATACTCCATTCACGAAGGCTGGGGGAGTCGGACGATGCGTAATTTACCTTCATGCGCTCCAAATGCGCCTTGCCAAGATAATCTCCAAAAGTGACGAGTCGGCTCCAAACAGTGGGATGGTTGGCATAATGGCCTCTGGTAAACGGGTCTCCTGACCCCGCAACCGCTTGTGAACTGCCATATAGAAACGCCAGAAGGACATTCTCCGATGGGAAGCCTTGCCCGTCTGTTACAGACGGTGATCCAGGTTGGCTCATACCGGCAACACCACACCCATCGAGAGCGACGATTAAGCCCCCTCCCGTTATACCTTTAGCCTGGGCTGTGGACACCAGAGACCAGACGGAGTTGCTATGAACATTGACTTGAACGATCGAATATACTGAAGAAGCCATATGTGATAAAAATATGCTGTCTTGCTGCCAGCCTTCCCCGGGATCTCGCGCTTCCCAATCAGCCACGAAGTCAGCATAACTGGTATAGGATTCGAGAGGCCATCGAACATAGCACACATTTATGCCATCCTTCATACAGTTAGAGCCTGTCTCGCCATTTGGCCCTGCCATTCCATAATAATCTATATTGGATGTCCCGAAAGTTGCCCAGTTGAGGTCCATGCGCTCGCCCTTATCTCTTGAAACGTAATAATAGCGGCCATTCATCTTGATCTCTCCCGAGTAGAATCGGATCACCTTTTGTAGATAAGGACGTAGTTGGGCTGCAAAGTCATTGTACGTATTCTGCGTCCCGGCTGAACCAACCGGCATAAATGCCGTCCATAGTTCCGGATCAGGATTCGGCCCCTTACCAATAAAATCGAGGTCGTGCACCGGCACTGTTACCGAATTCCCTCCAAAAGGTATTTGAGAGCCATCGGGTACGTCCTTGCGAAATACTGCGTCCAAATCCTCGAAGTAATGAGGCATCAGTCTGAGGTCAATATTGTCGCCGCGGGATTGGAAAAATGACGGCATCTTAATATTGCCCATCAATAGTACACCCTCAAGGTCGGGATTCTCATCCTTGAGGGATTTGATCCGATCCTTGACTGCTGTGTAGCTCCAATCATCGATGTTGTTCACTATGTCCAAATTGATGGGGAAACCACGACGCGCTTGTGCCAGAGCTTGATATTGACCTATCTCGTTCTTAAGTAGATTGTAGAGTCGGGTATCGATGAGAATTACGGCCTTGGGACGATTAATAGTGGGATCATATTCTACCTTTACTCCCCTTGCCTGCAGTGCGGGTATGTATGAAGAAATGGAAGTGGAATTCAGGGGATTACTCTTCAATTGGACTGTATCTCCAGTACTCAATCCAGTATTATTTGCCAATGGAGAGATATCCATTATCTTGTTAGATTTCAACTGGAGATTTGAGAGGTTGGTAAGACCTACCAGTGGAGACAAGTCACTTATCTGGTTTCCTCCCCAATCATCTCCCAGTCCAAGCTCAGTAAGGTTGGTAAGACCTGCTAACGGTGTCAGGTTGTTTATCTGATTAGTGTTCAGCCCGAGCTGTGTAAGGTTGGTAAGACCTGCCAGCGGAGAAATGTCGCTTATCTGGTTAATTGACAGCTGGAGATTTGTAAGATTGGTCAGCCCAGCTAATGGTGACAGGTCGATTATCTTGTTAGCACCCAAACTGAGAACTGTAAGTTTGGTAAGACCTGTCAGTGGCGACAGGTTGCTTATCTGATTAGCATAAAGGCCGAGATGTGTAAGATTGGTAAGACCTGCCAGCGGAGAGATGTCGCTTATCTGGTCATGACTCAACTGATAACACAGCTGGAGATATGTGAGATTAGTAAGAGAAGCCATTGGAGAAATATCGCTTATCTGGTTTAGCCATAAAGAGAGATCTGTGAGATTATTAAGATGTGCCAATGGCGCAAGGTTGCTTATTTGGTTTCTGTCTAATACAAGGTATGTAAGTTTAGTAAGGCTTGCTAATGGTGTCAGGTCACTTATCTGATTTGAATTTAGGTTGAGCTGCGTCAGGTTGGTGCAATATTCAAGCCCCTTCAGGTTAGCAATTCCTTTATAATCCGCAATTAGTGTCGTCAGGGTTGTGAGCTCAGAAGCATGAATATCACCTGTTGGTTTACTGATGGCTGTTCTGATGGCGGCTTCCAAATTGGGATCAGGGAAAGTGACGATGGGGTCAATAGGGGCTGTAATGACATTAATCGTTACATTTGTAGTTGCTTTGGTTCCGATCTTATCTTTAACCTGAAGGATAAATGCCACTGTAACCGCGGAGACACCCGGTGTGCCTGTCATCACTCCTGTATTTTGGTCGAGCATCAGCCAGAAAGGCTTGCCGCTAGTCGACCATGAATAGGGAGCACCGGCACCACCGGAGGCTGTTGGGGTTAGCGTATAAGGTGATCCGATTGTTGCGGTTGTTGGGGAATCTACGGTGATCGTAGGAGGTGTCGGCTGGCTAATGTTAATTGTCACATTTGTGGTTGCTTTGGTTCCGATTTTATCTTTAGCCTGAAGTATAAATGTTACTGTAACAGCGGAGACACCCGGTGTGCCTGTCATCACTCCTGTATTTTGGTCGAGCATCAGCCAGAAAGGCTTGCCGCTGGTTGACCAGGAGTATGGTGAAGTACCGCCGGATACCTTGGGCGTAAGAGTATAAGGGCTCCCAATTGTGGCAGTGGTTGGCGAATCAACAGTGATTGTGATATTGGATGCGGTTGCTTTAGTAACATTAATCTTAAGGTCTATAGTAGCTTTGATGTTCTTCTTATCTTTTACCTGCAAGGTGAAGGTTACTGTTTTTGCGGAAGTACCTGGTGTACCTGATAATGCCCCGGTTTTTGGATTCAGTATTAGCCAGGAAGGTTTGCCGGAAGTCGACCACGAGTATGGTGCAGTGCCGCCGGATACCGTGGGCGAAAGAGTGTAAGGAGTACCTATTGTCGCCGTTGTTGGCGTGGTCGCATTAATAGTCAGTGAAGAACCGGCTGCCATGGCCGGGCTCGGCAATGCAGCCAAACTTGAAAAAAACATAGCAGCTAATACGAGTAGGGAAATTAAGGCATGGGGATACTGCTTATTATTCATTAATCCTCCTTAATAATGGCAGCAAGTGTTACGAGTACCGATCGTGTATGAATGCGGATGTGTTATCATCTCATAGACGACTTTGTTTGTCAATGAATACAAGGGACAAAATGATAGCAATAAATTATAAGAAAAGTTCTGACAAGGCCGGCATTTATTATTGGTTTATGTTTCTCTGCCGGTACTGCAGCGCTTCCGCCAGGTGGTTGGTCTTGATGCTTTCAGAGTTGTCCAGGTCCGCCACCGTACGCGCCAGCTTAATGGTCCTGTGAAAGGCGCGTGCGGTGAAATGAAGCTGTTTCATGGCCGTTTTGAGCAGGTTCAGCGCTGTCGCGTCCATCCTGCAGAACTGCTTTACTTCAGAGGTCGACATATCGGCGTTGCTGGCCAGTTTGGTGCCTTTGAACCTTTCAAGCTGAATCTGCCTGGCTGCCTGTACCCTTTTTCTCACAGTGTCCGAGCTTTCGGACGCCCTTTGATCCATGAGCTTTTCATAGTCGATGCGGGGCACGTCGACAAATATATCGATCCTGTCCAGCAGCGGACCGCTCAGCCTTTTCTGGTAGCGTGTGATGGTGCTGGAGGAGCATTTGCATTCTTTCACGGGATCGCCATAGTAACCGCAGGGGCAAGGGTTCATAGCGGCTACCATCATGAAGTTAGCCGGAAAGGTCAGGCTGCCTTCGGCGCGGCTGATGGTGACCACCTTATCCTCCATGGGCTGGCGCAGGGATTCCAGCGCCAGGTGGTTGAACTCGGGGAATTCGTCCAGAAAGAGCACGCCGCGGTGCGCCAGGCTGATCTCTCCCGGATGTGGCAGGCGACCTCCTCCGACGAGCCCGGCATGAGAAGTTGTGTAATGCGGCGAGCGGAAAGGCCGCTGCGTGACAAGGGGCGTGTCTCTGGAGATCAGGCCGCTAATACTGTAGATCTTGGTTACCTCTATGGCTTCGGACAGTGTCAGAGAGGGCAGGATAGTTGCCAGCGCGCGGGCCAGCATGGTCTTGCCGCTGCCCGGCGGACCTTCCATCAGCACGTTGTGTCCGCCTGCGGCTGCCACTTCCAGCGCCCGCTTGGCATGTTCCTGTCCCTTGATATCCGAAATATCGATTGCAGGCTTTTCCTGGCTTTCAGTCTGCCAGGAGATATTTGTAGCATGCTCCGCAATATCGGCCTCGCCCTTGAAATGGCTGACGAGCTGGCTCAGCGAGACAACGGGGAAAACCCGTATGCCTTCCATCAGCGCCGCCTCTTCAGCGTCCTCCACGGGGACGAAGACGGTCTTGATGCCGGCCTCTTTTGCCATGGCCACCATGGGAAGAACCCCATGAAGGTGCCTCACAGTCCCATCCAGCGATAGCTCGCCCAGGAAGATGGTTTCGGTGGGATCGGCGATTACCTGTCTGGAGCTGAGCAGGATGCCGATGGCAATGGGCAGGTCATAGGCAGGACCTGCTTTTTTAATATCGGCCGGCGCCAGGTTCACCGTGATCCTGCGCATGGGGAAAACGCACCCTGAATTTCTGATGGCGGAGCGCACCCTGTCCCTGGATTCTTTAACTGCGGTATCGGGGAGGCCGACGATAAGCGTGTTCGGCAGGCCGGGAGAGATATCCACCTCGACCTCAACCAGTTGGGCATCCAGCCCGATCATGGCCGCCGTCTTTACCTTGGCCAGCATTATACCTCCCCGTTTTAATAATAGATTTGTGTGATTATATCAGGTTCGGGTGCGAATATATAAGGAAAATAGATATTATACGAGATTTGCATAAGATCAGACAAAGATGAAGTTATTTGTAGTAAATACGCTGCCGGTAAATTGATGTATTTTTCTCCAGTCTATTTTTTATACTTTCGATATACTCTGGTTTATTATCAATGAGTACAACATTCCGGTTTAGATTTTCTGCTGCAAGTCCGGTCGTACCGCTCCCAGCGAATGGGTCTAGCACGGTATCTCCTTCTTTAGTAAAAAGCTTAATAAAGAATTCAGGCAATCCAACGGGAAATACGGCAGGATGCCCCATGTTTTTGCCAACCAAAGGAATATGAATTGTATTTCCGGGTAATACCATTTCTTTACCAATCCATTTTCGGAGGTCACGGCCAAATCCACTGTGATTCTCACTGTTATGACGTCCGTTGCTTTTTCCATTTAAATTTGCCAACCTTTTTTCTGTCCAATTGCCGATTGGTTTTCTAACCGCTTCTTGATACATTGTAAACTTTCGCTGTTTGGTTAGATGGAAGCAATACTCCCATTCGTCTCGCAATCTATTCGACCAGTGTCCTGGCATAGCATTAGATTTAATCCATAAATAATCATCTATTGAGAGCCAACCAAGATCGACCAATCCTTCAATCGTATGCCAGTCGTATCTGTGCCTTACACCATTTACTACCTTATCTTTAATATTCAATATAAATAAACCATCGGCTTTTAGTATGCGCCATAACTGCTCATGGAAACTAAGTATAAAATCCTTGTACTTATGCGGAGGAATGCTGTCATAATGATCCTTTCTCGCGTCAGCGTATGGAGGAGAGGTGACTATAAGATTAAAATGGTCGTTTGGGTAGCGGTTCAATATCTCCCTTGAGTCGCCAAGGTAAATTTCACTTCTACAAAGTCCTATATCAAACAACATTTCTCTTACCTATCTTACGACAGAAGAACTCAACCAGTTTGCTGGCATTATTAAAAACACCTTTTGTGCTTATTAATCCATAACTTCGGCAAATGTTTTGAAAGGATCGTATGATTTCCGTGGGAATATGGACCTCATTACTTTGTTCCCTATTCCCAATTTCAAGTAGCACACTTAGTACAAATTGGGAAATTTCCTCGTACGAGTAGTTGGAGAAGAAAGGCCAGAAAAAATCAGAGAACCAGATTTCTGTATTAGATGAATAAGCTACTCCAGTTTTTTGTTGCGCCCTTATAGTTCTGTCGCCTCTTTCCATAGTAATGCCAAAAACGCAGATATATTCGCAATCACGATTTTTATCGAGTACTGCTTCTTTTTCCAACGCTGCAATAGCTTTAGGCCAATCCTGTCCACCCATAGTATTTGAGCGGTTCTTCACTGATACATATACTGCAAGGTATAACGGCAACTTTTTATACTTGATCACAGCATTAAAGTCCGCCTCGGTGAGTCCCAAGTCGGAGATACTCTTAAATCGACCAGATTCAATAGCAGTATCCCTTGCAATATACTGGTATGTCCAAGCTGAATTCATTCGCTCTTTTTGGAGTGCCCTATTATGAAACTGCTCAGTTGCTACATCTGTACACTTACGATTTAAGCATTTATATGCAGTATATGCAGGATCACCTGAGTACTTGTGGAAATATTTAAACAGTTCCCATCCCTCATTTTCATAAATCTGTTTTACTGTAGTATCATCAGCTTCTTCAGGAAGATTGACGATAGCTCGACTAGTTTTTCTCGCAGCGGTGTCTATGGATTTTGCAATAATTTTATTGATTTTTGGTGTTGGTATCTTTCTGGTATGCTGAACGAGTTGAGATGCGTCCAGCAAGTTACTATCAGGTAAACGGGGATACTTTTGCGCTGTTGTTTTACTCATCGTACGTTATCTTCTATTATATATAATTAGAACTAATGTTCGCAATACCTGCATTTGTAAAAAGCTGAAATATTTTCATTAGTCTTTACTAACTATCTTAGAGTACGCTTTGCAGCGCTTTGGCCAGTCCCGGCACCGTATTGTATTTTGCCATCTCCCGGGGCTTGATCCACTTCGATTCGGTGTGTTCCCAGTCAGTCTTGATTTTATCAGGATCGCTAACATGGAAAAGGAAGGGATGCACCACCCATTTCCTGTTCAGCGCCTTATCAAAGACCTCCAGAGCCTTGCCCTGTTTTACCAGCCTGACGTTGTTTTTAAACAGGCCCGTCTCCTCCCTGATTTCGGTGTAGGCCTGGTCGATATCATCTGTCTCCATATAACCGCTAACGCCTGCCCAGGCCCTTTTATAGGTGCTCACCCTGCCGCTGCGCCTGAGGATGAGGATCATATCATTGTGCTCGAGAAAACAGGTAACCACATGCTTTTCATCGAGAGGTTGATTATCGAGATTATCGAGAGACTGCTGTAAATGGTCTTTGAGCAGGCGCAATACTTTTTCCGTGGCTTTCTGCTTGACCTCTTCCCTGCCGCCGGAAAAGATGTGCTTATGGCTGACCAGTGTATCCTCCGCGCTCAAGCCCAGGTAAAAAAGCCCCACCGGCTTCTGTGGCGTGGCGCCTCCAGGTCCGGCAATGCCCGTAGTCGACACACAGATATCGACTTTTAACAGCTTGCGTCCGCCCAGAGCCATTTCCTCGGCGGTTTCGGGGCTTACCGCGCCGAACAGCAGCAGGACCTCCTCCTTTACACCCACCACGTTTTCCTTGATATCGTTGCTATATGAAACGACCGAGCCCTGAAAATAGTCTGAGCTGCCGGCGACGTTGGTGATCCTGTCGGCCGCCCTGCCGCCCGTGGCGGATTCGACTGTGGCAATGGTGAGAAATTTTCCTGTCTTACTCTGATATTTCCTGATCAGCCTGGCGATATCATTTTCTAGTTTAGCCACTTTACGCCTCCGGTCAAATGATCCGTTCGAACGGCATTGTAGCAGAATTGTGACTGTTTTAGTAGGGAAGAATGTTATTGATATAATTATGCCCGTGGCTGAACTTAAAGATACGATTACTTTTTTGGGCACGGGCGGCGCCCGTTTTACCATAGCCAAGCAGTTGCTGGCGTCCGGCGGCGCATGGATGAACCTGGGTGGAGTTCAGATACTCATGGACCCAGGGCCCGGCTCACTGGTTTACGCCATCAAGCATAGCTGTGATCCTACGAAGCTGAATGCCATTATTCTGTCCCATAAGCACCTGGACCATTCGGTTGACATAAATGTGATGATCGAGGCCATGACGGAGGGAGGATGGAAGAAACGGGGCAGCGTCTTTGCTCCATCCGACGCTTTTAATAACGGCGCGGTGATCCTGCCTTACCTGCAGGGATTTCCCCAGAGCGTTCAAATCCTCGAAGAGGGCGGCACGTATGCCATTGAGGACGTTGAATTTACAACGCCGGTCAAGCATATACACCAGGTGGAAACGTACGGATTTATCTTCCGGACGCCCCGGCACAGGTTCTCCTGGATCACCGATACCAGGATCTTCGACTCTCTGGCAGACCATTACAAAGCCGACCTGGTCATTATCAATGTATTGAGCTTTGAAAAGCGTTTGCCGGTCGATCATCTGTCCCTGCCCGATGCCGAGGAGATCATCAGGCAGATCAGGCCGAAGATGGCGATATTAACGCATTTCGGCCTCACCATGTGGCGGACCCATCCCTGGGAGGCGGCGCGCAAGGTCAGTGACGACACCGGAATAAAGGTCATTGCGGCGCGCGACGGTATGGTCTTCGATCTGGATGAAGCGGACAGGATTTAGAGGATATCTACATCCTTCTTAACGTAAACAGTACGCTTCTCAATTGTAGAGCCATCATTCCTGACCGGCTGCGGCAGCGCAAGCATGAAGCGGACAGCTAGATAGATCCCTGCGGCCAACAGCAGGAAGAACAAAATAATGAGGAAGAGGACCACTCCCACAGCCAGCAACGGCGCCATTAAAATGGAGGTAATGCCGGAAAACCTGTACTTTTTAATCAACAGGCCACCCTGCTCGCGGGCTTTCGTATAGCTTGAGATTACAGGGCTTTTGGAGACCGGAATTATCTCTCCGGTTTTATAATCTTTGTTATCCATTGCGCCCAGTGATTATATGTGAAAGCCGCCCATGCGTCCAAATGGCTCAGGCCAGCGACTCCAGTATTTTTCCAGCCAGCTCGATATTTATGCCGCTTACAGAGGCCAGCTCTTCGGCGGTCGAGCTCTTAATATTATTCACCGAGCCGAACCTGGAGATCAACGCTTTTTTGCGTTTGGGGCCTACGCCGGGTATCGTATCCAGCGCCGAAGCCTTGGCTTCTTTGGAACGCAGTTTTCTGTGGTAAGTCACGGCAAAGCGGTGGGCTTCATCGCGCACCCGCTGCAGCAGTTGCGATTCTTCAGATTCCCGGGCTATATCCAGCGGCCCCTTTCTCCCTGCCATGAATATTTCCTCGTTCTCCTTGGCCAGGCTGGCTACCGGCAGGGAGTTTATGCCGATATCCCTGAGCGCCTTTACGGCGGCGCCGAGGTGCCCTTTGCCTCCGTCGATCAAAACCAGGTCCGGCGCAGCAGCCCAGGTACCCTTAGCTTCCAGGTAACCTCTGAAGCGCCTTTGAATCATCTCTCGCATCATGGCGTAGTCGTCCGCGCCTTCGACGGTCCTGATTTTAAACCGTCTGTAATGCGCCGGTTTAGGCATAGCGCGTTCGAAGACAACCATGCTGCCCACGGCCATATTGCCCTGGATGTTGGAGATGTCGTAGGCCTCGATCCTGTCAGGTATTGCGGGCAGGTTCAGTGCCTGTTTCAGATTGTTCAGCAATAGTATATTATCCGGGTGCGCCGCCCGCCTGGCCAGGTGCATTGCAAGCTCCTGCCGGGCGTTTTCTGCCACCATATTGACCAGCCTGAGACCTGCTCCCCTGGTTGGTACCCTGATCTCCACACCCGAGCCGCGCTTGTCCCGCAGCCACGTGGCGATCAGATTGCGGTCTTTGACAGGATACTGAATTAGCACGGTATCCGGTATATATGAGGCCGCAGAATAGTAC
>Ga0163209_1000325_pt1 | contig 20219 bp, 18 predicted proteins | sample Kivu_160m_FD_113538 | JGI IMG/M metagenome (GOLD analysis project Ga0163209, IMG submission 113538) | Freshwater microbial communities from Lake Kivu, Western Province, Rwanda to study Microbial Dark Matter (Phase II) - Kivu_160m | ecosystem: Environmental > Aquatic > Freshwater > Lake ...
ATGCATGTTAACGATGCCAGGCGTTGGCTGCTGCGGCTGCCCGGTGTTGGTATGAAAACGGCAAGCTGCGTCTTGCTTTTCTCATTGGGAATGCCTGCCTTCCCTGTGGATACCCACGTGTACCGCGTCGTTAAAAGACTGGGCAGCATTGATGCTAAAGCCTCAGTGGAATCTGCCCATTTAAAGCTGGAAAAGCTGGTTAAGCCTACGGATATTTACCGCTGTCATGTTCTCCTCATCGAGCATGGCAGGAAAACGTGCAAAGCTCAGCGTCCCCGCTGCAATATCTGCGTATTGAAAGACCTCTGCCCGGGCTACCAGGTTTTTTAAGGCTCGTCATCGACTACCAGTATGGTTGTCATATGTTCCCTCAACTTTGATTGATTATATCGTAAATACAAGGTGGCCGTTTAGTAAAACGTAATCCTGCGTGCGGACGATTATGCCAGAACACCCGTTTCTGTCAGTTTAACTTTCGAATTTGCAAACAGTATAATGTCTCGATGTAATATCCGTGTTACCGCCGTGTAATAATCCTGTAAAAAGCGGCAAAGTTCCTCAGGAGGTTCTCATGAGAAGGGCGACCGTGCATTATGTCCTGGATGCCATTGAAGGGCTGATATTACTGACAATTGTCATATCGGGCTTTATTCTCTGGTTTGCGCTGCCCGAGGGGACCGAGACCGGCAAAACAGTCCTCTTCGACCGGCAGACGTGGATCCAGCTTCACCGCTGGCTCGCTGTGGCGCTGCTGGTATTCTTCAGCACCCACATCATCACGCACTGGACCTGGATTTCCTATATGACGAGGTCCTATTTTAGAAAATTCGTAAGGAATCGATCCTCCTAACAACAAACATCAGCCATCTATACCGGCAAAGCTTGACATGTCAAAGTACAAAAACCTATCATTTTTCGATACGTTATGATCTTCCCTTCCGCTGGCAGAAGTATAGGTCTATCTGGAATTGTTGCAATCGTCCTTGTTACTTCAGCATGTATACCTTCAGCAATGTTTGGGCCCTCCCTTTCTAACCTTATCACCACCACAGGATTGGAAGCTGACTACCGCCCGCAGGATGATACGGACATTTTTTATATTGACAGCCCGCGCATATGCTGCTCGGCTAAACTATCAGGCATGCATCAAGATACTACTGTGAATGTAAAATGGATCTATATACAGGGAGATATGGCAGCGAAGGACAACCCCCTCCTCGGTGATGAGACTATCGTGCGCGATAGCGATGGTTTTCTTGGTTTCACCCTGCAGGCGCCTGTTTCAGGATTCATAAGCGGTGTGTACAGGGTGGAACTATCGGTCGACGGCAAACAGCAGGCTTCCGGGACTTTCCACATAGAGAAAGATGTTTTAATTCCCTTCCCGCAGATCAACAGCTTCAGCGCCAGTCCATCGAATATTACGGTGGGTCAGCCGGTTACACTTAACTGGAAAGTATCGAATGCAAACAGGATCACCATAGAGCCTTCCGTCGGAAGCGTAATGCCCGCAGGCAGTAAAAATATAACACCTGCCGCCGATGCCACCTACACACTGTATGCATTGAACCGGCGGGGATCAAGTTCTAACGCCTTGACCATTAATGTTAGCCCGGCCATCACTACCAGACCGGACCTGGTAATCACCGAATTCTGGAGCAGCGGTAACGTCATATCTTACCGCATTAAGAATATCGGCGATGCGCCTTCATGTTCTTGTGAGTCTTACTTGTACAGAAACGATATGCTCGAATCGCGGGACTACGTGCCGTCTCTTGCGCCTGGTGAGGAGCGCGCCGAGGCATTTCTGCGGTATCACTTCTCTCCCCGCTTCTCTTCGGTGATGGGGGCCGTTTCATCTGAAGCCAGCAGCGACGCGGTGACAATAAGAATATGCGCTAATGGCGACAGATCGTGTCCTGAAAGCAATGGGGATAATAATTGCTTGGAGCATAATTACGGACCGCTCGTCAGCATCAACCTGGCCAAGTATATAAGCTCAGCGCAGTGGCAAAGCAGCACAGGTAAGCTTAAGTGGCCCATATTCAAGGACAGCAGGGACGGATTTGTCAGCTTATCAAGTGCACAGATGGACGCCGGTATGAACTACACCGATGCAATCTCTATGTGCCCGCCACCGGTCGAGAAAGCCTGGATCCAGGGAACTTTCGGAGTCCTCTCAGGTCAACCTGCCACCCTGCAGCCGTTCACCATCCCTCATAAATGTAAATTCAGCGCCAGGGTGGGAGTCACCCGCGAAGTGCCTGCCTCTGCCAACGTTAAATTCCTCTTCGGTATCGATAAAGGCGGCGAAATAACTTACTTCCCGCCGCTAATTTCTACTTCGAAAGGCAGGCTTGATCCCTGCGAAGTGGATTTGAGCAGCTTTGCGGGCCAGCAGGTCAGGTTCGTTTTGAGGGTGGAGTCCGCCGAACCATTACAACAGGGTTGTGCGGCGTGGATAGAGCCAGTCATCATTCAGGAAAGATAGGTTACCAATTTTACTGCGGCGTTGCATGCTTTTTATTAGCTGCAACGCTCTTTCTAATCTTATTGCCTCCGGCAGCTGTTACGGCCGAAACGCCTTCCAGCTGCGTGCTCAGGTGGGCGACTATACATACTCCGGGCAGCTTCCCCGAGAGGAACGATATCCTCTCGCCGTGCGAGATAAATGGGATCGCCGTATCGCCGGATGGCGAGACGATCTATGCACTGGACATTCCCAATTCCAGCACCGGGCCACTGGTCAATGCAGGCATCTGGAAAAGTGCTGACGGCGGTATATCCTGGAGCCGCCGCCCTACCATGTGGCTTGCCCAGGCCACGCCTGTGCCGGTATTCCCTGTAGCAGACATCGCCATGGCGCCGGATGATACAGAGTTTATCGCTGCGGTCTGCATGGATGCGGCCGGCACGCACCGCCGCGAGGTCTATACCTCCGAGGATGGCGGCGTCAACTGGAACTATAGCAGTCGCATCCCCTGGCTCTATGGCCTCAATGAGCAGATTGGTGATATAGCAATCTCCCAACCTTATACTTACCAGGGAAGCACTGTGCATGATATTATCGTTGGCAGCCGTAATCCTGCCGATGGCCTGGGCCAGGGTGAAATATACGTGCTCCGTTATCAGGGTCTGGCTGGCTGGAAAGCGCAGGGCTTCGGCAATGGCGACGTGATCACCCTGCTGCCGTCAGCGGACTACGCTTCAGATTCAACTATTGTCGTCATGTCCAGTTCCACGCAGCGCACCTACATAAACATAGGCTACCGCGACCTTGGCGCCAATGCATGCGTATGGAACACTATTCCCGGCTGGCCGGTGGAATTGTGCACTCCCGACCAAGCGGGAGGTATAAACAGCGGCGAAGGCAGGATAATTACCGGCAAGCTCGCCCTGCCAGACGACTTCAGCGGCGCCGTAGTTGAAAAACGTATAGTATTCGCGGCATATGATTCCAACGGTACCGCACTGGGCACGGGTCGACCGCTCGACGATGTATACCGGCTAAACGATACCATCGTCAACAGGCTCAAAGTACCCGGCTATGGTAGCAATCCCAGGATAAGCTCGATTGCTTATACGGGCACGACCAGGTCCGGGAAGTTAATTGCAGGAGGCGTCCGGGCGGACGCCGCGACGGCTGCGGCAACGGTATGGTTCACGGCCAATCCACTGGCGCCATGCACGTCATGCCCGCTGTGGCTCAGGCCACTGAAGTCTCCCACGGGCGGGTTTGGTTCCGGCTTTGCCAATTCCATTGTAGCCTGGACGGCGGACGGTATGACTGCCTTCTGCGCCACCGGCTCGGGCAACCGGGATACGCCGCTCAAGTGGTCCAATCCGGCTGATGCATCCTGGAACAGCCAGAATCTGGATGAATCCGCCTTTTCGCTGAGCCTGGACAATGGAACCTCCTGGAACCAGGTAGGCCTCATCGACACGCGCATCAACGGCTTCCGTGCCGTCGCGGTGTCCGATGATGGCACGACGGTCTATGTCTCCTCGGTCAATGATAACGGCCTGGATAGCACATGGCGCAGCCAGAACCCCATCGCCGGAGAGACCTGGCAGCGCGTCCTTTGCATCGATGGTTCGGCGCCTTTATTACGGTTGGCGCCTGACAAGAAGAATGGTGCAGCCGTATTCTGGGGCAACCAGGCCACAACACGCGTCTTGAACTCGAGGGACAGCGGACAGACATGGCAGGACTGTCTGACAGGCGCGGTTCTGCAGGACATAGCGACTAAAGACAGCAACGAGCTCTACGTCCTGCAGTCGAACGGGCTGGTGAGACGCGGTAAATACAATTCAGCCGGCTGGATATGGGATAAATTCGCGGATACCGGGCTCAACCTGGCGCATACCATCGCCGTCCAGCAGAACAGTGTGCTGGCCGGTGCCGCGCTGGGGCAAATATGTCCTGTATCCTATTCGCCGGATGGCGGCGTCAACTGGATAATAATCACCGAGCCGGCGCCGAGCGCGGGCAACAAGCATGTAGCCTTCGACCCCGAATTTAAAGACAACCATTTAATCTTTCTCGCTGACGATGCCGGTGGACTTTACCGCTGGGCCGTGGGCACAAATAACCGCTGGGATGATATGGGACCTCCCGATAATAGCTATTACGGTATAGCTACAGGCATCTGGGGAGCGCTTTATGCGGCTTATAGCCCGCTTGCCAGCGGCGTTGACCGCACCCTTTACTCACGGAGCGGCATACCCAATCCCGATATGTCATGGGACTCTCTCACCACGGGCCTAGGCGCTGGTGTTCTTTTCAGGCTTGAGCCCACTTCTTTGGTCTTTGCCGATGAAGCTTTGTGGGCTCTGGATGCGCGCGATTACGTCCCGGCAACACGTATAGGATGTCTCTGGGCTTTCAAAGACACACTTGCCGGCCATTCGCCCTGGCTGATCTCTCCTAAGAGGGACAGCCTCATCTATTGCGATCCGGTGACGGGCAGGAACGCGCAGGTTGACCTCAAGTGGCAGCAGCTTTCACTGGCAGATGCTTACCAGATCGAGATCGGCAAAGATAAGTGGTTCGACCTGATCGTTTTGCCTGCCGAACCGTCGACCAACCCGTTCTATATGCCAAATGACATCCTCTATCCGGCATACTATATAGCGGACGGACTGCTGCCCGAGGCCGGCAAGGACTACTACTGGCGTGTGCGCGTGAGGCGGGCGGCCACCGGCCAGGTGATACGCAGCCGCTGGTCTCCGGCGTTCACTTTCAGCATCCGGCCCGGCTACCCGGTGGTTGCTTCGTCATACCCGGGAATACAGTCACTGCAGCCCCGCCACGAAGTCTGCGACGTGCCCGTTTACCCCGTTGCCTTCTCCTGGACGGCTATGCAGGGCGCGACCGCCTACCGCTTCATGCTGGCCAGCGATCCCGGATTACAGAATCCCATTATCGATGAAGCAGTTCATAGCACGGCATATAAATTCAATGGCAGTCTTAACCATAAGACCGCTTATTACTGGCAGGTCACAGCTACTGAACCCATTCCCGGTGATCCAGGCCCCGTGTTCTCCTTCACCACTGAGGATAGGTCAATCTTACCGGCCCATTTCAATCAGTCTGGAGATAACACCACCAACGTCCTGTTAATAACATTGATTTTCGTAATTCTTTTCGGCCTTTCGGTGCCCGTGATCATCTTTCACCGAAGGCGATAATACCCGCCTTTGCGAGCGGCGCAGCCGCGTGGCAATACCCTGCCAGCGAGTGCTGACGAAACGGACAGCGCTTCGAACATTTGGATTTTGAACTTATTTAGAATTTAGGGCTTAGGATTTAGAATTTGTTTGGAGTTTGGAAATTGGAATTTCATTAGCCAAACCCTCGCCCCTTACGCTATAATTTGTCCCGTTGTGGTGAGTGTGGCCCAGAGGCCTAAGGCGCCAGGTTGTGGCCCTGGATATCGAGGGTTCGAATCCCTCCACTCACCCCATCTTACCCATACAAGTCCCAGATCTACTTATCTTTCATGCGCCTGTAGCTCAGCGGACAAGAGCATCGGTCTTCGGATTTGACGCTGGACATTAGCGACTGTTGTTTTACGTTCGGATTAGTACATATGTTTTATTTATAACATGGTGATTTTGTACGTATGCTGCCAAACCATTATGACGGATTATTAGCGATTTATTAGCTTTTTATTAGCTATTTTTATAGCTTCATAGCAAATATGGATTGGAGGGGGGTGTTGCGTAGAAAAATTTTTTTTGAAAAACAAATCAGGATCATGGTAGCTTGCTGAATTGTTTTGCTGTAAGATTGTTATCTTATTGTTTATTCATATTTGCTATTGCTATATTGACAAATTGTAAACATAAGCGCTAACATATTGTTAGCTCATCTACCATGTGTGGAAGGAGTACTTAAGTCGCCTCACAAAGGCGGCTTTTGCATTTTCTTAAGGTATTCATCCCGTTCCTTTATCAGCTTTTTGCGTGTATAGGCATCCATTATATAGAGTGGAAATACGATATTTAGTTAGTTCAGAATAAAGTGCTGCGATTGTGAGGGATGTATCCATATATGGTGGACAAAGAGTGGTGATTAGCGGATAATTGGAAAAAATCCCAGTCTAATAGAAAAAGGAGGTTAGTATTATGGGTTGGTATAGTAACAAAATAGAAAAGTTAAGACAGTTATCAAATCCTTATTTTGTGTTATTTGTCACAGCTAAGGTTATTGGTGGATTAGGCATCGGTGTGCTATTAGCAAACTGGCTGCCTATATGGACTTGGTGGATATTCATTGTTATTGCTGCGATAATAGCTATTCCGGTATATGGTAAGCTGTTTGGCAAATAAAGTTGGCTTAAAATAACGCCACATCACAATAACAAATCTTAAGATTACTCATATTTAGCTTTGTTTTACTCCACCATAACGACTCACGAGGGGACAAGTGCGATAAAATAGCTTCAACCTGATACCCAACAATACGTATAGGATATTATGTTGTTATTAATATAATCGTAATATATTAATCATCATCCCTGGGGCGGAATGCCGAGCGAACGAATTTAGTGTGGGAATTCACAATCAAATAAAAATGGGTAACAGGGCAATGAAATATAAGACCATTAATGACAACCCAAGTGGAACGCCGATAATAGCCCACTCTTTCGTACTTATCCTGAGACGGCCGGCGGCGACTATATTAGGAATATTGCCGGGGATTAATATGCCGCCGGATATCAACAGGGCTATTATGGCACTCACTATTTGAGATAGTGCCAGGTCGGGATTAATTTCTATGGCAGTTAAAGTGGCATTATCAAGGAAAGCTGAAAGCAAATTTATCCAGTATAAGGCCATGGGCGGCACAAGATTGAGGAATAATTCGAATAGCGGTTTTAAGCCATCCCCTAAGAGTATCAGGGCAGAAATAAATATATATACCTTAAAGGCCCGCATTACTATTCCTTTTACACTCTCCGAATATGATTCTCCCTCTTTATGGTGGTGGGACGCCCTTCGGCCAAGCAATATTGAAGCGGCCAGTGCAAGAACAATAATGCCGGGTACTATATAGATACCGAAGTGCCGGAGAGGGAAAAGGAAATCTGCATTATAAGGCGGCCCTGAGAGTTTATATACCATTATGGTGGATAAAGGTTCCCCTATCGGAGTAAGACCGGCGCCCAATCCTATCGAAAAACAGGAGAAAACTGCAATTTTAATTTTATCATCTCGCCTGATAGGGAGAACAAGGAGAACCTCGGATAAAATAACTGCGGTGACGATCACAGACAGGACACTCGAAAATAACCCAAGAAGCAAGACCAATAAGAAATAAAATACCCCGGGGCTTAATTTCTCGAATATTCTGGTAATTGGCGGGTATAGCCGTTGATTGAAGTAATGTATTAAAAGCCCGAACACGAGAACAACTTGAAATATGCCAACAGGCAGCCCTCCAACCGTCAGCGGCGCTTTGACAGCATCTAAAACCAACTCCAAAGACCAGCACCCAGAAATGGTGACAGCAGCAAGACCCATGATAAGAAAGAACAGCTCTAATTTATCGTTAACAATTTTGATAGCAAATGGAAGGATAAGGGTTAGCCCCGTAATCAGAGATAGCAGGACAATCCCATAAAAAGGAAGAGTCTGGTGTGCATATTCAAATAACATATAAAACTACACAACATAATTTGATCTGACAGGCGTAATACCAAGAATACAATTATTCCTGACTCGCCGACCTAATTAAAAGCACAGGTACCGTAGAACAGTGCAATATCTTGTCTGCGACACTGCCTACAACCCAGCGGGCTAAACCGGACCTGCCATGAGTAGCCATGACAATAAGATCGAAGCCATTATTGCTAGCATAATCGACCAGGGTATCCGCTATTTTGCCTTCAAGCACAACGGTATTAATATCAACACCCTTAGAAAAGAGACGCTTTTTAACCGCCCTCATGTACTGCTCGGCGCCTTTCTTTGCGGATCGCTCGATCTCCCTTAAGTTTTTCTCATCGAAAACAACACCACCGTGGAACGGCATTTCATAGTGCTCGACCACAAAAGCTGCTTCCACCCATGAATCCCTCGTTTTAGCAATATCCTCAACGTAAGGAAAAACACACTCGGCCAGTTCCGAACCATCTAAAGGCACCAGAATTTTATTAAACATATTTTTACTCCATCCAAGTTTTGGTTTAAGACAACAAAAAATCAGATTCTATCCCGGTAAGAGCATATCAAAGTAATAAAATGCGTCACCTCCAAGCCACCCCTAAAGATAAATAATATCAGACTCATGATCCATGGCAATAAACAGCAGCAAGTACTCTTTCAGGTGGCGAGTTATAAGGAAGTTCTGCTTAACGTGCTCCCTGCCATTTTGACCAAGCCGGGCCGCCATCTCCGGATTGCCGAGCAGCTGCTTTAATGCATATGCCGCTCCTTCCACACTGTGGCAAAGCATCCCAGTAAATTTATTGATTATTTGAAGCGGGATGCCGCCAACAGCGGTTGCTACGACCGGTTTACTCTTCCATAGTGCTTCACTTATGGTCAGACCGAATCCCTCCCTTATTGACTTTTGAAATATGACTGTAGCTGCTCTCTGTAATGCATTTATTTCAATATCGCTTCCAGGCGGAATAAGCAGTATTTTTATATCGGGATTGCCGTTTGCACGGTTCCTCACTTCTCCAAGAACCTTGGCGCATTCCGGGTCATCCGTAGCTGTGCCGCCTGCCAAGATAAGCTGGCAGTCAAAACCTCTTCTCACCATTTCGAATGCTTCTATGACGCCAAGAGGATCCTTTAGATAGTCAAACCTTGATATTTGCACTACCATAGGTTTCTCGGCATCTAGACCGTATTTATTTAGCACAGCTTCAATCTGCGCTTTTGATAGCTCCTTATTTTTATCGCTCAGGGGATCAATGGAAGGGGAAATCATGAACTGCCTGATGGGCAATTCCTGGGAGAAAGCCGGGGCGGAGAAGACCGCCGCATCGTATTTGCATACATGTTGGTTCAGAAAACCCCATACCCGCTGATTGGGGTGCGATACATCTATGTGGCATCGCCATATCCATTTGCCCGGTAATTCCGTTTTTCTTGAAATCAACATGACAGGCTGTGGGTCATGTATGAAATAGATGTCCGCGTTTAGTCGCATTTCGTCGATATTCTTCCGGCTGGTCTTGATAAAGATTTCAAAGTCGTCATCGCCTATATCCTGCTCTCTGCCGTGAAGGGCGTTATGGAATTTCTTGGTTACATCAAAGAAGGCCTCATCTCCCTGGATAACGTCCCATCTTGCATCAATCCCCAACTGGTTCGAAAGCGGCACCAGGCGGCTCAGGATTTCGGCTACACCTCCCCCTGAAAATGTCGAGTTTACATTTTGGATTCTCTTGCCCGCCAGGTGATTGCCCAGCAGTCTTAGCTCGTCGATTACATTTTTGCCTACAATGGGCTGGTATTCTTCGATTTTGTTGTTGAATTGACTGATCACATCTGGTCCCATTCTGCCTCTATTTGATCCTTTTCTCAATATTTTGAATAATAAACGACCGCATAGCTTCAATTGTCGATGTGTAAGGCACCAGACTATCAATCTTGTCAGCAAGGTCATGTTCTCCGAAGGAGTCCCTTATCCACACGGAAAAGTCGTTTGACCTTTTTTGCAGCCTGAGGCGTGATTCGAATATATGGTAATAAAGAGAATCTATGGTGATTTTCCGCAGCACCTCGACAAACTCCCGGAGATCCGAAGCAAAATATGGTGTGGGGACAACGACGCTGTTTGACTTAAGGAAGTGAAAGTCGTTCTCTCCCTTGACCAGTCTTGAGGCGGGATTGTCTGCCATATATTTTTTGATAACCGATACGATCATCGACTTCAGTGCCTCCAGGCTGGAATAGGCAAATGTATCGATATTGGCCAATTTCTCAGCAAGCACGTGTTCATCCAGGGAATCATCGACCCACAGCGCAAAGTCGTTGGCTGGTTCGGGCGTGAGGAACTGATGTTCTTCCAGGAAATGGTGAGTATGGTAGTAGATGACGGAATCGGGAGCTGACTTTAAAACATTCACTAGCTCGGTCAAATTTCTGGCTTTAAGGCCTGTCAACTCTTTCAAATGCAGTCTGGTGTAGAAATGGAAAGGTTTCGACGCCCTTTTTAGGGGACGTCCGTAGTTGATCACCGTTTCTTTTACCAGTTTGCTATTAGGCACGATGATAGTATGCTGATCCGGGGTCTTCATCTTGATGGTCCTCCAGGTCATTTCAGTGACGTATCCTTCTTCCCCGGAACTCAGTTTTATGAAGTCGCCCTCCTTGATCGTTCGCCCGGCTGCGATCTCGAGGCCTGAAAAGATGTTCAGGACTGTGTCTCGGGAGGCTATGGCCGCGACAAGGATGGCGGCCGCAAGCAGGAGTATCACGGGCGTGAGCGGCCATCCCCAGTAGTCGGCCAGTATTAAGACCCCCAGCAGCAGTATGGTCACTCTTACACCGTTTGTAATTAACCTTCCGGGCGGTTTTGGAGATTTGATCTCATCAAGGAAGATATTGAGCAGCCTGTTTGTCAAAATTATGAGCAACCAGATAATTGAAATGATGAATATGCTGCCAATAATTCTTTCCGATAATACCTGTGCTTCGGCAGACAGTGGGGAAAACTTCAGCGCTGCAAAGGCGCCCAGCAGCATAAACCAGAAGAAGAACGGACCCCTGGTAGACTGCACAAGTATTTCCCTTCCTCCCCAGCCTGACTTGATCAGCAATTTATCCAGGCGGTTGTAGAGCAGCCTGCGTGCCCAGAGCCCGACTATGCAGAAAGCCATGAAGATAACCGTCGGGACAACAATCGTGATCCAATTCTCTTGAATCCAATCGATCATGTCAATCACCTAAAGAATTTTCTGAAATTCAGCAAGAAAGATATTAACCTCTGACGTCGAATTCAGATAATAGGCGGCGGCGGACGACTGGGAACCTTCCCCTATCAGGATGGAAATACCGTCAAGATCATTAACCGTTTTGAAAGCATCTTCATCCGTCAGATCGTCACCCAAGTATACGGGCAGCACCTGCCCTCTCTTATGTGAATGGGCGAACTTATCGTAAACCAACTGAACAGCATTACCTTTGTGCCAGGGGATGGCCGGTCTGACTTCATGCACCTTCTTGCCGGAAGTTGTCTTTATCTTGCCCAGTTTGCGGGCGGTGCGGACGGTGTTCTCGAATATCGAATTGACCTCCGGCAGTTGATCAGCATCAACAAGCCTGTAATGGACGCTCAATGTCATCCCTTTGTCTTCAACTATGACTCCTTTAACTCGGCTCATAGCCCGCTTCAAAACAGTGCCCATCAAACGTATTATTGAACTTATTTCCTCGGTTAGAGGATATATGAATTGGATCTCCGGTCCTTCTATCTCAAAGCCGTGGTTTCCCGCATAAACAACGCCGCTGATACCGACACGCTCTTTTACATCCGCGAGGGCGCGCCCGCTTACTATTGCCACATTTATACCCGGCTTGTGAACAAGTCCGGCAAGCAATTTCCTTGTTTCGTCTGTAAGGTTGGCCATTTCAGGGCTGTCCACGATTGGAGTCAATGTACCATCGTAGTCACACAACAGCAATCTTTGTTTGGACTGCTCGAGCCTCCGGTAGATGTGATTCCATACGTTGAAAACATATTGCATGCTCGTAGAAAATTCATATTGACTCTATTTTAACCAATTCCGTGATAATGTCTGCGGCCCACCGGTAGATATTGTTCTCGCACACTCTCTGCCGCAACTTAATCATGCGCTTCTTTCGCGCGTCTGCGGGCATTTGAATGGCAGTGTGAATGGTCTCAGCGATTTCATCGATTGCATATGGATTGATAAGCAACGCTTCATCCAATTCCCTGGAGGCACCGGTAAACCGGCTCAGAATAAGAACCCCGTCTTCATCTATTCTGGTCGAGACAAATTCCTTTGCAACCAAGTTCATACCGTCATGAAGTGAGCTTACCAGGCAGAAACTGGCCATCCTGTTGAAAGCCAGCAGGGTCACCGGTGATTTATGCTCTTTTATATAGATTATCGGTTGCCAGCTATCTGACCGGTATTTAAAATTTATTTCTTCCACAAGCTTATCGATCTCATTATTCAATGACTGATATTTTTGAATTTTCGTGCGACTCGGTTCAGCAAGCTGGAAAAATACAAGTTTATTCTTATATTTCGGATACCTGGTCAGCAAGAGATCTATAGCCTTCAACCTTTCGGGAATGCCTTTTGTGTAGTCGATACGGTCAAGGCCGATGCCTATTGTTTGATCTTTCAGACCGAACTTTTTTTTCAGCACCGTTATTTCCTGTTCGACTTCCGGTTTCTGAACATTTTCGGATATCCTGTCAAAATCAACGCTGATGGGGAAAGGAGATACAAAGGTCGTGTGATCGCTGTGGCAAACCGAAAACCTCTCGTAGTCGATTCTGCATTCCAGAGTCCTGTCCACCGTATCAAGGAAGTTGTTCCGGTGATATGCGATGTGAAAACCGAGCAGATCGTTTCCCAGTAACCCATAAAGGATTTCGTTCTGCCAGGGACAGATTCGGAAGGCTTCCGGGTTAGGCCATGGAATGTGCCAGAATTGAGCTACGATGTTACGATGGTTCTTGGCCTTGAGCATCCTTGATAGAAGCGTAAGATGGTAATCCTGTATGAACACAAAGGCTTTGCGCTCTCCGATTTCGTCCAGTACGGCATCGGCGAATAGCCTGTTCACATATTTGTAGGTATTCCAATCGTCCATATTGAATTCAGGGCGCTGATAAACGATGTGGCATAAAGGCCAGAGCGTTTCATTGGAAAAACCGAAATAATACTTGTCGACCTCGTTTTCCGTTAGCCAGACCCGCCTTAATGTATAGCTTCGCGTATCCGGGGGAACCAGAACGCGGTTGTGGGCGTCAACTACCTCCCTGTCAGCGGTTCCGCTGCCATGAGCCACCCATGTTCCGCCGCAGGTCCGCATGACCGGGTCCAGGGCTATCGTGAGACCGCTGGCAGGGACGATACATTCAATTTTGTCGTTTACATAATTGTGAATATAGGGTTCCCTATTTGATACTACAACGAACAGGTAATCGGACAACTGATCTTTCACTAACTGTTGTAAAGAATCCTGATTCCACATTGTTTATACTCTTATTTGTATACCAAGCGGGTTTCAACCGGCCAATTTCTTCAAAATAATCAGCCCTTAGTATTGATTACACGTATTAAGTTGGTAATGACGGCCACATCGTCCTGATCATTTCCCAAAAAGTGAGTAAACGATCACACACATTGTAACGCAATAATTTTAGATTATCAAAACCACCGAAAAATAAAGTCGGGTGTAAAGATGTAAGGTGTATCTTTTGCAGTTGCGGGAATTTATAGATCCGGGGGAGGTCGCTGGGACAGGTTGGAGAATAGCCAATTATAGAGAAGAGCTAACTTGCTTTTATCAATGAGAAAAACAAGCAATGATGTCATTACGATACTAATCAATATAATGGAGTACGCAATATTTTGGATAGTCTCGCCACCAGATACCCCTTGCTGGAAGGGAATCGAGGCCAGGACGGCTGCAGCCAATCCTCTGGGAATTACAACTGCCAACATCGAAGCATCTGATACCGGCGTCGATCTGACTACTGTGAACCTAACAACAGGCAAACGGATGACATATATTATTACAGTTAATATAAGGCCGATTAAGATCAGCCACCAGTTGGCCAGATGGAGGGAAATACCCATATATACGAAAAATAGAGTTTTCAGGATAAATACTAACTCAGAGAAAAAGGCCTTTTCATTTATGTTTAGCTCACTCGGGCTTGAGTATACATGATTACGCAATCTCGGTAAGCGCACAGATCCTATATTGCCAAGGGTAATCCCAAATACAAGGGCTGCCACCGCCCCGCTATAGCCAAGCCATTCCGCAAGTCCAAATACGACAAACACGAATGCTGCAGTGGTAAATGTGGAATTCTGAAGGTTTCGAACTTTATTCAGGATCACCGACCACCCTAACGCGCTGACCACACCAAGCACTATTGCAAGAGCAAAGGAGGCGATGACTTTACCGAATGTCAAACCTATGTCAAATTCAGTAATGTCGCCAAGTTTAGTAATTTCAATAAGGCTGATTGTAGCTATCACACAATAGACGTCGGTTATTGATGATTCCAGCAGCAATACAGCTTTACTTCCAGTTTGCATTTTTAGCTTATCTAACATTGGGGCAATTATTGCTGAAGACATCCCACCAACCACCGAAGCAAGTAGAAGCGATCTGACGATTCCCAAATCAGTCAGAAAAAAACCTGCTGCTCCGACTGCAATAACCGTTACGATATATGATACCGTGCTCAGCATAAACGTCTCTTTATAGGTTTCCCTGAATGCGGAGATGCTCAGGCCGATTCCGGCGTCGAATAGGATCAAAATAAATGTAATTGTGGTAAATACAGGGCCGACCGCGCCGAAATGTGTAGGTGTCGCAATATTGAATAGCGGTCCCAGCAAAAGCCCTATTATTACAAGGGGCAATACATCTGGTATCCGAGTTTGCCTGAACACTGCCTCAAATAAATGAGCAGCGAAGATCAATATACCTACTGAAGCGATGACTAATGCTGTATCGTGCACTTGCTAGACGTTCCTGTGGCTGGGCACAACCGAAGACAATAACAACCAATGTAAGTTAACGTTAACTCATATTTTATCTTTTATTGAACACTATTTCAAAGCAGCATTTTGCGACACGATTTTGAGATTGACTTAAATTGACAATCCCATATACGGGAATACTATCAAGGAGACAGGCAGATTCTGGTACTAAGTTAGGCCCTTGCGCAATATATGTAAAATGGGTTCAAATTTATCTTGAGGTTTATATTTATAATTGCTCAGGGTCCAAATATTCGACAATCCTTGTACCACACTGAACAATATAATTGCAGCAGCATCTACATCTATGTCGCTTCGCAATTGCCCTTGTGTAATTTCATCCATTAATACCTCTTTTAATTTAGCGACATATTTTTCTATAGTGTCATAAATACGATTGTTGAGCCTCTTATCACCGAGACTGACAATCTCAGCAATCACCTGGAAGGATATCCCCTTTTTCATTTCAAGTTCTGACAGGTGATTCATTAATATATTTTCGAGTCGATTGCGTTTCGTATGCCCGTGTGCTTCAAGATCAAATATGAGATTACTTTCTATGACCTCCACGAGCAGATACAATATATCTTTTTTACTTTTAAAGTGCCTGTATATTGCCGCTTCAGAAAACCCTACTTCTTCGGCAATTCTTCTCACAGTAACGTTTTCGCTACCGTATTTGATAACCAGTTTTCCGGCAGCATTTACTATTTGCTCTTTCCGAGGTATTTTGCTTCTTGAACTTCTAACCATATCTAGTCACTGCTACCAGCATATTTCAGGTTTTAACCCTTAATTATTATGGGTATTATATACTTTTTTATAATCGGGTAGACAGCACCGCTATTTCTACAAATTGATTTCACTATGCATGAAGGTTGCAATTTGCTCAGTGTAAAAAAGTGTGTTTATTATCTTCTCAATACGAAGAAAATAGCTACGGCGATTATGATAGAACTACAAATCAAGATGATTTCAAGGCAATTATCACTAATAGGCAGGGATGGCTGGATTCCTTTAACCAACCGCATCACGAAACCAAATGCTAAACCCAGACCACCACAGATAAAGCCCAACTTGATTAAGCTCACAACAAAGCCTCCCCCACCACAAATTAACTGGCTTTGACAATCAAATATTCTTACAAATTCAGATCTTTACGAACCACGACAGCACATAAAGTGCCAATATCATGGGAACAGCAATTAGCGCAATACGTTTTAGATCAGACCTGACGTATGCGTAACGAAGATTTAATTCTTCAGCGGTATAGTATGTTTTTACAACTGCAACCGGTTTTTTCACCTCTGCTAATGAAGTAGTACTTTTGTTTTCCATACTTCTCATTGTTGTAGGAGAAGAAGGCCGGACCCTGCGCGCCATCTTTTTTTGTCTTTTCTTACTCATTTTTTACTCCATATATATTTCAGCAGCCTGCGAGTTTTAAAATTACTACGATGATAAGAACGGGGATCGCAAAAGTAGCAACTGCCTTAAGACCTTCGGAGTAGCTAAGCCCTGATTTGGCGGGTTTATTATTTGGGACAGGATTATCGTTATGTTCTTTCATGCCTGTATTTAATAACAATAGATATTGTGAGTGTGCGTTAACTAACATTATATTTAGTGTGGTGGTAACTGTCAATTCATGGTTTTACAGCCTGTTCGCCCAGCTACGGCAAATAGCGGCGCAGGAAATGCATCACGGCGCTGATAGATCGATGCAGTGCTGGTAGAGCGCCTGCTTTAAATCATATTCAAATGTGTAACCGGTGACGCGGTAGCTGGCGGACTGGTTACAGCAGTTGTCAATTATATTAATCACGTCCCACAGCTCGAGGCCGCAGTGGGGCGCATTGGTTATGCCATTAAGTGTGAAGAGCATGGTAGGATCCACGTTACGACCGGCATCACATGGACATCTACCAGGTGCCCGTTTTGCTGAGTTAATTTGCTAGAACTGATTATTCAATAAATCCTTGTTGTTCCTTTACTCGTAGTTAAATTTTATATGGTATAATGCATTTCCATATGCTAAGCAATTAATAAAACGATATAATATCCCAATCTAATCACAGTTCTGTAAAAAACCAGCCAGTTTCTGAGTCCCGGCAATAGTACATAAAGCGTAGTTGCAGGGCATCGATAATAAAGCATAGGAGAATAAGCAATTACGGGTATTTGCTATGCGTATAACCTATATATTACAAAAAATAATAGAACTACTTCTTTTAAAAGAAGGCTTGACCGTACCTCAAATACAGTATCAATTAAGAACAGATTTCGGTATAACCATCCCTCGAAAACTGATAATTAAAATTATCGATCATCATAGAGACAAATTGGACGTAATTCATAAGTGCGGTCAATCAACGGTCAAACTGATCCCCAAGTATAGAAATCTAATAAGTAAAAACAAGATGAACAACGATGGGATCATCAAATGAATATCAACTATACTCCAAAAGATGCGGTTATTGATACAGCAGCTATTATCCTAATACTATTACCCGAACCTGCTACCACTGCTCTTGGTATCGCCATGATGGCTCGTCCTAGGGGTAATAATAAACCAGCGACGAGCAGCAAACCACTGCACAATTATCCAGATTATATATACAGGGTAGATACTATACACGGCAGGGAAATCACCTGGGAGGCAAGGACCATCATGGCCGGTCAGCTTCAGCTGCAGGAGCTCAACAGACCCACCGTTAAAATCAAGCCCCGCGAGGAGTTCATTGTCGGCCGCAAAACGACGGGGCAAAGCCCAGGCCAGCCAGCCTCTCAAAAGTTACCGCCCGGCATAAAAGTCCATCATACTTTGATAAATCCGCCGCGAGAAATCAGACCCTCCGAGCCCGCCTTTATCCCTGGAGAAACCGTACATCATGCGCTAAGGCAACTTCCTAAGGTGGCTCCCGTTTTCAAGAAGTCGTCACCCGAGGTTAAAATTCACCACACCATTGAAAACAGCCCTGGCTACATCAAAGCACGGTCCGGCGGTATAGATCAGCAACCACAGCCGAAGATAGTCCATCACTCATTGCAAAACTCACCGGCTGCACAGATAAACAACCCCATCAAAATCGAAAAACCCCCGCCTGCAATCATTAAGCACCATACAATTAACAAAAACCCTCCCATCAAGCGCAGGGGGCCGCTAATTCCACCCCCATCACGACCAAGTAAACGCAATATCTCAGACAGAAATATAGATTTCGATACGAAGCGCTGAGGTGCGATAGTAACCAGCCCAAAGTAAAATCGCAAGCAGCGCCGTGAAAAATAAAGAAAAAAATTAGACGATAAAGCTCTTATCGTGTTTATCTGCTGAAATCTCCAAGATTCTTCTACTAAATTCACTACTGGCTTCATACTCAGGGCTGATAAATTGTATGTCACCCAATGTTGCCAATTTCTTTGTTTCCTTTTTACTATGCATTCGGGCCAATATTTTAAGTTTGGGATTTAGGCGCAATGCATTAGTGATGGCCGCTGTGATTGTCAGCATATCAGGTACAGTTATTACGAAAACGTTAGCCTTTTTTAGATTTAATTGAGCAAGTATGTGAAAATTACCGGCATCTCCATATATGTGGGGGATATCTTCTTTTCTCAATTCGGATATTATCTCCGGATCAAATTCAATGACCTGGAATGGTATATTATCCTTCCGCAAATTTGCTGCAATATTTCTGCCAATTCGCCCGTATCCGGCTAGAACCACAGGGTATGATCCAATCAACGTATCAGTGATTTTACTCGTATTTAGCGCTAACGAGTCTTTCTTAATTGCACCCCTGGCAACTGACAGGTGCTCCAACTTTGGCAACAACCACGAAACCAACCCGAAAAGTAAAGGTGTCAGTAGCATGGTTATAATGGCACTGGCTACGATCAGAGAATAGAATTGGTCTGTAACTATGTTACTATCCATGCCAGCCTGCGCCAGGACGAAACTGAATTCACCTATCTGAAAAAGTCCAGCACCGGATAATAATGCAATTTTGTTACTGTATTTGAATGCCCGTACTATTAAAAAGATGATGGATGTTTTCACAATAACGATGCATAACACTATGAGTAAAATGGTTGGCCAATTATCAATCACAAATTTGGGATTTAACAGCATACCTAGAGACAGGAAAAACAATGTAGCAAAAACATCTCTTAAGGGGGTGATTTCGGCCAATGCCTGATGAGCAAATATCGACTCGCGTAATACTAACCCAATGATAAACGCGCCAAAAACGACCGATAAGCCTAATATGTGGGTACCATATCCAGCCAACAAACATAGAACAAGAACAGACAATACAAATAGTTCTCGCGACCGAACGCCACCTATACGGCCGAAAACCCAGGGCAATACCCACAACCCCATCCCAATGGCGACTGCGATGAAAATAGCTGCCTTACCAATGGTCAGGGCAAAAACATTGAATAAATTATCTACGGGTTGGCCAAGAAGCGATACTGTCACCAGCATAACGGTGACGCTAACATCCTGAAGTATTAGTATGGCGATCATAATGCGGCCATGTATAGAACCAAGCTCGCCTTTTTCCATTAATATCCGCAGACACACCATAGTGCTGCTTAAAGATAAGACCAGGCCAAATACTGCTGCTTCCGGCAAAGACCATCCAAACAAACCCCAGCCAAGAACGAAACCGGCAGTAAAAGTGAATATGATTTGAAGTATCCCACCCCACACACCAACATTGCCTACCTGACGCAACTGTGTAAATGAAACTTCCAACCCCAATGTAAACATCAAGAGGGTCACTCCGATGGTAGCTGCCGATTTAATTAAAGTTACATCGCCAACCCATCCGAGAACATAAGGACCTGCCAATATACCTACGAGTAAGTAGCCGAGAATCACAGGTTGTCCCACACGGCGGGCAAGCATTCCGCCGATCAAAGCAGCTCCTAAGAGTATCGCAATAACAATTTCTGGTCCTAAATTTTGCATATCATTAAATGAATATC
>Ga0163209_1000326_pt1 | contig 20136 bp, 17 predicted proteins | sample Kivu_160m_FD_113538 | JGI IMG/M metagenome (GOLD analysis project Ga0163209, IMG submission 113538) | Freshwater microbial communities from Lake Kivu, Western Province, Rwanda to study Microbial Dark Matter (Phase II) - Kivu_160m | ecosystem: Environmental > Aquatic > Freshwater > Lake ...
ATATAATATTCTGCGCAACCTGGAGAGACTGGGGTGTGATGTCCTGGTCTTGCCCGCAACGGCAACGGGAAAGGAAATTCTCGACTACAGCCCGGACGGTGTTTTGCTTTCCAACGGGCCCGGGGACCCGTCGGCATTGCCCTATATCGTTGCAACCGCCCGCTATCTCCTTGGAACGATTCCCCTATTCGGAATATGTCTGGGTCATCAGATTCTGGGACAGGCCCTGGGAGGCAGGACGGACAAACTGAAATTCGGTCATCACGGGGTAAACCAGCCCGTCAAAAACAGGCAAACGGGCAGGATTGAAATCACATCCCAGAATCACGGGTTTGTCGTGTTGCCGGAGACGTTGCCAAAAAATCTTGAGATGACCCATGATAACCTGAATGATAACACCTTAGAGGGAATGTGTTACCCGGCGCTCCGGGCTTTCAGCGTGCAGTACCATCCCGAAGCGGCTCCGGGTCCCCATGATGTCAACTATTTGTTTGAAACGTTTGTGTCCTTCATGAACATGAAAATGGAGAAACCCATTGATTCTCATCATTGATTTTGGTTCCCAGTATAACCAGTTGATTGCCCGGCGTGTCCGGGAACAGCATGTCTACTGTCAGATCGAACCCCCAGGAATAAACCTTGAAAAAATCAAAGCTCTTCGCCCGGAAGGCATTATCCTGTCCGGTGGCCCTGCAAGTATCTATGATACAGGCAGTCCAAGGGCGGACAAAGGTATCTTTGACCTGAACATTCCGGTGCTGGGCATCTGTTACGGCATGCAATACATGGTTGATACCCTGGGCGGGGATGTCGTTGGATCCGATAAGAGAGAGTATGGCTTTGCCGAACTGTCTATTCATGATGCCTCCGGTATTTTCTTCGGGATTGATCCCGATACCCGGTGCTGGATGAGTCACGGGGATTCCATCGGCCGGTTGCCCTCCGCCTTTAAAACCACGGCGTCCACTCCTAATACGCAAAACGCGGCGGTTGAGAACACGAAAAGTCGATTCTACGGGCTTCAGTTCCACCCGGAGGTTGCTCACACCCCGGAGGGGAAAAGGATGCTGGAAAATTTCCTTTTTCGCATCTGTGGCTGTAAAAAAACCTGGACGATGAAATCCTTCGTCCGTGACGCGACGCTGGAGGTTCAATCGCTTGTCGGACAGAAGCATGTCATCCTGGGGTTAAGCGGCGGTGTGGATTCTTCCGTTGCGGCGTTGCTGATGCATCAGGCCATCGGAGACCGGCTCACCTGCATCTTTGTTGACAACGGCCTTCTCCGGCAGGATGAGGCGAAGCGGGTCCGGGATTTGTTTAAAAAACATTTCCGGATGAACGTGAGGTTTGTCGATGCGAAAAAGCCCTTTCTTGACCGGCTGAAAGGGGTCTCCGATCCGGAGAAAAAACGGAAGATTATCGGCCATGTCTTCATTAAAGTCTTTGAAGAAGAGGCGCGCAAAATCGCCGGCGCCCGGTTTCTTGTCCAAGGCACCCTTTATCCTGATATTATTGAATCGCAGTCGGCCTTCGGCGGTCCCAGCGCCGTCATCAAGTCGCATCATAATGTGGGCGGGTTGCCCAAAAAGATGAGCCTCGCACTGATCGAACCCCTGAAGCATCTGTTCAAGGACGAGGTGCGTATCCTGGGAAAGGAACTCGGTCTTCCGGACGATCTCATCTGGAGGCAACCCTTTCCGGGCCCGGGACTCGCGGTCCGGATCATCGGCGAAGTAACCGCGTCGAGACTGTCCATCCTGCGCAAGGTGGATGTCGTGCTCCTGGAGGAAATCCGGGCGCACAATCTCTACCGGAAATTGTGGCAGTCTTTCGCGGTACTCCTTCCCTTAAAGAGTGTAGGGATCATGGGAGATCAGCGAACCTATGAACATATTGTGGCCATTCGCGCCGTGACCAGTGATGATGCCATGACGGCGGACTGGGCGAAGCTGCCCCACGATCTCCTGGGAAAGATTTCCAACCGGATCATCAATGAAGTTCGGGGGGTGAACCGGGTAGTCTATGACATCAGCTCAAAACCGCCCAGTACGATTGAGTGGGAGTAAGGGGGAAGGGTAACGAAAGATAGAAGGATATGCCGAAAAGAAACGACCTGAAAAAAATATTGATCATCGGTTCCGGCCCTATCATCATCAGCCAGGCCTGCGAATTCGACTATTCCGGCACCCAGGCATGCAAGGCGCTGAGGGAAGAGGGGTATCAGGTCGTTCTGATCAACAGCAATCCCGCGACGATCATGACGGATCCCGAGACAGCGGACCGGACGTATGTGGAGCCGATTACACCGGAGGCAGTGGCAAAGATCATCGCGAAAGAACGGCCCGATGCTCTGCTGCCCACCCTGGGCGGGCAGACGGGTCTGAACACCGCCGTCGCCGTTGCGGAAAGCGGTGTTCTGGAACGTTACGGCGTGGAAATGATCGGGGCGTCTCTCGACGTGATCCATAAAGCGGAAGACCGCGAGAAATTCAGGAACGCCATGCAGCGGATCGGATTGCGGGTTCCCAAGAGCGGCTTTGCCGGAAGCATGGAGGAGGTCTTTGCCATTGCGGCAGACATCGGGTTTCCCGTTATTATTCGTCCCTCGTTTACCTTGGGCGGAACGGGAAGCGGGGTCGCCTATAACCGCGAGGAGTTGGAAAGCGTGGCAAAAGCCGGGCTGGAGGCAAGCATGATTCATGAAATCATGCTGGAAGAGTCTATCCTGGGTTGGAAGGAATATGAACTGGAAGTCATGCGAGACCGGGCGGACAATGTTGTCATTATCTGTTCCATAGAGAATTTCGATCCCATGGGCGTCCACACGGGTGAATCCATCACGGTTGCTCCCGCCCAGACCCTGACGGATGTGGAATACCAGCGCATGCGCGACGCATCCATTGCCATCATGCGCGAAATCGGTGTGGAAACGGGAGGATCCAACGTCCAGTTTGCCGTGCATCCCGACACGGGAGAGATGGTTGTCATCGAGATGAATCCCCGGGTTTCCCGTTCTTCCGCCCTTGCGTCCAAGGCGACGGGATTCCCCATCGCAAAGATTGCCGCGAAGCTGGCCGTCGGCTATACCCTGGATGAGATTCCCAACGATATCACCCGGGAAACCATGGCATCCTTTGAACCGACTATCGACTACTGCGTGGTGAAAATTCCCCGCTGGACCTTTGAAAAGTTCCCGGAAACGGAGGATTTTCTGACAACTACCATGAAATCCGTGGGAGAGACCATGGCCATCGGCCGCACCTTCAAGGAAGCGCTGCAGAAGGCCGTGCGATCACTGGAGATCGGACGATATGGGTTGCATGAGGTCCTGCCGGCGGATGTCCGCAACCCTGTGGAGTTCCTGTCCTCCAAATTGAGGACGCCGAACTCTCTGAGATTATTTTACATCGCCGCTGCCTTTCATCACGGCATGGAAATGGAGGATGTTGCCCGTCTGACCCGGATTGATCCCTGGTTTCTGTATCACATCCGGACGATCGTCGAAGCGGAAAAGGCGCTTGAGACGACACCTCCTACGGTTGAGATATTGAGGGAAGCAAAGCAATTGGGATTTTCCGACCGGCTACTGGGTGAGATATGGAAATCTTCCGAAGCGGAAATCCGGCGACAGCGCTTCCATGAGAATATCCTTCCTGTTTACAAACTGGTCGACACCTGCGCCGCGGAATTCGAAGCCTATACGCCCTACTATTATTCCACGTACGAAACAGAGGACGAGACGAGGCCTTCGAGAAAGCCGAAAGTGGTCATCCTGGGAGGAGGGCCGAACCGGATCGGTCAGGGCATTGAATTCGATTACTGCTGCGTGCACGCTTCCTTTGCTCTCCGTGAGGAGGGGTATGAGAGCATCATGGTGAATTCCAACCCGGAAACCGTCAGTACCGACTATGATACATCGGACAAACTGTTTTTCGAGCCCGTGACCCTCGAAGATGTTCTGCACATCTTAAAAAGGGAAAATCCCGTCGGGGTTATGGTCCAGTTCGGCGGTCAGACTCCTCTCAATCTTGCCCGGGGACTGGAGGCGGCGGGGGCAAAGATTCTGGGGACATCGCCCGATGCGATCGACCGAGCCGAGGACCGGGAGCGGTTCCAGGAAATTGTGCGACGCCTGAATCTCCGGCAACCCGATAACGATACGGCGACAGATGTTCCGGGAGCCCTCGATGCGGCCCGGCGGATCGGTTACCCCGTTGTGGTCAGGCCGTCTTACGTCCTGGGGGGACGGTCCATGGAGATCGTTTATGATTCTGAGACATTGGGCCAGTTTATGGAACGGGCCCTCCTGGTCTCGGCGGGCCATCCGATTCTCATTGACAAGTTCCTGGAGGATGCCATTGAAATTGACGTGGACGCCATCAGTGACGGCAAAGAAACCGTGATCGGCGGTATCATGGAGCACATTGAGGAGGCGGGCATCCACTCGGGAGACAGTGCGTGCGTGCTTCCCCCCATGACATTTTCACGGGAACTCCTCAACAGGATTGAAAATCAGACAAAAATGATTGCCGGGGAGCTGGGCGTGGTGGGCCTGATGAACATCCAGTATGCTGTCAAGGACGGAGTGCTGTACGTCCTGGAGGTCAATCCCCGGGCATCCCGGACGGTTCCGTTCGTCAGCAAGGCCATCGGAGCGCCCCTGGCGAAGCTGGCAACCAAAGTCATGCTGGGACGGTCTCTCAAGGAACTGGGATTCACGAAAGCCACCTGGCCGGAGCATATCTCCGTCAAAGAGGCGGTTTTCCCCTTCAACCGGTTTCCCAATGTGGATGTTCTCCTGGGACCGGAAATGAAATCTACCGGTGAGGTTATGGGCATTGACCGTTCTTTCGGAATGGCCTTCGCCAAATCACAGATGGCAGCCGGTTTCCATATGCCACTGGAGGGGGGTGTCTTTATCAGCGTCCATGATGTTCATAAGGATAAGATGGTGCCCGTCGCTCGTATGTTTCAGGATATGGGTTTCCGTCTCATGGCCACTGGCGGCACAGCGACACACTTAAAGAAGCACGGCATCGACTCGGAGGTTGTTCTCAAGTTCAGCGAGGGCCGCCCCCACGTCGTGGACCGCATTAAAAACGGCGAGATCCAGATAGTCATCAACACGAGCGTGGGACGGAGATCGACCCTCGACGCCTATCACATCCGCCGGGGCGCTCTCGTCTACAACGTGCTTTACACGACGACCATTGCGGGTTCCAGAGCCCTGAGCGAAGCGATTTTGACGTTGAAGAAGGAGAGGTGGGACGTTTTTCCCCTCCAGGATTATCATGCCGGAATGAACAGGGGTTAGGGAGAGAAGGTTGAATTTCATGGAAGAGAGAAATCCGAGGGAAGAATGCGGTGTTTTTGCCGTTTACGGAAATGAGGAGGCGGCGCGGGTTGCCTTCTTTGGCCTTTTTGCCCTCCAGCATCGCGGACAGGAAAGCGCGGGCATCAACACGGCGGACGGTTGTCAGATGTGGGGACACAAGAGCATGGGCCTGGCATCCGAAGTGTTCCGTGAGGATATTCTGTCAAAACTTCCCGGTCATATGGCTATCGGTCACGTTCGATATTCCACGACGGGATCCTCTGTTCTTTCCAATGCCCAGCCTTTTCTGGCCCATCACGGCGATGAATATTACGCCCTGGGGCACAATGGCAATCTGATCAATGCCCCGTTGTTGCGATCCGAGCTTGAGGATCAGGGTTCCATCTTTCAGTCAACGATGGACAGCGAGGTGATTGTCCATCTCATGGCCCGGCATCTTAAAAACGGCATTGAAAAAGCCCTTACGGAGGCTCTTGCCCGTGTCCAGGGCGCCTACAGCCTTGTCATGCTTACACGGGACAAGGTCATCGCCGCACGCGATCCACGCGGATTTCGCCCCCTTGCCCTGGCAAGTCTCAATGGCGGGTGGGCCGTTGCTTCCGAGACCTGTGCCTTCGATCTGGTCGGCGCCAGGTATCTTCGGGATATTGAACCCGGCGAGATTCTCATCATTGATCGGTCAGGGCTAAAAAGCATCAAACCCTTTCCCGCGGTAAAGAGAGCCCATTGTATTTTTGAACTCATCTATTTTGCCCGCCCCGACAGCCAGATTTTCGGTGAGAACGTCTACATGTGCAGGAAGCGGCTCGGTCATTATCTTGCAAAGGAATACCGGCCCGACGTCGATCTTGTCATGCCCTTTCCCGATTCAGGCAACTACGCCGCTCTGGGCTATGCAGAAGAGAGCGGCATTCCCTTTGAGATGGGCATGATCCGCAACCATTACGTGGGGCGTACGTTCATCCAGCCCACCCAGCCCATGAGAGATTTTGGCGTCCGGGTCAAGTTGAACCCCGTAAAACCCCTTCTTTCCGGGAAAAAGGTCCTGATTGTAGAGGATTCCATCATCAGAGGAACGACGAGCCGCAACCGGGTCCGCAGCCTGCGAGAATGCGGTCTGAAAGAGATTCACATGGTCGTCAGCTGCCCCCCGACCCGCTACCCCTGTCCCTACGGGATTGATTTTTCATCCAGAGGGGAACTCGTCGCCGCACAGAAGGAAGATGTGGCCGCCGTCGCCAGATTCATCGACCTGGACGGTCTGCACTACCTTTCTCTCAAGGGAATGGTTCAAGCGACGGGAATGGATGCCGGCAATTTTTGTCTCGCCTGTTATACGGGGAATTACCCCCTAACCCCTCCGGAAGATTTCGGAAAGTTCTGCTTCGAAACGACAAAATCCTGATTTCTGCTTTTAAAAGTTTCTGATAATGCGTCTGCGTGCAACCAGACTTACGCAACGACGGTTACCTTACAACGATTTCAACCCGGCGATTCCTTGGTTCCGCTACACCTTCGGGTGTTACTACCAATGGTTTCTCCTTACCGTAATATTCGATTTCAATAATTTCACGATCGATGCCATGAGAAGCAAGAACATCGGCAACCGATTTGGCGCGCATCAGGGAAAGCCCGCGGTTGTAGTCGGGCGTTCCGACGAGATCGGTGTGGCCGGTCACGCCAATGCTGTGAGACTTCCGGGATTTTATCGCTTCCAGTATCTCGGGGAGCAGTTTATAAAACTCGGCCGTCAGGTTAAAGCTATTGCGCTGAAAATATATTATAAAGATGATCGGAGGCGCAGGTTGGGCCTCCATAGCCTCCTGGAAAACCTGTCTAACCTGTTTTTCATCCAGTATTTTCGGCTCGCTTGGAGCCTTATCGGGGCTTACGACTTCCGTGGATTGCCAGGGTTTGTCTATCACTTGCGCCCCTGCTGGCGTGGCTACTTCAATTTTTCCCACTCTGCCATCGGGATCAGGCAAAAGAACGAACTGGGTTTTTGCCGCGCAGCCTGTGAAAAGCAGGAAAAAAATAAAACAAACAATGATGATCTTAAATGGTTTTAAAAGCATCTTTTGAAATCTGTTCATTCGCTACTCGTCTTCCACTTTAATGGCAAAGTGGGTCCCTCGAATTCCGCAGACTGCTGTGGGTGTCATGAACCGCATGGCTTTGCTGTTCAGTTTTGCCATTAAACCCGTCAGATAGGTTATCGTGCCCCGTTTAATCTGAACAACACCGGACAGTTTTTTTTCAGCGGGTTCAAAGACAAACTCAGAAATGACAATTCGCGAGTTGGAACCGGCGGACAGGATACTGTTGTCCCGCAAAATGGCGCCCATGGAGCCACCCTTCCCTGTAACAATGACATCCTTTTCAAATAGCCTGTCACCGGCTTTAGCTGGAATGATCTCCTTGTTTCTTTCAATAAATACGGGGCCTTTGATGTTTTTCATCACACCGGCTCCCGTTTCTGAAGCCATTGTAGAATGAACGGTGCACAATATAAGGGCAAGTCCCAAAAAAGTGATAAATGCTTTCATGTTTCCTCCTATGACTTCTCTGGCTCCTGAATGTTCCAGGAGTAAAATACATTCATAGCATTCACATTGACCTCTGGTGGCTCTTCTACCGAAATCCCCGCCTTTTGGGTGGAGGCTTCATATACCTGTAAACAAAATAAAGCTATAAGTCAAGAATATGCATAACCCGGCCAAAATCTTTCATAGTGACCGCCCCCTAAAAAACCTCATATGCCAATAATTTCAGCTTATCTTGCCGTTCAGGGAATGGTGTGAAACAGGTTGTCGCTGAAACTCAGCGTGTTGGCTTTTACGGGATATTCGGCAATGATCACCGAACCAGGCACATTCTCGAACATGACGGGAAGTCCGTTGGCAGTCAGGAAATCCGCTGAATCCATCAGCTGAAAATGGAGATGGGGCGCCCCTGAGTTTCCTGTATTGCCGACCTGACCGATTACCATGCCTTTCTTGACCCTGTCTCCCCGCTGCACGCGGATGGATCCTTCTTTCAAATGACAGTAAACGCTGTACTCGCCTTTACCGTGATCGATGGTCACGTAGTTACCGGCGACTGCGTTCGTCACACCGATTTTACCGATCAACTCTTTCAACAGGGCCGGGACATACTTTGGATCGGTGAATTTCGCCGGGTCGCTCATCCTGTCCTCGGGGAATTTATCCCCCATTTCCACAACGACGCCGTCGCCCATCGCCATGACACCCTGTCCCCAGATACCGTAGTCCGTCAGCTTTTTCGGGTTCGGTATGGATATTTCCGTATGATATTCTCTCCTTAAAAAATGGTTCTTGATTGTTTAGCTCACTGAAACAATCCCGATTTTTCGAATTCTTCGATCTCCTCCTCCCTGTAGCCCAGCTCCAGGAGAACCTCTCGGTTATTCATTCCGGCGGTTACACCGGCTTTTTTGTATTCCTGTGGCGTCCCGGAAAATTTTATCGGGTTGCCAGGCTGCCTGACCGACCCCCCGCCCGGAAGATCGATTTCCACCACAAGCCCCCGTTCCTTTGTATGATCATCGTTCAGAGCTTCCGAAAGCGACAGGACAGGCTCCACGCAGGCATCGACCTGACTGAACAGATCCATCCACTCATCCCGTGTCCTGGACTTGATCGTTTTGCGGACTTTCTGTTTGGCCTGCATGATATCAGGCGGAGCAATGCCTCCCGGGATTAATTCCGGGCAATTGATTGTCCGGCAGAAAGCGGCAAAAAACTGGGTTTCGATGCTGCCCACGCTGATGAAGCGTCCGTCTTTTGTCTCGTAGAAATCATAGAGAGATCCTCCGTTCAGGATGGTTCCCTCCGGTCCGGGGTCCTCGCCGTCAACCAGAAAGGCGGCGGTGGCAATGGCATTAAAGGCAATCATGCCGTCGGCCATCGAGATATCGATCTGCTGGCCTTTGCCCGTTTCATTTCTGCAAATGACCGCTGAGAGCATCCCGACAATGGCGTTGTAGGATCCGGAAGCAATATCGGCGATCTGTATACCTGTGAGAGCGGGCCCGGTTTCTCTGCGTCCCGAATAGGACATGACCCCGGAGCGGGCCAGATAATTGATGTCGTGGCCGGCACGGTTTCGAAAAGGACCCGTTTGTCCGTAGCCGGTAATGGAACAATAGATGACGGCGGGATTTACGGCTTTCAGGCTTTGATAATCCAGACCGAATTTTTCCATAACGCCGGGGCGAAACTGTTCTATCAGGATATCATAACCCGCAATCAAGCGGTGGACGATCCGCACTGCCCGGGAATCCTTGAGATTGAGGGTCATACATCGCTTGCCCCGCCCTAGATAGGCGTAAGCGGATGAAAGACCCGTTCCCGGAATAAAGGGAGGAAAATAGGCAAGAACGTCAGGACGTGTTCCTGAGACGATCCGGAGAACATCCGCACCCATGTCCACAAGCATCATCGTGGCATAAGGCCCCGGAAGAAGAGTTGTAAAATCAAGAACCTTTAGCCCCTGCAAGGGTCCGGGCATCGCGTGCTTACCTCACATTCATCAGCATATCGTGCAGCCTGGGAACATCCCGTTGGGTGATGATAATATCACAAAATCAGGACGAAGGTCATTTTTTTACGACCCATGCGGGTGTTTCTTCCAGCGCACAACCAGGAAGGCTCCTGTATTCAGACCTTTCGCCTGGCCTTCATCCTCGACAGTGCGCGCCCGCAGGGGATCATCGTCTTTCAGAAAATGAATGGCCGTTCTGAAAACACCCCCAACGGGTGCAAGGGCTGCCATCTCATCCGGAGACCTGAATTTGGCATGCCTGAAAATGGTATGTCCTGTACCGGCATCTGCCTTCCTGCGGACCGCCCAGGGGCTCAGGCTGTTGAGGCTGGCCACGACAATCCATCCGCCCGGTCTGGTCACACGGAAGAGTTCACCCATCGCACCCTTCGCATCCTCAACAAACTCGATGGCAGTCACCGAAACCACCTTATCAAAGGAATTTTCGTCAAAGGGAAGGCGTCTCAAATCGCCCTGGACCATGCGGAAATGATAGCCTGCCGCTTTGCTCCCAGCCCTCCTGAGCATGGGGAATGACAGCTCGAGTCCGGTAACTTCAGCTCCAGCGTCAAGAAGATCACGAGTAAAGACGCCGGTACCGCAGCCTGCGTCCAGTATCCGCTCACCTGCCCCGGGCTGGAGCATGTCGTTGATCAGCCTGCTCTCATAGTGCCTGACCAACCCGCCGATGGGCGTCTCAAACCATCTGTCGTACTTTTCCGGCCATTCATCAAAAATCTCTGTCATCTCCGCTCCAAAACCAAAAGCAGACTGTTCATTATCTTCGACAATTTCTTTATGTGAGAGATTTGAATAATTGTCACCATGCTGAATGTGTCATTCCGTACTTGATACGGAATCCGGTAAATTCAAAATGTTATGGATTCCGGCTTTCGCCGGAATGACGGAATATCGTGATAAAGGTCTCTATATATAAAGGACGATCAACTTTACATTGAATTTGAGGCACATAACGTGTGGTGGTTTTACGTAGGCACGCGCCGGTATTTCTCATCCAGCAGCTGATTGATATGATCCATCACCACCCTGGTGACTTCTTCAAACTGTTTCTTATATTTCTGTTGCGATTCTTTGGAAAACAGCGTGAAAGGTTCCTCAATCTTGCATTCTTTCAGCTGGTTATCCAGAGACAGGGGTTCTCCCACCCGGTAGGTAATCCAGCCGCTCTTTGCAAACGGGAGGCTCCCCGTATAGACGGCGTCGGAGTTATTGCAACCGACGGGAACAATCTTTTTTCCCGTATGGAGGGCAAGCTGTGCAAGTCCCGTTTTTCCCTCGCCCAGTTTCGTGCCCCGCGTTCCTTCTGGAAAAATAATAAGATTCAGATCCTTTTCATACAGAGCTATTCGGCTCAATTCCGCCACCCGCTCCATGACCATGTCGTAGTAGTCGCGCACGAAATCGACGAAATTCTCTCCCATTTCTCGAAGCGTATCACGAGCGGCTTGGGGATAGGATTCCACCCCGTTGTACACACCGTCAACAACATCCTTAACGTCCCTGTACACATCACGATCCAGCCGCCGCTTGAATTTTTTCTTGTAAAATTCCTCGATCAGGTAGCCCATGGAGGGGACGGGAATAAGATTGCACAGGTCAAGTCCTTTGGCCAGCAAGGCATTTCCGTAATACTTGCCCTTCACCCAGACCGTTGTGTAGGGGAAACATTTCATGTACCACATCTTGTATTGAAACGGCCAGTAGTTGAAACGGTCCGTATGATTCATGGCGAAGATGACGTTTTCATCCCGGGGAATGCGTTCGACGTTCTCAATCCGGATATCCACATCGGCAAAAATGCGGTAATTGGTGTGCAGCAGAAATGCTGCCACGATTTGCTGTCCCATGGGTTTGGAAACCAGCCTGATTCTTTTCATGTACTCAAGATCAACCATCGTTCATGTCCTGTTGAAAAAACACCGATACGCCTCAAGTCATTCCTGCGAAGGCAGGAATCCTGTTTTTACGAGTCACCTTTCTTTTTGAGGAGGCTTCTGACCCGATCAAGCTCCCGGGGGGTGTCAACCTCCACGGAGTCATATAATGTCTCAACAACCTTAATTCTATAGCCGTGTTCTATGGCCCTCAGTTGCTCGAGGGCTTCCAGTTTTTCAAGAATCCCCGCCGGCAGACGGGTGAAGGTATGAAGAAAGTCCTTTCTGTAGGCATAGATGCCGTGGTGTTTATAGTAGGATGCTTCCTGGCCTTTATCGCGAACGAACGGAATGGTCGCCCGCGAAAAATAGACGGCAAAATGGTTGTGGTCAAAGACGGTCTTTACCGCATTCGGATGTGTGATTTCCTCGTCTCTCACGATTTTATAAATCAGTGTAGACATGGGGACGGTCGGATCCTCCATGAGCGGCCTTACAACCTCCTCTATCTGGACAGGTTCGAAAAGCGGCTGATCTCCCTGAATATTAACGACAATATCCGAATCCTCAAGATCGAGTACGGAAACGGCCTCGGCGATCCGGTCCGTTCCTGACAGATGCTCTGTGGATGTCATGATGGCATGGCCGCCAAAATTTTCAACAGCATAAAAGATCCGCTCGTCATCCGTAGCCACCGCGGCGTATGAGACGATCTGCGCCTTCAATACCCGTTCATAGACATGCTGGATCATGGGCTTGCCGCACAGATCCGCCAAGGGCTTTCCGGGAAAGCGCGAGGATTCATAACGGGAGGGTATGACGCAGACAACTTTCATAAACAGGGGTCGGGATTCTGCAAGTGGTTCGCAACATAATCGCGGACCGCGTCTTCCAGAGGCCGAAAAACCGCCGGGCACCCCGTTGACCGGAGCTTGTCCATTTTCGCCTCCGTAAAATACTGGTACTGATCACGGATCTCCGGGGGCATATCGAAATACTCAATCCGGGGCTCGATGTTCATGGCGGAAAAGACGGCCCGGATCAGGTCGTTCCATGTCCGGGACCTGGCGGTGCCCAGATTGAAGATGCCGTTCACCTCCGGATGTTCCAGAAGCCACCACAGGATGTCCACACAATCCTTGATGTAAACAAAATCACGCCTCTGCTCCCCATCCCCGTATTCCGGTTTGTATGATTTGAAGAGGCGCACCGTGCCTGTTTCTCTTATCTGGTGGAACGCCTTGAAAACGACGCTCGTCATGTCGCCCTTGTGGTACTCGTTGGGACCGAAGACATTGAAAAATTTGATTCCGGCGCACCGCGTCTCCGCCTGTTGACGGAGCACCCAGAGATCGAAGAGCTGCTTCGAATAGCCGTACATATTGATCGGGCGGAGCGTCCCTGTTACAGCGTCTTCATCGGAAAAACCCCGCGTGCCGTCCCCGTAGGTGGCGGCGGAACTTGCATAAATGAATCGCACCTGTTGCGACAGGGTCCATTCCGCAAGGCGGCAGCTGTAGTGGTAGTTGTTGTCCATCAGATAATCGGCGTTCGGCTCCGTCGTGGAGGAGCAGGCTCCCATATGAATAATGGCCCGTGGCTTGAAAGGCGTCTGTTCGGTACAGATCATTCTGAGGAAGACATCCTTGTGGATGTACTCGACATAACGCCTGTTCACTAAATTCTTCCACTTGTCCGACTGTCCCAATTCATCAACAATGACGATATCGTCGATACCTTCGCTGTTGAGCTTCCAGACAAACGCGCTTCCAATAAACCCGGCCCCGCCGGTAACAATGATCATATCCTGATTCTCCCTAAAGACTCTTTGCCGCTTTTTCAATGCCCTGTTTGATTTTCATCAGTTTCTCTTCCGGCATCCAGACGGATATTCCCATGACGAGGGTTCGGCCCAGGATGTCTTCCGCCCTGGGTACGGTTGACCGGTCGTAATTCACTTTGCCCTGATAGGATGGATCCGTAAAGGGATACTTTTTTGAGTTCGCCGTCGATCGCGCCAGAAAATGCTCCCAGTTGGGAAGATAATGCCATAAATTCTTCTTGAAGCAGACCGTATCGACTCCTTCCGCGCTCAGGGCTTTCTGAAATTTTTCTGCTGTAGCCTCAGCGGGCAGGTTGAATCCAAGGAAGGTGGCTGTATCCCCGTCAGGATCGGGAATGTTTCTGAATCCCACATCGGGGACTTTTCGAAGAGAATCCTTGATGGCTTCCTTGTTTTCCCGTTGCCTGGCAATAATGGTGGAGAGCTTTCTCAACTGAGCAAGTCCCAGCGCGCCCTGAATCTCGTTCATCCTGAAATTGAAACCGAGGATGGTCCGTCCTTCCATGGCACGGCTGACATTGGGATTGTGGTCGTGTCCGTGATCGTGATACCAGTCGGCGCGGAGGTACAGGTTTTTGTCATCTGTCAAGATCATGCCCCCCTCGCCCGTAGTGACGGTCTTGTAATAATCAAAACTGAAGATGCCCATATTGCCGAAGGTGCCGAGCATTTTCCTCCGGTAGCTTCCCCCGCAGCCCTGGGCATTGTCCTCCAGTACCAGCAGGTTATGTTTCCCCGCAACCTCCATGATTTTATCGATGCGCGCCGGCGCCCCGCACATATGAACAGGAATGACGGCCTTCGTGTAGGGCGTGATCCTCTTTTCCATATCATCGGGGTCCATGTTCAGGCTGTCGTCAATATCCGCAACAACCGGGATGGCGCCGACTTCCAGCACCGCCTCGTATGTCGCCAGGAAGGTAAAGGCGGGGACTATGACCTCATCTCCCGGTCCCACGTCCATGGCCGTCAGGGCCACCTTGAGGGCAGACGACCCGGATGTCACCCCCAGGGCATATTTGGCCCCGCAGTATGTTGCAAAAGCTTCCTCGAATTCTCTGACTTTGAAGACACCCTTTCTTTCCTTGTCAAAACCGTATCGCATAAGGACGCCCGTTTCCAGAACGTCCATGACTTCCTTGATTTCCTCTTTTCCGATCAGTTCAGCTCCGGCCATCTGTTTTCCTCCACGCAAAATACGATATTTTAATCTTTAGTGTCTTGGCTCACAAAGAACTCGTCATTCCTGCGAAAGCAGGAATCCATATCTTTCCTTCCGGATGCCCGCCTCCGCGGGCATGACAAATAAGGTTAAATCAGTATGCTTCTCCATATATCTCGATAGCGTCCTCGATGGTCACCTTTCGCGGGTTATTTTCCAGCGGCCTCGTCACCGTCATGGCTGCTTTGGCGAGTTCGGGGAAATCCTCCTCGGGAATGTTCAAATCCTCCAGTGTGGTATAGATCCCGCAATCTTCTATCAGGGATTGCACAGCTTCCACCGCCAGATAAGCCGCTTCACGCAAGGGCAGATCATCGGTGATCTCGCCCATCACCTCGGCTATCACGGTAAATTTCTCAAGAGCCCCCGGCAGATTGAACGACATGACGTAAGGAAGCATGACCGTATTGGCCAATCCGTGAGAGACGCCGTATTTACCTCCGAGAGGATAAGAGAGGGAATGGACAGCGCCGACGCCTGCATTGGCAAGCCCCAAACCCGCGTAGAGGCTTCCCAGAAGCATGTTTTCTCTCGCTTCAAGATTGGCGCCGTCATGGACACAGGTTCTCAGGCTGGATGAAATCAATTGAATCGCCTCCAGGGAAAACATTTCGCTCATAGGCGAGGCATTGACGGACGTATAGGATTCAATGGCATGACAGAGAGCGTCGACACCGGTTGACGCCGTTGCCACAGGTGGAAGGGAGAGTGTCAGCGTGGGGTCCAGAAGCGCCAGATCGGGATAAAGGTACGGGCTGTTCATGCCCTCCTTTTTCTTGAGATTCTGCCGGACAAAGACGGATGTAAAGGTCACTTCGCTACCCGTACCCGCGGTTGTGGGAACCATGATCTTTGGCAAGCCGGGACAGGGAATCTTGTTCAATCCAAGATAATCCGCGGCTTTCTTCTTGTTGGCCGCCAACACAGCCACGGCCTTTGCAACATCCATAGCGCTCCCGCCGCCGATACCAACGACGATATCGCACTTCCCTTTCCGTGCCGCCTTCGCCCCTTCATCGGCCACTTCCAGCCGGGGCTCTGCTTCAACCTGCTTATCGAAAAGGGTCATCTTGAAACCCTCCTTATTGAGGAGTTCTTTCACCCTGTCTCTGAATCCCGTGCCGGCAAGATTCTTGTCAAGGACGACAAGGGGACGGCTGGCCTTGAGTTCCCGGATGTGGTCCGGCAACGTATCAAACGTTCCATTTCCGAATACGATTTTCTTTGCCCCTGTAAAGGCAAATGGTCTGTTCATCATCATACCTCCTTTGAATTGCTGGAGTATTAAGCGTGTGGCCCGGTAAAGTCAAGTATTTTTGTTTTTTGCATACCACTCGATCTGCCGGCAGATGCCCCGGAGGATCTTCACCTCTCTGGACAAGAGTTTCGTCCTGGATAAAAGCCGGCGGATATGCATCACCGAGTAATCGGGGTTCTGAGGGTTGAGAAAATCGATTTTTGTCAATAACTCTTTTGCCTGATCATACATGCCTTCCAGTTCTGCCGATGTCGCCAGACGGGGCGTAAACTTCTCCATGGGCTCAGCACGGGAGACGAATATCTCATAGCACAGAATCATCATGGCATGGGACAGATTGATGGACTTGAAACGTGACGAGGCGGGAATCGCCACGACAAGATGGCAGAAACGCAATTCATCGTTGGACAGGCCCGTATCCTCGGGTCCGAAGAGCAGGGCCACTTCATTTTCCTGGGATATGTCCGGCAGTCGTTCCGCCATCTCCCGGGGAGAAACGACGGGCCCTCTTGCATTTCCACGCCGGGAGGTTGTCCCCACGATGTAATGAAACCCCGCCAGGGTCTCATCGAGGTAATCAAAATAACGGATATTGTCTACGATATCGGCGGCGACATGGGTAGCCATCATTTTCATCTCCTCCTCATCGAGATTCCGATTCCCGACGACCATGATTTTCTCAATTCCCATGTTCTTTGCACACCGGGCCACGGAACCCACATTCCCCGGATACTTCGGCTTGTTCAAAACGATGGTGATGTTTTCTTTTTTTGTCGTTTTAGGCATTTGCTCCCCCGGTCCGCGGTTATATTCCCTTGTTTCCACCTATGTGGTTCGTTTCAGATACGCGAGCCGTATCGCCTCCGGAAACCGCTCAATCGCATATCTGAGCATGGTTCGCGGCATTTTAAGGTAATGCTTTCTCAGAAAAGTTTCTTCCGCCGTCATATCCCGCTTGCCGATCTCCCGAAGCATCCATCCCACGGCCTTGTGTATCAGGTCTTCCGGATCGTTGAGTAAACGCGCGGCAATCATGAGCGTCTCATCGAATCTGCCTTTTTTGATAAAATGAAATGTGGCCATGACGGCAATGCGCCGTTCCCACAGAATGTTTGAATCGGCAAGGCGCATCAGGGGTTCCTTGTCTTTATCTATGAGAAATCCGCCGACGATGTGTTCCGCCGACATATCCACCAGGTCCCAGTTGTTGATGTGTTTCGTGTTTGCAAGATACAGGGAATAGACTTCGCGCCTCACGGCCTCATCGCTTTTTACACAGCGCAGGACAAGAATCATGAGGGCCAGCGCCCTATCTTCATGAAAAGGTGAATGGAGGAGGCGTTCCGTATCTTTCCGAGGGATGTCCGTATATCTTTTCGCCAGTTTCCGGATCTCCGGGACACGGATGCCCCTGAAAACGTCCCCCTCGCCATATTCCCCTTTCCCGGTTTTAAAAAACCTCCGGTGAATCGCGGCCTTTTCCGGATCGGCAAGGCGATCCAGCTCTCTCTGAATTTCTTCAACCATCATGGGGTTATCTCTGTTGAATTCATGAAAATGCTCCTTCCCTTTCCCGTTTCCGGCGGGCACGGAACGTCACTGGACAATCACGATCCCCGCCAGAGTCCCTTTCGGGATATCCTCCGCCTTTGCTCCGCTTCCGATGGGGTAAATGTCCCAGTCGAGCATGGCAACCATCCGGTAAACGTCGATTCCCACCGCTTCCATGGATGGTCGTGAAATCAACGAAAACCGGCATTTTTCTCCCTCCAGAGCAAGGCAATTCTTCTGTTGCCCGCAGTATGTATGCCTGCAGGAGCCCGACGCAAATCCGAACGCGAGATAATGGCCGTCATAGAACGCCATGGACTCAATTTCCGACACTATCTTGAAAATGTTCTGGTAGGCCTCCACCCGCTCCTTGATTGTCGCCCTGTCACGGATGATGATTTCCGGGGGTACGTCCTTCGTGAAAAATACCGCCTTTCGGTATTTCCGGAGAAGCTCGCGCAGTTCCAACGGTTTCAGGGTGTTGGGAGGACAGTGTACGCATGCGCCATATCCAAAACACCTGGGAATCCGGCACTTGAGCGTCACCCGCTCATCAACCGGAATCTCATCGGCGCCCAATACGGCGGCGCTGTTTGCCCCCAATTCGAGAGTCTTTTGCCTGTACCTCTCCAAATCCTCTTCCAGACGGCCCTCGTTCATGTCTACTTTTATTCTTTCAATCCTTTTACCCATCCTCCATCCTCCCTATTCAGATTCCGGTTTCCACCCCCACCTGCATCTTTGAGAAAAACTGTCTTTTGTATCTTTCAACAAACATGTGCTTTTACATAACAGGTGGAGTATACTTAAAAGGCTCCCTGCGTGTCAAGGGAAGGCAACAGGATAGAATATGTCACAGTATAATGAAGACTTAACGGCGGCATTCTGTTTGGCAAGTGATATGTTGTACGGTACAAGGGGGTAGCTAAAGAGAAGGACATGCAGGTGATAAAACAAAAGAAAAAGAAGGCACTGCGACAGGAAGAAAGTCTTTACCAGACCCTTATCGAACAGTCACATGATGCCATCTACATTCTTTTCAACGGCAAGCCTGAATTTGTGAACAGAAAGTTTTTGGAACTCTCTCAGATAACACCGGAGTCGGTACAAAATACGGATTTCGATCTTATCAGCCTCGTCGCTCCCGAAAGCCGCCCTCTCATTAAAGAACGCATGAAGCTTTTTAAAAAAGGTGAATTCATGAAACAGACATTTGAATTCACCGCCCTTACCGTTGGCGGTCGCAGGATCGAGATGGAGGCCTCCGTTTCACATGTTTCTTACAAAGGCGGAACAGCCACCCTGGGAATTCTCCATGATATTACGGAACGGAAACGGTTTCATGAACGGTTGACCAGAATAAACGAGTGCTTTCTGAGTTTTGTTGCCGACCCGATCGAGAACATTCGCCGCCTCACCTGTCTTGCAGGCGAGATTATGGAAGCTACCTGTGCGCTGTACAACCGCATAGAAAGAGAAATGCTCTGTTCACTGGGACAATGGCATACACCCCCTGGTTACAAACCCGAAGACAACCCGGATGGACATATCTGTTATGATGTCATCAGACAATGTGGCGAGCAGCCCCTTATCATCAGGAATCTGGCAGACACTGACTACGCAAGAACAGATCCCAACGTGGCAATGTATGGCCTGCAAACGTATATCGGGAAGGCCGTCAGGTGCGGCGGTCTGTGCGTCGGCTCCCTCTGTGTCGTATATCAGAAAGATTTCGTGCCCTCTGAGGAAGATTTAAAAATCATGGGAATCATCGCTGCTGCGCTGGGAGTGGAAGAGGAACGCTGCAAGGCAGAAGAGGACTTGAAGAAGAGAGAGAAGGATCTGTCTCTAAAGTCCCACAATTTGTATGAAGTCAATACGGCGTTAAAAGTATTACTGAAACAGAGGGATGAAAATAAGCAGCAGTTGGAGGAAACAATTCTGTCAAACGCTGACAAACTCATCGTCCCATATATTGAACGCCTCAAGCACAGCGGCCTCACACCCGGGCAAAGAAACCTGATAGATATCATGGAAAAAAACATCCTCGAAATCGTCTCCCCTTTTTTACGGAATCTATCACTCCGGTGCAGGAGTTTGACCTCTCGGGAAATTCACGTAGCCAACCTCGTCAAAAAGGGGAAAACAAGCAAAGAAATAGCGGAAATCCAGAACGTTTCCGTGCGAACGATTGATTTTCACCGGGAGAATATCAGAAAGAAACTCGGGTTGCGCAATAAAAAAAAGAATCTTCGATCACAACTCTTGTCCCTTTTGTAATACCAGCATTAACCTGGCATTCTCCCTATGAATAATGTGTATTGTGTTCTCGTTCAATCATGCCTAACTTATATAAGTGTCCATTTAATCCTATGTATCACTCTTAGCCGCATTTGAACAGTAATGTCTGTTCCCGGTCGTGATAAATTGAGCCAAAAATGGTCGTCAGGAAGTGAGCCACTTTGGAGG
>Ga0163209_1000328_pt1 | contig 20112 bp, 21 predicted proteins | sample Kivu_160m_FD_113538 | JGI IMG/M metagenome (GOLD analysis project Ga0163209, IMG submission 113538) | Freshwater microbial communities from Lake Kivu, Western Province, Rwanda to study Microbial Dark Matter (Phase II) - Kivu_160m | ecosystem: Environmental > Aquatic > Freshwater > Lake ...
GAAGTTTGGAACTAAGGCAGCCTCACATGTGATAGTGGCCGGGGTCAGTACCGTTGGCAAAGTTATTAGGTCATTATCTAAAGGTTAGATTGAGTGATGGCTAATCTATTTGGACCCGGCAAAAGAATAGAAAATCTACAGAAATTGGCTGCCATGTCTGGGGTGAAAAACGCTGCTCAATTCGTGGACTTAGCCATGTTCACCAGAAATCAGAAGTTCAGTGCGAGTCTCGAAAACTTCTTTGGCAAAATGGCGGCCATAAGTGGCGTAAATATCGATCCAGCTTTCCTGGTGAGTGGTCCACGGCCAGATGATCTGCCGCAAGATGGGCTGGCAATAGGGTCTCTGCCGCAATACCCGGATTCGGTGGTCAGGCATCCCATATTGCACACTGACGCAGGCATATTGATTACAGGGCGTTCCGGTAGCGGCAAGTCTTTCGTCATCTCATTCTTATGTGACCAGCTACTGGCCGACCCAAATAACCAAATGAAGATATTTATTTTCGACAGCAAAGACGAATATAAAAACTTGCTAGCGAATCATATTCGATCAGGCAAGCTGTCGGTTCTGCATTACAAACAATACAGGAGAAACCTTCTTGAAGTGCTCGAAGGGGAAGAGCCGCTTGAAGCAATTAACCGCATAATAGATCTGCTCTGGTCTAATTCCATTTACCTGAGACACGGCACCACAAACCTGATTGCTGATCTGATCAAGGACATGTACACCGAACGCGGGATATTCGAAGGCAGCAAAGATTATCCAACTTTGTTGGATTTAAACGAGAGACTGTCAAGGTTGCATTTCAGAGTCACCAGTAGATACTCAGGCTACCAGGAATCGGGAATAAGCCGTGTGAAAAACCTGCTCAACCAGTTGTCAGATACCTTTAATTGCGTCCGCGGCCACAATATCGAGCAGCTTTTGGAAAATAACATCATTCTGAGAGTACGCGGCCTCAGTGATGTGCTATACAAAATACTCGTAGAAGACCTGCTACGCTGCATTCTACAATTAAGATCGAGCCATCCAGTCGACGGGCCAAAGAATCTGATCGTGATCGACGAAGCCCATCTCCTTTTGTCAGGCAGTTCCAGCATTCAGGAAAAAGGTGAGGACTTCCTGCTCAGATTCGCCAGACTCTGCAGGGCCAGCGGATGCGATCTCCTACTTTCAGACCAAACGCCCAGTCTTATGCAAAGCGCTGTGATGGCCAACATGTCGACTAGGATAACAATGCAGATTGTGAACGGGCCGTGTGTCAGGCGTATAGCGGAATCCATGTCACTGTCCCAAGAGCAGGCCGAAGCGCTTCCCAGGCTAAAACCCAGGCAGGCTGTTATGCACTACACCGGATATCCTGATTCAGCATTCTTGATTCAAGTGCCTGAGCTCAATTTTGGCAGCCATCTGAGCGAGGAGGAGATAAAACATATCATGGCTCCCTTTTTGGCTGAATTAGAATGGACACCTTGCTCAACTGAAACGAAGGAGAACCTAGGCCAAAGAAATAATAATATTCAAGAACGAGCCGCGCCATCAAATAGATCGGATAATATTCCTTTGCCCTTATTAACTGAGGGAAATCATAAATCGGCAAAGCTAATCGTAGGACCCGTAACTAAAGAGGAAACTGATTATTTAATTGCCATAGCTCAGAAGCCTTTTATATCTGTGACCCAATTAGATAGATACAGCGAAATATCATTATATAAAGGTCACCAATTGAGAGATAAGCTTGCCGCCAGAGAATATATTCAGACGCATAGAATAAAGACCGGCAAGAAAGGGAATCCTATAAGTATATCAGAGATAACCCAGTCAGGATGGCAGTATTTGGAATCAATTAAAGCTAAAGTGGAGAGATACCAGGGTGTAGGAGGGTTCATACACTGTTATTGGCAAAGCAAAATTAAAGAATGGTACGAACGAAAATATAAAAGCTGTAAAGCAATAGTAGAGGATAAAAGCAGCGGGAAATCAGTAGATGTTGGAATACATTTTGGTAACAAGAATACAGCTGTGGAAATAATGATTAAAGGCGAACAAAAAGAGATCAGCAATATAAACAAGGATCTGGAGCACTATGATGTGGTTATGTGTTGCGCCGAAGATTGGGAGGCCCTAAATAGCCTAAAAGCAAGGGTAGAGAAAGAGTTTGAGGCGGATAAAAGGAATAGAGTGTGGTTTAAAGTACTGGGGGAGTTTGTGGTAAAGGATAATAATGCCTCGCCCTCGCAAAGCTCGGGCTCGGCGATTGATGATAAATAATTGTTTTTGTAGCCAAAAACAATAAATGAGGCCAAAAATAAAAACAATTGCGGAAAACAAATCAATGGCAAAAGCTGATCAAAACAAAGGTGAGCTAGAACCCGAAATCGAGGAATTTTTATCCTTGCTGGCAAGGATAGCTGCTAGGGTGTTGACAAATGACGGGGCGGAGCGTGAGAATAGCCCCAAAGAGATAGAAAATGAAAGCGGCAGCATACCTAAGGGTTAGTACCGAATCGCAGATCGATAATTGGTCTCTTCCAGCTCAAAGACGGGAGTTAGAAAACTATTGCAATCAAAAAAAAGACTGGCAACTGATCAGAATTTATAGTGAGGAGGGGATTTCTGCTCATTCAGATTCTATTGATAAGCGACCACAATTTAGAAGGCTACTTGATGACTGCAAGAAGGGCGAGATAGATGTTATTCTGGTTCACTCCCTGGATAGATGGAGCAGAAATCTTAGAGTCACACTTGAAAGCTTTAAGATACTGTCAGAGAACCGTATAGCTTTTGTATCTATCACCGAAAATATTGACTACTCATCACCTGAAGGGAGGTTGTTCCTAGCCATGCTTGGAGCATTTGCCCAATATTTTTCTGATAGCCTTTCAAAACACACAACTAAGGGAATGAAGCAAAGAGCAATTAGCGGCTATCACAATGGTGATGTTCCCTTTGGTTATGAAAGGTGCTCTGCCAATTGCCCTTCTGACCATAAAAATAAGGTCCACTTAGTTATAACGGAAGCCAAAGCCGTGGAGAAATTATTTCAGCTATATGCGAGCGGCAGGTGGAGCCTTTCTAGATTGGCAGATTGGTTGAATCAACAGGGATTCAAAACAAGAAATAAGGGCCAAGTAAGACTGCTGGATGGTTCGGTAGTTAAAGGGCCTAGACCTTTCACACTATATTCGATTAGATGGCTTCTTCACAACCAATTTTTCGTAGGAAAGATAATCTATCATGGGGAATCATACAATGGTGTGCATGAACCAATCATTAACGAGAAACTCTTTTCCCGAGTTCAAGAAAAGCTCAAGAAACATAGGAGTCGAAGCACTATTATATCGACAAGCTTCAGATTATATCTTCTAAAAGGCATAGCCCGTTGCATCTATTGCGGATATCCACTTTGGTCTGATACAGCCGTTGCTGGGTATACTTATTATCGAGAAAAAAAGAATTCACATGCCGTTCTCAAATGTCCGGCCAACGGCAAGGCCATCAGGTGTAATTTCATTGATAATCAGATCGACGCTATGATTGAATCCATTATTTTGGACCCAGCCTGGAAAGAACACATAATTTCCAAGCTCTCTAACCTATCGAACCATGATCAAATTCTCAAACAGAGAAAACAGATTGTGGAGAAATTGCGCAGGCTGGGCAAAGCCTATGTGGACGGTATATTAAATGATGGTGAATACACCGTACAGCGTAAGTTGCTGCAAAATAACCTTGAATCCTTAGTCGAACCAGACACCGATGCTACTATCAACGCCGGCGAGTTACTTGAAACTATGGGGATAATCTGGGAAAAAGCAACTTTGGAAGAAAAACACGATCTTCTTACGACGATGCTTGAAGCCGTTTACATTGACCTAGCAGCTACACGATCAATCGTAGGTATTCAACCTAAACCAGCATTCTATGCCTTGTTCGAGTCCCTCAAGCAGAAACCAGATAGCAAAGTAACAATATTTAATCCTGATGATTCTTTCACGAAAATAAAAACGGACTCTGCTCAAGATCGAGAGTCCGATTTTGGGCTGGTGGAGGCGAGGGAGGGTCGAACTCCCCGTCCAGAAAAAAGTTGCCAGAACTTCTACAGGCATAGCCGGCACTTTAATCTTACCTGGTCTGCCTCTGTCGACGGAGTTAAACCAGGCCAGCCAATTAAAACTTAGCCAATCCCCATTGGCGTCAGGACTGTTGCACCCCGGCATTTCGTCACCCAATCCTAACCCGCCGGGACGGGGTCAGGTTGGATGGTGCGGCCTAGTTAGGCAGCAACAGGAACTGCTTCTTCGGCAGTTGTTTTTTTGCCACCTGATTTACGAGGTAGATGGCGCCTCGGCCTGCCGTCCTGTGGGCTTTTCCCTGTCGAAGCCACGCGCCCCCATAAATATGAATTTTTTAAAGTGCTCAGCGGGTTTTTTTCTTCAGTGCCCGCTCAACTTCACGCTCGGTCTCACGCCGGGCGATGGCATCACGCTTGTCGAACATCCGCTTGCCCCTGCCCACACCAAGTTCCAACTTCGCGACACTGCCTTTAATATATAACCGCAGAGGCACCAGTGTCAAACCCTTCTGGCTTGCCGTTGCAGCCAGCTCTTCTATCTGCTTGCGGTGCAGCAACAGCTTGCGCGGCCTGTCTGGCTGGTGCGTGTCATGCCCGGATGCCTGGTAAGCAGCAATATGCGCGTTGAAAAGCCAGAGCTCCCCCTTGTCCGGCCTGGCATAGGCGTCCCTTATATTAACGTGTCCTAACCGGATAGATTTTATCTCGGAGCCCTTGAGAGCAATGCCAGCCTCATAGCTTTCCAGGATATGGTAATCATGGTAAGCCTTTCTATTTACAGTAATCGTCTTGCTGTTTCCCATATGTGTTAAAATTCTATCACCACGGGCAGCATAAATATATAAGCGGGGGTGAGGCTATGTCCAGTTTTTTCGAGAAATACTGGCTGATCGTAGCGGCGGTTCTGATAATCAGTCTCATCGCTGGAGGCGTATCTTTAGCTATCAGATTAGCCCATTTTCAGCCTGTGGAAATATCTCTCAAAGATGCCAGGGCTGCTGCCGTCACCGGTGATATTTACATCGATGGCGCTGTTCACCGTCCCGGGCTCTATCCCGCTAAATACGACGATACTATCACAACCGCTATCGGCGCGGCCGGTATTTCCGATAATGCCGACCTCGGCAAAATAAAGATACACGTTCCTCTAAAAGACGAGGCCATGCAACCGCAGAAGGTCAATCTTAACCGGGCCGAACCCTGGCTTTTGCAGGCTTTACCCGGCATAGGTGAAGGCAGGGCAAAGGCTATAACTGACTACCGCAGTAAAAACGGCCCCTTCCGCAATATAGACGACCTGCTGAAGATCCAGGGCTTCGGCAATTCCGTGGTAGATAAAATCAGGGATTTCGCCTGCATCGAGGATTAATATCCCATGCCATTATTTTATCTCAGCCTCTCCTGGCTAGCGGGCATTTTTACAGGCTCCTTTATCGCTTTGCCTGTCTGGCTCCTTGCCATACCGCTCGCAACGATCGCCCCGGTTCTCTTATTGAGGCGCTACTGGAAGACCATTATCCTCGCCGGCTTCTGCCTTCTCATTTTTATAGCAGGCGCCCTGCGCTACCAGTCCACACTACGTCCTCTGGATCATACTCAGCTCCAATTCTACAACGATGGCAGGATAGTCCAGTTCGAGGGCATGATAACTGACGCCCCGGAAATAAAACGTTCCTCAACAGTATTCCGTTTTTCCGCATCGAGCATAACGATAGGAGATGTTAAATCGGGAGTAAGCGGAGATGCCCTTGTCCGTTTGCCCTTCTACAGGGAGTTCCAATACGGCGATGTCCTTCAATTAAAGGGGAAACTTGAAACACCGCAGCAGTTTGAAGATTTCGATTATAAAAACTACCTTGCCAACCAGGGAATTTACTCGGTCATGAACTACCCCTCTGCAGTTATATTGGATAGAGATAAAGGCCTGGCGCCGTTATCCTGCCTTTATTACGTACGGGGCAAGTTGGCCGACAGCCTCTCACGGTCTCTACCGGAACCGCAGAGTTCCCTGGCACAGGCAATTAAGCTCGGGCTTCGCGGTAGCATACCAGACTCACTTATGCAGTTATTCTATATTACCGGCACAACTCATCTACTGGCCATTTCCGGCCTTAACCTTACGATCATCCTGGGAATAATCCTGTCAACCGCGATCTGGCTTTTCGGCAGGAAAAATAAAATTTATATCTGGTTATCGCTGGTGCTGATATGGCTCTATACAGCACTCACAGGGATGCCCGCAACCGTAGTACGTGCTGCCATCATGGGCAGCGTATTTTTGCTTGCGGAGATGCTCGGCAGGCAGCGCAATGCACTGGCGGCGCTATCGTTGGCAGCAGCCTTGATGGCCGCAGTAGAACCAGGTGTTCTCCGGGATGTAAGCTTCCAGCTCAGTTTCCTTTCCATGCTCGGGCTGGTGTTTATGCTGCCATATTTAAATAAATTCTCGGGACTGGCACCGCCTGCTCACAGCAACCCGTTTACAGCGTCGTTGAGAAAAATCGTCCTCATCGGCTCCGGCACTGCACTGGCGGCTATACTTGCCACCTGGCCTGTAATCGCACTAAACTTCCACTCTTTTTCCTGGGTAGGCATGCCAGCGACCTTCTTCGCCATGCCTTCATTTCCCGGCATCATCATCATTTCAATATTCACTACGGCAGCCGGATTGATATGGCAACCGCTGGGTTATTTAGTCGGCTGGATCGCCTGGCTTTTCCTGAGCTATTTCTTGTTCATCCTGCAAATATTCAGCGCCATACCATTTGCATACATACAGAATATTAAACTGCAGCCCTGGATGGCATTAATCTATTACGTAACTTTAATTGGTGTCCTGCTTGCAGTAAATAACCTGAATACGGTTTCCGGCTTCCTCAAGTCATCCTGGCAGAAAACCGCAGGCGCTGTAACCATCATGAAACGCGGTTCATGGAAAACTTACAGCATCCGGCTGCTGACTCCATTATTAGCCGGGAATATACTGGTCTGGCTTGCCTTTGCCAGCCTGCCCGATGGCAGGCTTCATGTGAGCGTACTCGATGTCGGACAGGGAGAGGCAACTCTCATCAGAACTCCGCTGGGGCAAAATATCGTCATCGATGCCGGACCTGACGTTAATTCGGCCTGTGTGCAGCTGGGTAAAGAGTTGCCGTTCTGGGACAGGAAAATAGATTTGCTGATACTGACACAGCCGCAATCCGATCATATCTCGGGTTCAATTCAGCTTGTAAAAAATTATAACGTTAGCAACATCGTCGTATCCAACGTGCACTGTAACGCAGCCTTATATAAAGATCTGAAGGACGAAATAAGTAACAAACCGGTTAAAATGCTCTCAGCATTTCTGGGCCAACAGATTGATCTCGGAGACGGCATATTGATGGATGTGCTCAACCCGCCGCTAACCCCTCATCAAGGAACGGATGACGATATCAATAACAATTCTATCGTGCTCCGTCTGCACCGGGATAATATCAGTTTTCTCTTTACTGCAGACATCTGCGAGGAAACAGAACGTTATCTGATCGAAAACCGCGCAAGGCTTAACAGCGATGTTCTGAAAATTGCCCACCACGGCAGCAGAGGCTCCACCACCGACAGCTTCCTTGCAGTTGCGGACCCTTCCATCGCCGTTATCTCGGCGGGCGCAAATAACAGGTTCGGCCACCCCCACCAGGAAGTAATTGACAGGCTGAGCGAACATATGGGAGGCGACAGGATATTTCTTACCTCAACTTGCGGGACAATCGAGTTCATAACCGACGGGCAGAGGCTCTGGCTCAAAACCGAGAGAGCACTTGATTAGGCCCCTGTGCGTAATAGGAGAATACATCATTTACAAAATCAACAAACTTTCATTATCGTTAAGGATGGGCTATAGTTAGGTAAATGGTTTGAGGAGGAATTTATGAACGACAGGGTTGCTATATTCATCGATGGTAGCAATCTTTACCATTCTTTGAAAAACAATTTTAAGCGGTTCGACCTAAATTTCGCCGAGTTCGTACGCAGGCTCTGCGGGACAAGGCAACTGGTGAGGGCGTATTACTACAACGTCCTTCAGGATCCCACGCAAAGGTCAGAAGGTCACCGCGAGCAGGGGGAATTCCTGGACACACTGCGCAAGACGCCTTATATGGAAGTGAGGCTTGGCAGCACCAAGCTATCACAGGGCGTACCCGTTGAAAAAGGTGTAGACGTGATGCTTGCCACCGACCTGCTGTACTTTGCCAGCAACAATTTCTACGACATCGCCATCCTGGTCAGCGGTGATGCCGATTTCTGCTACACCCTGCAGGTTGTCAAGAACATGGGCAAACATGTGGAAGTCGCGTATTTTGAAAACGCCGCTGCCAAAGACCTGCTAAATATCGCGGATTACCTGCACCCACTCGACAGGAAGTTCTTTGCCGGATTATGGGCGGGTTTCAAGTTCCCCAGGCGGAAAAAACCGGTGCGCTATAGACAAACTGCCACCAATTCCGTAATCACTGCTCCTGCCAGCGTCGAAGAGCAGAACTCGCTTTTTGATCAAGCGTGACATCCGGAAATTCCCTTTTTATCCGGTCTGCCGTCACCTCTTCGCCGCTTATACTATAAATCTTCACTTGCCCACGGGCTTCCACGATCAGGAAAGCCGGCCGCTTGGTAACATAGAAAGACGGTGAGCCCTTGATTCCCTGGTGTCTAAGCGAAATTCTTACCAGCGCGGTGATATTTACCTGATCAGCAACCAGAGCTGTTTCAACAATTAATATTTCTTTTTCCATCGTTTTCCAATTAATTTCTGCCCTGCACTCCAGGCCGCCGGTGAAAAAATAAAGGCAATACAGGGTAGGGCGGCTTCCACGGGACGCACCTGCGCACGGGTTTTCAAATACCCTTGCAGCATCAGGTCCTCTTCAAAGGCGGGCTGCAGCCTGATATCGTTATTATCCTGTTGATTTAAAATGAGTACCACCGGCAGCAATAAACCACATAGCATCCCTGTATAGTAGTCGTCGCCGAGGCTGACGCGTAAATCCGTATCAATACTGATGACTTTAACGACACGGAATAACCGTTTTAATAACAGCCAGAGCCTTTCCCACAAACCCCTGGTTTGTAGAACATCGAACGTTTTTTCGAGCCTGCCAAGATGATCTACGCCGGTTTTTTTCTCCGCTTCCCTACCGCGTTTGCGCTCTTTGCCAGCTTCCCACGAAATCCGGCAAAAAAAATAGCTGAAGCGCAATCGGAGACCGGGATGTTCGCGGAACCGTGCAAGAAGTTCAATTTCCAGGGGCAGGCACAACAGGATCAATATTAAAGCGATTAAAATTAATAACGCAATGAGGAAGGGCAATTCTCACGATTCCTTTTTCTTCTCTCCCCATTTGTCAGCGATTTTTTCCACCACTCCGGGGACTTTTTCACCCAGCTTTTCAATTGCGGCAGCTACACTGCTCTTTATCGGCTCTATCCTGACACCGTCTTTATCTATGACTATTACGGCTATGGGCCTCATGCCACCGGCGCCGCCCGTGCCACCTTTAACTCCCTCGCCCGGCTGTTTGGCATCTACTTTTCCGCCGCCAGCAGCGCCGAAACCAAAACCCATGCTGAGAAGCGGGATCAACGTCGTTTCACCGATCGTAATAGGTTCACCAACGACTGTCTTACTGCTCAGTACCTTCTCAATCTGGCTCAGGGTGGTTTTAACCATATTTTCTATATCTTCCATTTATATTCCTCCGTTCAATGCCGGCAATAACTTCAAGACGTCCTAACCCTATTTTAGCTAAAGAATTAATCCCTGTGAAGCCAGTGATCCGGTGAAGCGAAATCTCTGAGAGCGTTAATTACCTGGTGGCATGGTAAATTTCCAGGTTGCCGATATCGAGCCAGAGTTCACTGAAGGGATAGGCGAACACTATATCCCTCTCCACCAGGTATGCGATAAAGTTGCCCAAATTATCCTGGCTGGCTTCCCGGCAGAACTCAGCGATGAAGGGGAAAACCCTGGAAGGGATAATCCAGCATGCCGTCGCAATGAGGCTCGATTTAGGCGATGCGGGTTTTTCTTCAAGTTCAGTTATTCTATTGCCATCGACCTTGATTACGCCGTACTGTGTGGCTTTTTGGGGATCGCCCACATCGTATACCGCCACCAGCACATTGCTCCCATTGTAGGCAGATATAAAGCTGGATAAATCGAACTCGAAATAATTGTCGCTGCCGAAAAGCAAGAGGTCTTCATTAATGTTCTTTTGCTTGATCCAGTGGTTGAGCGAACCGACGGCGCCGAGCTTTTCTTCATCAGAATATACATTCTCCACACATATAGTTATGTCCCGGGCTTGCTGTCTCTGCCATTCATAGAAATCGGCCTCGAACTTTTTATTCACGTTGACCAGGATGTCCATATCTTTCGGAATCTTATCGACGATATGGTTAATCATCGGCTTTCCCTTGTACGCCAGCAGGGCCTTGGCATTGTTAAATGTTAGAGGATAAAGCCTGGTTCCAAACCCACTGGCAAGTATCAAGCATTTCATTTTCTTGAATACCCCCCATATTTGCTTAAAACTTTGATCAAATTCAAAGTTTACCTTACCCGCAATTTGTTATCAATTCCATCAGGCAACGGATTAATCCAGCATGGACACAGGTGGTTCGTGAACATAAAATATAGCCGTGCCAAGAAAAAGAGAACCTCGATTAGTTTTACTGGGCGAAAGAGAAATAACGCTGCAGGGTCAAAGCATTAATTATATTCTCAAGCAGAGCCCGCGCATCAGGGGAATCAGGTTGGAGATCCGTCACGATTCAGGCCTGAGCGTCGTCGTACCGAAAAAGTATAGCCAGGACGAGATAAAGGACCTGCTGACTAAAAAATCCCGCTGGATCATGCGCCACCTGCCCGGTATCAAGCCGGTGCAGATGCCGTTATTTCACAAAGAAGCTGACCACGGAGACAGGCTCCCGTATATGGGCAGGCAGATAGAGATCGTGAAAATTCAAGGCAAGAGGCCTTCAATTGCTTTACAGGGCGACCGGTTGGTCCTCACGCTTGATGGAGCAAAGCAAAGAACCGCCAGAATACTGGAACGATGGTACCGATGGCAGGCAGAAATAGTATTCAGTAAAAAGGCAGATAACTTTATGCAACAAATCGGGGTCAGGTATAAAAAGATACTCATCCGCGGCCAGAGAACCCGCTGGGGTAGCTGCTCACGTCTGCATAACCTGACGCTGAATTGGAAGTTGCTTATGGCGCCGGAACCTATAATCGATTATGTCATCGTTCACGAGCTTGCTCATATAAAACATATGAATCACTCAAAGAGGTTCTGGGACACCGTGGCTAAATTCTGCCCCAGATGGAAAGAGCATAGAAAATGGCTTATAGTACATGAGGATGATCTGAAATCATCAGCCAATTTTGGAGCATAGCTCCTAAAATATGGAGGTAGTGTCTTCGAAATCGACCCTGATAGCGTAACAGATGGTCACTCAGTTAAATCATCTGTGAAACCATCGTTTGACATATACTTCCCATGAGAGTTACCATATATCTTTGCTGCGTATAAACAATCGTTAGAGAGATATTTACCACATGCCACAAAAATCTGCACTCGATTACAGGCCTCTGGAAATAAGGTGGCATGGACGTGGAGGGCAGGGGGCTATCACCGCAGCCAAAATCGTTGCCCAGGCTGCACATATGAAGGGTTACCGCGGGGTCACTGCTGCCCCTTCATTCGGTGCTGAAAGGCGCGGTGCACCTATCAGCGCTTCCACCAGGATTGCCAGCGAAACCGTGCTGGTTGTTTCCCAGGTGGAGAAACCGGATATCGTCGTGGTGCTCGATCACACTCTACTCAAATACCCCGATGTTACCAGCGGCCTTGCTAAAAACGGCTGGCTGATCGTCAATTCACCACTCCCACCCAGGGAACTGGGCATCAAAGGCGAATTCAATATCGCCACCGCCGATGCCACCAAGGTATGCCAGGATTTAGAGCTCATAGTTGCAGGGCTTGTTATTGTAAATACGGCGATACTGGGAGCACTCATACGTGCCACCAGGATAGTGGATATGCCGACAATAGAGAAGGTCATCAGGGAAAGGTTCTCTGACAACTCGGTTGACATCAACCTGTCGGCCATTAAAAAAACTTATGAGATAACAAAGCTGGCAAAATAGGGGATTAAATGGGAACGAGGGAATGTAACCACATATGCGATGAATCATCGCCGGGCATAGGCGAGGCTGGTAAGACCGGCGAGTGGCGTATCTTCCTGCCGGTAATAGACCACAAGAAATGCATACCGTCCAGGCTGAACAAGCCGACCTGCTTCCTCTGCTGGCTATACTGCCCCGAGGCTGTGATGACCAAAGGCATACCCGTTGCCATAGACCTCGAGTATTGCAAAGGATGCGGTATCTGCGCGCAGGTCTGTCCCGCACAGGCGATAACCATGGTATATGAAGAAAAGAATCCTGGCTGAATAAACAATGGCAGTACAGAGAAAATCAGACATACAGATACTCGATGGTAACCAGGCAGCAGCGCTGGCGGCCAAGCTCAGCCGCGTGCAGGTTGTAGCCGCCTACCCCATAACCCCGCAGACGCCTCTCACGGAAACGCTTTCTCAGTTTATTGAGCAGGGGGACCTGCAGGCCGAATACGTAGCTGTTGAGAGTGAGCATAGCGCTATGGCGGTATGCACTTCGGCTTCCCTGGTCGGGGCGCGCACCTTCACCGCCACGAGCTCCCACGGGCTTGCCTATATGCATGAGATGTTGCACTGGGCTGCAGGCGCCAGGCTTCCTGTCGTACTGGCGTGCGTCAACCGCGCCATCGGCGCTCCGTGGAACGTGCTCAATGATCAGCAGGACTCCATATCCCAGCGAGATACAGGCTGGATCCAGATATACTGCCGCAACAACCAGGAAATTATGGACAGCGTCATCCAGGCTTACAGGATCGCCGAGAGCGTCTCTGTGCCTGTGATGGTGTGCTATGACGGATACATACTTTCACACACCGAGATGCCCGTCGATGTCCCGGGACAGAAGGACGTGGACAGGTATCTACCCTCATACAAGCCCCATACCACACTGGACCCTGCCAATCCTAAGAACTACAACCTGGTAACGCTGGCAAACCCGCGCGTGGGAGTGGAGGGCAAGCTCTGCCACGGGTATATGGAACTGCGCTACCTGCTACAGGAAGCCTTGCAGAACTCGCGGGAAACCATACTGCAGGCCGGCAAGGAGTTTAACGAAATTTTCGGCCGCGATTATGCCAACATGTTCTGGGAGGACAGGGAAGAGGATGCAGAGATAATGATAGTCGCCATGGGCAGCCTCGCCATGGAAGCCATAGTAGCAGCCGACATGCTCAGGGAAGAGGGAATTAAAGTCGGCGTACTCGGACTGAGGGTATTCCGCCCATTCCCCAAGTCGGACGTGGTCAGGGCGCTGCGCAAGTCCAAGCTCATAGTGGTCTTCGATAAAAATATCAGCTACGGTTCCGAAGGCGCCACCTGCTCGGAAATCAAATCAGCCCTCTACGGGACATATATTAATGCTGCAATAAGGAATTATATTGTCGGGCTCGGCGGCCGCGACATCAAGGCCAGGGAACTGGTGGATGCCACCAGGAAAGCCATAGCATCTCTTAAAGAAACCGTCTTAAATGCCGAGTATCCGGAATGGATCTGTCAGATCTAGTGGAGAAACCGATTTGAAAGTAAATGCAGTTAACTTAACTGAACAGGAATATATATTGCCCGGTAACCGCACCTGCCCCGGCTGTGCGCTATCTCTTGCGTACCGGCATATATTAAAAGCATTGGAAGGCCAGTGCATTGTGACCGTCCCCGCAAGCTGCGCCACGGTGATGCATGGCATGTATCCCATCACAGCAGTCAACGTCCCCTGCGTAAATACACCCTTTGCATCCACCGGCGCATCGGCGACCGGACTGGTAGCCGGTTTAAAAGCATTGGGCAAGAAAGGCATCACCGTGCTTGCCTTCGCCGGAGACGGCGGCACACACGATATCGGCATCCAGTCGCTCAGCGGCGCTGCCGAGAGGCAGTATGATTTCATGTATATATGCTACGACAACGAGGGGTACATGAACACGGGCAACCAGCGTTCCGGCTCTACCCCGCTGGGCGCTATATCCGGCACCACGCCCGTTCTAGGCAAACAGCAATACCATAAGGACATGCCCGCCATCATGGAGGCACACGGGATCCCGTACGTGGCAACCTGCTCAGCGTCGTACCCGCTCGACCTTTATGAGAAAGTTAAAAAGGCCAAGACAATCGAAGGCACCAGGTTCATCCACGTTCATACACCCTGCCCACCCGGCTGGCTCTTCCCCTTTAGCGACACGATAAAAATAGGTGAGCTCGCCGTTGAAACCGGTTTTGTCGTCCTCTATGAGATAGAACGTGGCATTTTCCGGCTCACCTCCGCCAGCGAATCGCTCGCGCGTAAAGGCGCTCTGCGACCCGTCCGCGAGTATTTCCTGCAGCAAGGCAGATTCAAGACTATTACCGAGGAACAAATAGAGGAGCTGCAGAACTGGGTGAATGCACGCTGGAAGCAGTGTCTGAACCGCGCCACTAACCTGTGATCTAATAAAAATCAACGTCCGAACATTTTATGGTTACAAAAGAACACTTTCACTGTTCATAAGATCAAATTATTCAAGCTGTTGACAATATGTCAGCCGCATGATAGACTGCACGCAAAAATATTGCATACAAATTATTTGTTACAAAAATAATATTTGAGGTGAAAAATGGTTGATGCAGCTTATGAAAAATTAATCGGCGCACTAAATGCGCGCAGCACGGCTCTGCCCGCCGTAAAATGCGACGAGTTCTTTGCCCTTGCGCAGGAGCTTTTCACGCCGGATGAGGCAGCCATAGCCTCGGCGATGCCGCTGGGCTTTTCCACTGTGAAAGACATAGCCGAAAACCTGCCCACAAAGGACCTTAAAAAGCTTTCTGGCCAGCTCGAGACCATGGGCGATAAGGGGCTGATACACATCAAGCAGGACAAGGGGGGAAAGTTATATGAATTCCTGCCATTCGTACCCGGCCTGCTTGAATTCCAGCTCATGAAAGGCATAGTTGACGAGCGCCACAAGAAAATAGCCTATCTCCTCAGAGACTATTCTAAAGCCCTGAAAAATATGGTTATATCGGCCACACTGCCCAAAATAGAGAAAGCGGCTCCCGCCAGGAAGGTGCCTGTGGAGCGGGAAATCGCTCACCTATCCACCATCATACCTTACCAGGAAATGAAGCAGCTGATTATGGACACGGAATATGTATCCGCCGGCACCTGTATCTGCCGGCACCAGGGCGCCCTCATGGACAAGCCCTGTAAGAAGCCAGTCAATAACTGTATGATATTGGGCGACACGGCAAAGTTCGCCGCCGAGCGCGGCTTTGCCAAGCGTTTGAGCAAGAATGAGGCAATCCAGAGGCTCGATGAAGCTGAGGAAGCCGGGCTGATCCACCAGTACACCAATACCCCTGATGAGTTCAACAACCTCCTCTGCAACTGCTGCCAGTGCCACTGCATGATCATGCGGGGCGTCAAGAGGTCACCCGTTCCCAGCCAGGCAGTATACGCCAGGTACCTTATTAAAATCGATGACGATGCCTGCACAGCCTGCGAAGCTTGCATCGAGCGCTGCCAGATGGAAGCGCTCAAGATGGAAAACGGCAAGCTGGTCCGCGATGAGAAACGCTGTATCGGCTGTGGAATCTGTATGTATGTCTGCCCCACCGATGCGCTCATCCTGGAGCCCAGGGAAGCGGCTAAAGTCCCGTTAAAGAAGTGCTGATAACGGCGGATCAGCCCTGATCTTTTTCCTTGCTGGCTGCACGCTCGCGTACCCAGCGCTGTATCTCGTCCAGGGCAGGCGGCGCCACGCTGAACACATCCACATCCTGAGGGAACTGCACCATGTGCCCTTCCCTGATAAAGAGAAGGGCAACGTCTCCCTCCTTTAGCGTCTGGTCAATTGTCCTGCTTATATGCTCGCACCGTTTCCGGGAAGTTTCGTTATAAAACCCGTAAACCTTCCGTGCTACCTTCTCGCCCAAAAAACCCATCAGCAGGCAGCGTTCCCAGTCCATAACCTCCTCAAGCAGCTCCACATCCTCGATACAATCGAGTTTGACATCGTCCTTGCAGCGCTCACGAACAATTCCGTAGCTCTTGGGATTGAGCGCTTCCAGCATCTTAAGCCCCTCTTCACCACCGGCGCTGACTGTCTCGTGATAAATCCTTGTCACACTGCCCAGGCGGTTTTCCAGTTTTACGATCTGCTCACCGACCTGCTGCCAGAATTTTTCGTATAGCTCAAGGTAGTCCGCCGGCGAGTCCTTGCCAGAATAAATCAGCGGCACTTGTATTAGTCTCCTGTTTTGCTTGAAGCTGCTTACTTCCGGTTTTTCCATCTTGCCCAATTCTTGTGACATTTATCCAATCCTCTTCGCTAACTGCTCAAATTTCATGGTAATTTTAAATTAAGGCTGCCGCTTAAAACAAATATCCTTAGCGGAGAGGGACAAATACTTTTTCCGTTGAAGTGTATTAAAATATAGTTTCGCGATTTTGATTAACGGGAGGCCAGCATGGATTTTGAACTGGGCGAACAGGCAGAAAAACTCAGGGCTGAGGTACGCGAATTCGCCCTCGCCGAAGTTGTAGACAAGCCCTATCACACGGCCATGCTCGAGGAAGAAAGCCGCGACGAGGACTGGGAATTTTCGCTGTCCATCTCCAAAAAACTGGCCGAAAAAGGCTGGCTTTGCATGGGCTGGCCGAAGGAATACGGGGGAAGAAACGCCTCCTACTGGGAACAATTTGTGTACATGGAGGAGTGCGGCTACTGGGAGGTGCCCGGAAGCACCATGGGCATTTTAGGTGTACACATCACCGGTCCCAGCCTGCAGATGTTCGGCAGCGAGGAGCAGAAAAGGAAATATTTGCCCATGATAGCCTCAGGCAGTCCCGACGGCATCTGGTGCACTGCCTACAGCGAACCGGATTCCGGTTCGGATTACAACAAGATACGCACCCTGGCAATCAGGGACGGCGATGAATACGTCATCAACGGCCAGAAGGTATGGACCAGCTGCGCACACCGCGCCCGCTGGTGCTGGCTGGCCTGCAAGACCGACCCCAACGCCACCAAGATCCACAAGGGGATGAGCATCATCATCGTGGATATGAAAAGCCCCGGTATCACGGTCAGGCCGCTGATCAACCTTGCCGGCATTCACAGTTTCAACGAAGTCTACTTCGATAACGTCAGGGTCCCGGCAGTCAACCTGGTAGGAGAGGAGAACAAGGGCTTTTACATGCTTATACCCGCACTGGCTTATGAGCGCCTCTCGCTGGCACCCCACGTGCTGGGCACCGGCAGGCGGCTGCTCGACCTGCTTATCGAGTTTACAAAGAAAACCAGGCGCAACGGCAAACCCCTATCCAGGGACCCGGTGATACGCCACAAGCTGGCTGAAAGGGCGGTCGAGCTGGAAACGCTGCGCATGTTCGGTTTAGAGATAATGTGGAAGATGGCCAAGGGGATGTTGCCGGGCTACGAGTCAGCCAGAAATAAGATATACAGCAACATAGTCGCGGAGAATGTCGCCGTAACTGGCTTAGAAATAATCGGGGCCCACTCCCAGGTAAGCCCGGATTCCAGGTGGGCCAAACTAAAGGGGCGCCTTCAACTGCTTTATATGATCAACGCCGGGTGGGCCAGCGCGGCCGGCACCGAGCAGATCCAGAAAAACGTCATCGGCCAGTTCAAGCTTGGTTTGCCCCGAGCTTACTAAAGGAGATTCCCCGGTATGATAAAAAACAAGGTGGCAATACAATGACAAAGGCAATCAAGACAGTGGCCATCATCGGGTCAGGTTTTATGGGCGCGCAAATAGCGGCAAGGGCCGCTCTCTATAGCTCATTTGTCCGCGTTTATGACCTTAAAGAAGAGGCGCTGGAGGCCGCTAAGAATGGCATCAAGCTCCTCATAGATATGCTTTACCTTACCGGCACCTTCAAAGGAGACCCCTCGGAGCCACGTGGCAGGATTACTTATTATGAAAGCCTTGCCGAGGCCCTAAAAGGCGCCGATCTCGTCATAGAAATCGTGCCGGAAAAGCTTGATCTCAAAAGGGAAGTATTTTCCCGGCTTGATAAGCTGGCGCCGCAGGCCGCCATCATCGCCACCAACAGCTCGTCCATACCGGTTTCCAGGATAGAGAGCGCAGTTCAGCGCAGGGACAAGGTTGTGAATATCCACTTCTACCCTCCCATCATGCAGCGTTACTTCGTAGATGTTGCCAAGGGTAGTGCTACCAGCGACGAGACGATCAAGGTAGTGGACACATGGCTGAGGAGCATCAACTGCCTTCCGCTGATGGTTAAGAAGGAATGCCTGGGTTTCGTTTTCAACCGCATCTGGCGTGCTGTGAAGAGGGAGTCGCTTGCATCGTGGGCCAACGGCAATGCCGACTTCATGGACATCGACCGTGCCTGGATGATTTTCACAGGCATGGACATGGGGCCTTTCAGCATGATGGACGGTGTTGGCCTGGACGTGATCTATGACGTAGAGATGCAGTATTACCAGGACAGTGGCGATCCCAAGGACAGGCCGCCCGACGCGCTTAAGGCTATGGTAGACCGCGGTGAGCTGGGCTTGAAGACAGGGAAAGGGTTCTACGATTGGAAAGACCCTGAATGCGCCAGGCCGGATTTCCTTAAACCAGCTTGAGGTCAGAAGCTTTACCAGCTTCCGCTGGCACCGCCGCCGCCAGAGCTTCCTCCACCAAAGCCACCGAAACCGCCGCCTCCTGAATTTCCACCACCGAAGCCGCCCGTCCCCCAGAACCCACCCCCACTCCTGTGCCAGTCCGTGGAATGTCCCGCAGCCTTACGTGCCTGGTAGTTCTTCGAAAGGATGGCATCCAGGCCGAGGCCGAGGCCCGCCGAGACCAAAGGAGTAATTATTAAAGCTGCAATCCCCCCGATGGCCAATCCCATTATTGCGCCTGCAACACCTCCCCAGATGCCGCCCATCCATATGCTCTTGCTGCGCGCCAGGAAACCCGTAAGGTAGATTGTAATAACTGCCAGCCAGAAGCCTATAAAAAGCCAGTTGCCCAGGAACGATTTAACCGGGTTTTCCTCCAGAGGCGCGGGCGGCGTCCCATCCCTGATATATTTTTCGATTGAGTTGACCCCGGCTACAATGCCACCTTCATAATCATTCTGCTTGAATCTGGGTATCACGTCGTTATCCCGTATCCTGCCTGCGCGCCCGTCGGTTATTACCGGCTCCAGGCCGTAGCCCACCTCTATCCTCATCTTGCGATCATCTACGGCCACTAAAAATAGCACGCCGTTATTCTTGTCTTTCTTGCCGATGCCCCATTTCTCGAAGAGCCGCACGGCATAGTCCTCGACACTGTCCCCTTCCAGGTTCTTCATCGTCACCACAGCCACTTCAGCTGTCGTATCATTTTTTAGTTGTGAAAGCTTTGCCTCCAGTTCGGCTTTGCCCGCAGGAGATAACAGACCAGCATAATCGTTGACAAAGCCCTGGTATGCCGGGAAATCCTGCCCCGAAACCAGTGCCCGACTGAAAACGGTAATCAGCAGGGCGAGCGCAACCGCCAGTGCAAAGAATGAAAGTGAACGCCTCAATTAGAACTCCACCTTGGGCGCAATGTCCGAACCGGTTACCGATTTAAAGTACTGCTTCTCCGTGAAACCGAACATGCCTGCCAGCATATTGGTGGGGAAGGTCTTGATCTGTGTGTTGTAGTCCCGTGTCAGGTCGTTGAAGCGCCTGCGCTCCACGCTGATGCGGTTCTCCGTCCCTGCCAGCTCATCCATAAGGTTTATCACCGTCTGGCTGGATTTCAGGTCGGGATAATTCTCCATCACTGCAATCAGGCGTCCCAGCGCGGTTTCCACCTCACCCGCGGCCGCCGCC
>Ga0163209_1000337_pt1 | contig 19911 bp, 32 predicted proteins | sample Kivu_160m_FD_113538 | JGI IMG/M metagenome (GOLD analysis project Ga0163209, IMG submission 113538) | Freshwater microbial communities from Lake Kivu, Western Province, Rwanda to study Microbial Dark Matter (Phase II) - Kivu_160m | ecosystem: Environmental > Aquatic > Freshwater > Lake ...
ATCTGTTCCCGGTGTAACTCAGAATGTGGTCTGGCTGGACATAACGCCGGTCGACATCAGTTCTACGGACATTCGAAAGAGGCTGGCTCGGGGGCTATCTATTCACGGGCTGGTGCCAGAAGCGGTGGAGAGTTATATAGAAGAAAAGAAGCTATACCGGAAACGGAAATAAGTCTGAAAGCTAGACATCCAGGTTTCTCACGCTTTTGGCGTGGGCCTGAATGAATGATTTTCTGGGTGGAACTTCACTACCCATCAACATATGGAATATCCTGTCGGCCGCCATGGCATCCTCGATTTCCACCTTGAGCAGAGTTCGCGATGCCGGGTTCATAGTGGTGTCCCATAGTTGCTCGGCGCTCATTTCTCCCAATCCCTTATATCGCTGAATCTCTGTTTTATTGCCCTTAAGCTCCTTAAGTTTGGCATCTCTTTCTTTATCTGAGTAAATCCAGAACTGTTGTTTACCCGCTTGAATTCGATATAGGGGTGGCTGGGCGATGAAAAGGTGGCCCTGGCTTATAAGCTCTGTCATGTTGCGGTAGAAGAAGGTGAGAAGTAGTGTCCGGATATGTGAGCCATCGACATCGGCATCAGTCATAATGATTATGCGGTGGTAGCGCAATCTGGAAAAATCGAGCTGGTCACCGATGCCGGCTCCTACTGCGGTGATAATGGCACGGATTTCTTCATGGTCCAGAATCTTGTCTTTGGGCGCCTTTTCCACGTTAAGAATTTTACCCCGTAGTGGTAAAATGGCTTGGAAGCGGCGGTCTCGACCCTGCTTGGCTGAACCTCCGGCTGAGTCACCCTCGACCAGGTAAATCTCACACTCGCGGGGGTCAGTCTCTGAGCAGCCAGCCAGCTTTCCGGGCAGAGTGCCGGCTTCTAATCCGCTTTTCTTGAAGATAAGGTCGCGAGCTTTTCGAGCTGCCTCTCTAGCTTTAGCCGAAACCAGGCACTTCTCTATGATTGATTTGGCATCATCGGGGTGCTGCTCCAGATACAGCGAAAGGCCATCGGCTACTATGGCCTCGACCTGTGTTTTTATTTCAGGATTGCCCAATTTGGCTTTAGTTTGCCCCTCAAACTGGGGTTCAACCAGCTTAACGCTGATGACCGATGTAAGCCCGTCACGGACGTCATCACCTATCAGATTTGGGTCGGAATCCTTCAGCAGCTTGTTTTTCCGGGCGTAGTCATTCAGGACGCGGGTCAGCGCTGAGCGGAACCCGGTAAGATGGCTGCCTCCGTCTATGGTATTGACGCAGTTGGCAAAGCTAAGCGTGGATTCGGAAAAGCCGTCGTTGTATTGCAGTGCTACCTCAACAACGGTGCTGTTCGTTGTGCCGGATATGTAGATGGGCTGGCGATGCAAGACTTGCCTGTTCTTATTGAACCGGCTGACAAGGCTAGCTATACCACCTTCAAAGAGGAATGTTGCTTCCTGGTCAGTCCTCTCATCTTTGAAACTTATTTCCAGGTTCTTATTCAAAAAGGCCAGCTCTTTGAGACGCTCGCGGATTGTATCAAAACGGTAGTTAATTTCACCGAAGATTTCAGTGTCGGCCAGGAAAGTGATGGTAGTTCCCGTTTCCTCTGTATCGCCGATAATTTCTAAATCGCAGGTGGGTTCACCACGTTCATATTTCTGGCAGTAGACTTTTCCCTCACGATTAACTTTGGCATCGAGCCGGGCAGACAGGGCGTTTACCACTGAAGCACCAACGCCGTGCAAGCCGCTGGATACCGTATAGGTGCGACCGCCGAATTTAGCTCCAGCGTGTAGCCGGGTCATTACTGCTTCCAGTGCTGAGGTATTGGTTGTCGGGTGAATGTCCACCGGTATGCCCCGGCCATTGTCGATAACTGTTACCGAGTTGTCTTTATGAATTATTATCTCGGTTCTGTCACAATATCCGGCCATTGCCTCGTCTATGCTGTTGTAGACAATCTCATAGACCAGATGGTGCAGCCCATGTTCATCGGTGCTGCCTATATACATACCTGGGCGGCGGCGCACCGCCTCCAGGCCATCCAGAATACGGATATCTTCCGCAGTGTAGTCTTCGAATGTATTGTTGTTGTTTGTATTGTTGTTGGCTTGTTTTGGCATGGCTACAGAAAAATCCTTTAAGAACTCGGTAATTTTAGATTGGCCATAATCGGGAAGCAGGCAACCTGTCAATCCCACATTTAGTGCCTGCTAATACTAATTCTACAAGGGATTGCATTGGTTTAATTTTAACACATCTTAGCGGAAACTGAAAGTCCCTCTCACTCTAACCCCCAAGGAGAAAGAATTAGTTTCTTCTCCCTCGGCGGTAGAGGATTAAGGTGGGGTTGAAACCTGAAATCCCGAATCAGAAAGTCTTAGAATGAGAGACAACTAATGCAAGCTGTCGTGCTTATAGCTATTCTGGAGAAGCTTGATGATGCCCGAACCCTTAAGGTCTGTGGAGCCACAGCCGCTACTGTCGAAGTGGCGACACACGGTGCAGGTCACGCTGTACTTATTAACCTCGCTTATGTTTACGAAGAGGTCACAGTTCTCAGCGCTGCGGTCAAATAATTCCTCGAGTATTTCGGCAGTCTGCGGGAAGTGATCTCTGAAGCTTCTCGTACTGAGGAAACCGAAGCCAGCAGGGTCGTCTGGTGGTAGGTAGATGCGCATTTATAACCTCTTGATTATACCGAGACGTGGAACTCGCACATACCATCCTGGGGCAGCGCCTTCGGCATGTCGGTATTTATGCGGTCGCCGGTCTTCTCCGCCGCAGCTTCAAAGCTGGCAAGGCAGAATCCTTTGCACGGAAGTCCCTTTATGCCGGCCTCGTTGAGTGCCTTGTGTACTGCACAGACAGATATCTGAAGCACCAGCTCTTTGGTGGTCGCCCTAGATATGCTCCAGCGGTCGGTAGGCCTCAGTCCAAAGATGGATAGCTCTATATATCTACAAAGGCGATGAGGGAAAGAGATACCTGTCTGCTTGTACACCTTCTCCACCATCTCCCCGGTGCGGTCCATGTATTTGGTGTCAGCCAGCTCGATGGTAAGCTTCATCATTTTATACAGCTTTCTGGCGTAGTTTGCCGGGTTGAAATACCATCTCTTGTAGCCCTCGGCGTAGCGTTCACACCATACGCACATAATTTTCGTCCTTCCTTTATAATATAGTTGATGATAGTCAGGCTAACACTTTTTGATGTGGACTAGCCAGGCCACTGTTAGCTCCGAATGATAGTCTAGGCGGGTTGAGTGGAAGATAATTGTCAACTTGTTGACTTTAGTATATACTTGTGTTATATTGATTCTTTGTGTCTACTAGCTAGCCATTAGTCTGGGTTCAGAAGACCTGATTAAGCCGGCTGGTTGAACCGGAACACAAACCCGTTGGGGGAGTAGACCGGTAGGCAACTAGGTGGCTTTTTACTTGGTGTAAATAGAAGGAATGGTGAAATGCCGACGGTTAATCAATTAGTTAGAAAAGGAAGACGGAGGCTTGGTAAACATACCAAAGCTCCGGCGCTGGGTGTTACTCACAATACCCTGAAAAATATAACCCGGAGAGATACACACTCACCTCAGAAGCGGGGGGTTTGCGTACTGGTTAAGACAATGACGCCCAAGAAACCTAATTCTGCCCTGCGCAAAATCGCTCGCGTGCGGTTGACCAACGGTATTGAAGTCACTGCTTATATACCCGGCGAAGGTCATAATTTACAGGAGCACTCTGTGGTGCTTATCCGTGGCGGCAGAGTGAAGGACCTGCCCGGCGTTCGCTACCATATTGTTAGAGGTGCTTTAGATACCGCTGGAGTGGAAAATCGACAGCAGGGGCGGAGCAAGTATGGGGCTAAGCGTGGCAAAGCAGTTAAGATTGCGGCAGGTGGAGGAATAAATGCCGAGACGAGCTAGAGTAATAAAAAGACAGACACCCCCTGACCCGAAGTACGGAAATGTTACTGTGGCTATACTTATCAAAAAAATGATGTTAGCCGGCAAGAAGGCCACGGCTGAGCGGGTTGTTTATGACGCTATGGATTTGGTTAATAAGCAACTAAATACGGAGCCTCTGGCGGTGCTTGAACAGGCACTTAAGAATGCCACTCCTGTACTTCAGGTAAAATCTCGGCGTGTCGGCGGCGCTACCTATCAGGTGCCAATTGAGGTTGAAGCCGCACGCGGGCTGTCCCTGGCTATGCGCTGGGTAATTGGCTTTGCCAGAGCTCGTGGCGGTAAATCTATGGCGGAAAAATTAGCGGCGGAGATTATAGATGCTTCTCAAGGGCAGGGGGCAAGCATTAAGAAGCGTCAAGATACTCATAAGATGGCCGAGGCAAATAAAGCTTTTGCTCATTATCGATGGTAACTACAGCAGGAATTAAGACCCAACAGCCTAAAAAAGCTGTTGGCATAGGAAACAACATCATGACCCGGACTTTTCCTTTAGATAAGGTGCGGAACATAGGTATCATTGCACACATTGATGCCGGTAAGACAACTGTTACCGAGAGAATTTTGTTTTATACGGGCCGCACCTATAAAGTTGGTGAGGTGGATGAAGGGACGGCGGTAATGGACTGGATGGCACAGGAACGGGAACGAGGGATTACTATCACCGCAGCAGCTACAACCTGTCACTGGCAGGAGCATCGCATAAATATCATTGACACACCGGGACATGTGGATTTTACTGCTGAAGTTGAGCGCAGCCTTCGAGTTCTGGATGGTGGGGTGGTGGTGCTGGATGCCGTGGCCGGAGTAGAGGCACAATCTGAGACGGTATGGCGACAGGCTGATAGATATGGTGTACCAAGAATCTGTTTTATCAATAAGATGGACAGAGTTGGTGCCGATTTTAATCACACAGTCAGTATGATTGAGGAGCGACTTCGAGCTAGAGCTATGCCGCTACAGCTGCCCTGGGGTGAGGAAAATCAGTTTAAGGGTGTGATAGATTTAGTTGATAATAGGGCCTGGTTGTTCTCTGATGACATGAATGCTCCGCGGGTGGAATCGCCTATTCCAGAAGAAAAGGGAGAAGAGGTAAATAGGCATAGGCAGTCATTGATCGAGCAACTGGCTGAGAATGATGACCAATTGATGTTACTTTATGTTGAAGGTGGGGAAATTAAAAGCAGCGAGATTAAAGCTGCAATAAGAAGGTTGACTTCGGCTAATCGGATAGTGCCTGTGCTTTGCGGTAGTGCTTTGAAAAATAAGGGAGTTCAATACCTGCTCGATGCCATTGTGGATTATCTTCCTTCTCCGCTGGACGTGCCTCCGGTTAATGTTATCGACTTGCAGACTGGAGAGGCGGATGTCAGACAGACCAGCGATGATGCCCCGTTTTCAGCTTTAGCTTTTAAGGTAGTCGCTGACCCGTTCATGGGCAGGCTGGTTTATTTTCGGGTTTATTCAGGCAAGGTCAAAGCGGGAATGCAAGTCCTTAATTCCAGCAAAGGGCGTAAGGAACGCTTGGGCAGGTTGATTCTTATGCATGCAAATCGCCGTGAAGAGATTGAAGAGACCGATACCGGTAGCATTGCTGCTACCCTGGGCCTGAAGGATACTTTTACCGGGGACACGTTGTGTGCCCCGGCTAGCCCGGTGCTTCTCGAAGCTATCCGTTTCCCCGAGCCGGTGCTTTCGATGGTTGTAGAACCTAAAAGCAAGGCGGACCAGGATAGGCTTGGTGAAGCCATGAACAAACTTTCAGAAGAGGACCCCACTTTTAAGGTTCGTACCGATAAGGAAACCGGCCAAACCCTTATTTCCGGGATGGGCGAGCTGCATTTAGAGGTTTTGATAGACCGTATGCTTCGTGAGTTTAATGTGAAGGTGAATGTTGGCAAGCCACAGGTAGCCTATAAGGAGACCATTACTGTACCCGCAGAAATAGAAGGTAGATTTATCCGTCAGTTTGGTGGGCGAGGACAGTATGGTCATGTCTGGCTCAAGCTTGAACCGGTGGAGCGAGGTAGCGGCTTCAGGTTCGTTGACAAGGTTCGGGGCGGAACCGTACCGAAGGAGTATATTCCAGCGGTCGAAGCCGGGGTTAGGGAGGCTTTGGAGACCGGTGTGGTGGCAGGCTATCCGATAGTAGATGTAAAGGTAACTCTGTTTGATGGTAGTTACCATGAAGTTGATTCCTCCGACCTGGCTTTTAAGATGGCAGGCTCGATAGCTTTGAAACATGGTGTCAGGAAGGCAAATCCAATACTCCTCGAGCCGATTATGAAATTAGAGGTGGTGATGCCAGCCGAGTTCCTGGGGGACGTAATCGGCGACTTGAATTCAAGAAGGGGTCATATTGAGGGAATTGAGACTCACGGCGAAACATGTGTTGTTCGTGCTCTTGTACCTCTAGCAGAAATTTTCGGTTATGCTACTATTCTGAGGTCATTGAGCCAGGGTAGAGCAACCTATTCCCTGGAGTTTAATTGTTATAGAGAGTTACCGGCTAGCCTGGCGGGGCAAATAGAGGTTAAGGTCAGAGGTAGATAAATGCCTAAACAAAAGATTCGGATTAAAGTCAGAGGGTATGACCACAGGCTGGTTGACCAGTCCGTGGAGCAAATTATGGAGACTGCCGAGCGTACCGGTGCTGTGGTTGCCGGCCCTGTACCTCTGCCTACTCACATCGAGAAGTTCTGTGTTATTCGGTCCCCGCACATCGATAAAGATTCACGCGAACAATTCGAGATTCGCACGCACAAGCGTCTTATTGATATCCTTGGTCCAACCACTAAAACCATAGATGCGTTGACCCAGCTTCAGCTCCCTTCGGGCGTTGAGATAGATATTAGATTGTAGCCAGAAAATGATTAAGGGTACTATTGGTAGAAAGATAGGCATGATGCAACTTTTCCGTGACGATGGAGAAGTGGCAGTGACAGCTATTGAAGCAGGTCCTTGCTTTGTTACACAGGTAAAGACCGAGGCTAAGGATGGTTACAATGCTGTCCAGCTTGGATTTGGGGAAGCCAGGCAACTTAACTCTCCACAGAAAGGCCATCTCAAGGAGATAGGTCAGTTCAAACATCTCCGTGAGTTTAGAGTGGAAGATGTCGGCTCTGTTGAAGCAGGTCAGAAAATTGATGTGGATATGTTCAAGCCTGGAGATTTACTTGATGTCACTGGCATATCAAAGGGCAAAGGTTTTGCCGGTGTAGTTAAACGCCATCACTTTGCTGGTGGGCCTAAGACTCACGGGCAGTCTGACCGTCATCGAGCTCCTGGCTCGATTGGCGCCACTACATCTCCAGGGCGCGTATTTAAGGGAACCCGCATGGCCGGGCGTATGGGTGATAGGCGAGTGACAGCGCGTAATATTAAGGTGCTCGAAGTCGATTTGGCTCGCCACTTGTTGCTGGTGAAGGGAGCTGTGCCCGGTGCCAGTAAGGGATTGTTGCTAGTTAAGAAGGCAGGCGGGGGATAAGCAGAATGCAAGTTCAGGTTTATAGCTTGAAGGGTAAAGCAGCCAAGCAGCTCGAAATAAGGGATGATGTTTTTGCCGTGCCCTTTAATGGGGCTGTCGTACATCAGGCGTTGGTCAGGCAGTTAGCTAATCGCCGTCTGGGAACTGTCGATACTAAGAAGAGAGGCGAGGTTAGAGGTAGTACCAGGAAAATTTTTGCTCAAAAGCATACCGGGCGAGCGCGTCGCGGCGATATCAGGTCGCCCATGCTCATAGGAGGTGGAGTTGCTTTCGGTCCTCACCCTAGAAGTTATCGGCAGGCTATGCCCCGAAAAATGCGGCGTTTAGCTTTGAGGTGCGTTCTTTCAGCTAAGGCAGGTAGTGGAGAGTTGAAAATTGTAGATAAGCTTGAATTTGATAGCCCAAAAACCAAGGCAGTTCTGGATATGTTAATAGCCTTGGGGATTAGCGATTCTGCCATTATCGCTACCGCTGAAGCTGAGGCTAATCTGATTAAATCGGCGCGCAGCTTAATGGGTGTTAAAACAATGCTGGTGCCTTTGTTCAACATCGCTGAATTACTTTCATATAAATATATAATAATGACTGTGGATGCGGTGCGGAAGGTGGAAGAACTATTGGGTGAGAAGTCAGTCCCGGAGGCAGTGGCTAGCGTCAGCTAAGCCAAAAACTTGGAGTTCATTTAGACATGCATCTTTATGAGGTAGTAAGGCGGCCTTTAATCACTGAAAAGGCTACCCTGATGAAAGAACAGAACAGGTATGCTTTTGAGGTGGCGGGTGGGGCTAACAAACGCCAAATTAAGGAGGCTGTTGAGGCGGGATTTAAGGTTAATGTGGTTAAAGTCAGGGTGATGAATGTCCCGGGTAAGATGAGAAGAATAGGCAGACGGTATGTCATGACTCCGTCATGGAAGAAAGCAGTTATTACATTGGAATCAGGTCAAAAGATAGAGTTCTTTGAAGGCGTTTAATAAAGTAGGGGATGTAAAATTGGGCTCAGTTATCAAGAAACGAAAAAAGAAAATGGCGAAGCATAAGCATCGTAAGCTCCTGAGAAAGACCCGATGGCAAAGGAGGCATCCCTAGAATTAGGGTGAAGTAAGCTGTGGCATTAAAAACCTATCGTCCAACATCACCGGGCAGGCGGGGCATGGTTAGCGCCTCTTTTGAGGAAATAACCAAGACAGTTCCCGAGCGGTCACTATTGTTGCCCGTTAGGAAAAAGGCAGGGCGTAACAATAGGGGTGTAGTAACTGTGCGCCATCGCGGTGGTGGTGCTAAGCGTAGATTACGCATAATTGACTTCAAACGGGATAAACTTGGCGTTCAGGGTAGGGTAGCTGCTATAGAGTATGACCCCAATCGCTCGGCTCGTATTGCTCTTATTCATTATGTGGATGGAGAGAAACGTTACATCCTGGCCCCTCTAGGGCTAAATTTAGGTGACATTATAATGGCGGGGGAGGATGCGGATATAAAGCCTGGTAATGCCTTGCCGCTAAGCTCGATGCCGGATGGCACTTTGATTCATAATCTTGAATTTGAACCTGGAAAAGGCGGGCAGATAGTACGTAGCGCTGGTACAGCGGCGCTGCTTTTGGGTAAAGAGGGAAAATATTCGCTTGTTCGTTTGCCTTCCGGAGAGGTACGGCGTTTTTTAAGTGATTGTCTGGCTACTGTGGGGCAATTGGGCAATGTTGAACATCAGGGCGTGAAGTCGGGCAAGGCCGGACGAATACGGCTGCTGGGACGGCGACCTCAGGTTCGCGGTTCAGCTATGACGCCGCGCGACCATCCTCATGGAGGAGGCGAAGGCAGAGCTCCTCGTGGAATGACACCTAGTACTCCGTGGGGCAAGCCGGCTTTGGGTCCGAAGACACGCGTTAACAAGGCTTCAGACAGATTGATTGTCAAGCGTCGGAAATAGGAAGGAAATTGAAAAGGCAGGGAAATAATGTCACGCTCATCTAAAAAAGGTCCTTATTGTGACGTTAAGCTACTTAAAAAGATAAAGGCGCTTAATCGCTCCGGGGAGAAGGTAGTGATAAAGACCTGGTCTCGTGCCTCCACCGTCATGCCGGAAATGCTAGGTCATACAATTGGGGTGCACGATGGTCGGCGGCATGTACCCATCTTTATTACTGAGAATATGGTGGGGCACAAACTAGGAGAGTTCGCAATGACCCGGACATTTCGCGGGCATGTTAGTAAGGCGCAAGTATCTGTTCAGGCAAAAAAGCAGGTGTAGTTTATAGACGATGAAAGTAGCAGCAATATCTAAAGATGTTCGTGTTTCGTCTCGTAAGGTTAAATTAGTTGTGGATACTGTACGGGGCAAAAGAGTCGATGAGGCCTTGACCATTCTTAAGTTCTTGCCGACACCGGCAGCCCAGGCTGTGGCTAAGGTAATTAAATCGGCAGCGGCAAATGCGGAGAACAATTTCCAGATGGAACCTACTGAGCTTAAAATAACCGATATTTTTGCTAATGAAGGGCATACCTTTAAAAGATTCCGGCCGCAGGCCCGAGGACGGGTTAGCCCTATCTTGAAGCGCTGCACTCATATCAGTGTTTTCGTCGCTGAGGAGGAAGAAAAAATTGGGACATAAAGTTCACCCGTACGGTTTCCGGATTGGTGTCATTCGGGGCTGGTATGCTAAATGGTATGATCAGAAACACTATACCGAGTTCCTACATGAAGATTTGAAGATGCGCAAGGCTGTTCAGGAAAAATGCGTTGATGGTGGTGTTGCCAGAGTTGAAATCGACCACCAGGGCAATGAGATTCTAATGACTTTGTATTCCTCGCGCCCTGGTATTGTTATTGGTAGGGGAGGACAGCGTGCTGAAGAGCTGAGGTCATATTTAGAAGGTATATGTGGCAAAAGAGTGCGATTATCTATTAAAGAGGTCGAACAACCTGAGCTTGATGCTCGTTTGGTAGCCAGGAATGTAGCTGACCAGCTTGAACGTCGGATGGCTTTTAGGAGAGCGATGAAACAAACAGCTTTTCGTACAATGCAGGCTGGCGCTAAAGGAGTGAAGATAAGCTGTGCTGGAAGGTTAGGCGGAGTTGAGATTGCTCGTCGTGAAACTACCCTCCAGGGGCAGTTACCATTACATACACTTTGTGCTGATATCGATTATGGTTTTGCCGAAGCTCGCACTACACTGGGTAATATCGGAGTTAAGGTCTGGGTTTACAAAGGTCATGTTTATCCTGAGGTAAGGAGAGAAAGTGTTACAGCCGAAACGAGTGAAGTATCGTAAAACTCATAGAGGGCAAATGAGAGGCAAGGCACATGCCGGAAGCACTATTGCCTTCGGTGATTTCGGGCTGCAGGCTCAGGAAGCGGCGTGGCTAACAGCCAGGCAGATTGAGGCTGCTCGCCGTGTCATAGTTCGTTATTTACGTCGTGGTGGTCAGATGTGGATTCGGGTATTTCCAGATAAGCCGGTGACCAAGAAGCCAGCGGAGACGAGAATGGGTAGTGGTAAGGGTAGTCCGGACCACTGGGTAGCTGTGGTCAGACCGGGAAGAATGCTGTTTGAAATAGGTGGCATAAAAGAAAGCATGGCTCGTGAAGCGTTGCATCTGGCTTCCTATAAACTACCTATATCTACCAGGTTTGTAGCAAAAGAGACGGTCAAAGAAGGGGCAAAAAGTTGAAGGTCGAAGAGGTTCGTTCCTTGAGCGACGCAGAGCTATTGAAGCGGTTAGCAGAAGCTCGTCAGGAGCTTTTTAATTTACGGCTTCGCATGTTTACCCGGCAGTTGGCCAATCACCGCGAGTTGCCCAAGGTCAGGAAGAAAATCGCTCGAATCGAGACAATAATAAGAGAGAGGGAGTTTGGCATAAGGTAGCTTTATGAAAGAGAAACGAAAAACCAGAACCGGCAGAGTAATAAGCGATAAGATGGATAAAACGGTAGTGGTATTGGTTGAAAGCCTGAGGCGTCATCCTCTTTACAAAAAGGTGGTCAAGCATACCTCCAAATTTAAAGTCCATGATGAGGCTAATGCCTGTAAGATTGGTGATGTAGTGAAGATTGTTGAGACTCGCCCTTTGTCTAAGGATAAACGCTGGCGAGTGGCAAAGATAATAACCAGGAAGGAAGTAGTCAAGGTCGAAACTGCTGAGATAATCTAAAGAGATAAGATAATGATTCAGCCTTATACTAGACTTAAAGTGGCAGATAATACTGGAGCCAGGCAGATTATGTGCATCAACGTGCCTGGTGGCACGCGGAGAAGGTACGCTACTGTCGGTGATATTTTTGTGGGAACAGTAAAGCGAGCCATACCTGGCGGTGTGGTGAAAAAGGGCGATGTGGTGAAGGCAGTGGTTGTGCGCATAGCTAAACAACATCATCGTCCGGACGGGTCTTATATTAGATTTGACGATAATGCTGCGGTTATCTTGGATGATAAAAACAATCCTAAAGGTACTCGCATTTTTGGTCCGGTAGCTAGAGAGCTTCGAGACAAGAATTTTATGAAGATAATATCGTTGGCTCCTGAGGTTCTGTGAAATGAAGATTAGGAAAAATGATACGGTTCTTGTTATTGCCGGCAAAGATAGAGGCAAGAAGGGTAAGGTGCGAAAGACTTTGCCTAAGAAAGAAGAGGTAATAGTTGAAGGCGTTAATATGGTTAAGCGCCATTCCCGAGCTCGTCGCGAAGCTAGGCAGGCTGGCATAATTGAGCTGGAAGCACCACTGGCTGTTTCAAATGTGATGTTAATTTGCAGTAAGTGTAATAAACCGACTCGAGTCGGTTCCCGTTTTCTTGAAGATGGCAGGAAAACGCGAATTTGTCGCTCCTGTCATGAAGTGCTCGATTAATTGAAAGGTACATTTTAGGGATGTCTCGCTTAAAGGAAAGATATGAGAAGGAAGTGGTACCCGAGCTAATGGGTAAGTTCGGGTATAAGAGCGTGATGCAGGTCCCGAGGCTTAGTAAGATCGTGCTGAATATCGGTTTGGGCGAAGCGATACAAAATCCTAAGGCTTTAGAAGGTGCTGAGAAGGATTTGGTGGCTATTGCGGGACAACATCCGGTAATAACGCGAGCTAAGAAGTCAATCGCGGCTTTTAAACTGAGAGCAGGTATGCCTATAGGTATGATGGTGACATTGCGGGGTAAACGAATGTACGACTTCTTTGATAAGCTCGTCAGTGTTGTTTTGGCGAGAATCAGGGATTTTCAAGGAATACCCCGCGATTCGTTCGATGGAAAAGGCAACTATACTTTAGGAATTAAAGAGCAGATTGTTTTTCCCGAGATTGACTATGATAAAGTGGATAAATTGCGGGGATTTGAAATAACCATAGTTACTACTGCAGCTAGTAATGAAGAAGGCAGGAGTTTGCTTGAAGCTCTGGGTATGCCTTTTAGAAGGAGTTAATTTCTCGGTAAAATGGCAAAGTTATCTAAAGTTTTAAAGTCGCAGCGCCCTCCAAAGTATAGGGTGCAGCATCGAAATCGATGCAAGTTGTGTGGCAGACCCCGTGCCTATATACGCAAGTTTGGCCTGTGTCGTATTTGCTTTAGGCAATTGGCTTTAAAAGGTGAAATTCCTGGAGTGAGAAAATCAAGCTGGTGATTGAAAGTGCTGGAGGCATGAGTCCATGGTAACTGACCCAATAGCTGATATGTTGACCCGAATTCGCAACGCAATCATGGCACACCATGATAGTGTGCTTATGCCAGCTTCTAGGATTAAGCTATCTATCGCCAAAATACTCAAAGAAGAAGGGTTTATAACTGAATATACTGTTCTTAAGGGTAAGCCACAGCGAGTGATTAAAATATCATTGAAATATATAAATGGGCGTCCTGCTATTGCTGGTTTAGAAAGGGTTAGCAAGCCAGGTCTTAGATTATACAGTGGACGTAAAGAGATTCCCCGTGTCTACGGTGGACTTGGCGTTGCTATTTTGTCCACATCCAAAGGTGTTATGACCGGCCAGGACGCATGGCGCCGGAACCTAGGCGGTGAATTGTTATGTTATGTTTGGTGAGTAGCTTCTCGGAGGCGACATTGTGTCCCGAATAGGATTGATGCCTATACCTGTGCCGCAGGATGTCAGGGTAGATGTTAAAGGTAATGAAGTGACTGTGGAGGGGGGTAAAGGCAAGCTGACACGCTCATTTCACCCTGATATGGCAATTACGCTTAAGAACGGAAACCTGATAGTGGCGAGGCCTACCGATAACAGAAGTCATCGTGCCTTGCACGGTTTGACTCGTAGCCTTTTGGCTAACATGGTTGAAGGCGTTACTAAAGGTTTTGAAAAGGTCTTAGAGTTGAGTGGTGTTGGCTACCGGGCACAGAAAGCTGGCGATAAACTATCGCTGCAAATCGGGTTCAGTCATCCGGTAGATTTTTCTCCACCAGATGGCGTAGAAATTGTGGTGGAAGGTACGAACCGGGTTCGGATTATTGGTATCGACAAGGAGGTTGTGGGTGAGGCAGCGGCTCAGATTAGAGCTATACGGCCTGCAGACTCTTACAAAGGTAAGGGTGTCAGATATGCCGGTGAGAGGGTTCGTCTGAAACCTGGCAAAGCGGGCAAAGCATCAATGAAAGGATAAAGGGCGTTGGCAGTTAAAGTAGATACAAAGCTGGCGCGAAAGCGACGTCACGTTCGGGTTAGAGCCAAAGTAAGCGGTACGGCGATGAGACCGAGGCTTTGCGTTTTTCGCAGTTTGAGTCATATTTACGCTCAGGTTGTAGACGATTCTGTGGGATGCACCGTGGTTTCGGCGAGCAGCTTGGACGCAGAAATAAGGAACAAAATCGCAGGAAAGAGAAAAACGGAAGTCGCTGAGCTGGTCGGCTCCCTTGTGGCTCAACGTGCCTTGAAGAAAGGTGTTAAGCAGATAGCTTTTGACAGGGGCGGCTACCAATATCATGGACGAATTAAAGCTCTGGCAGAAGCTGCTAGGAAAGCTGGACTGGACTTTTGAGGTTTGTATATGAAAGCAATTAAGAATCTAATTGAAGAGAGAACCAAAGTTGATGCTAGCGAACTCGACATTAATGAGAAACTAGTGTCACTTAATCGAATAACTAAGGTTGTCAAAGGTGGTAAGCGTCTTCGTTTTAGGGCGCTGGTGGTTGTCGGTGACGGCAACGGGCATGTGGGGTTTGGATTGGGCAAGGCTAAGGAGGTGCCCGAAGCAATTCGTAAGGCCGGAGTCGTAGCTCGTAAGGATCTTTACAAGATAACTATGTCAGGAACTACTATACCGCATGAAATTCTGGCTAAGTCAGGGGCAGCGAAGGTATTGCTTAAACCGGCGTCGCCTGGAACAGGAGTCATTGCCGGTAGTAAAGTTCGCGCAGTGCTTGAAGCTGCAGGCATAAAGGATGTCCTTAGCAAATCTCTGGGTAGTCCAAATCCTGTAAATGTAGTCAGAGCGACTGTGTTGGCTTTAGCTAGCCTTAAAAACCCTGAGGAGGCGGTAGCAAGGCGCAAAGCTGAGCTTGAGATTATAAGGGAGACGGAGAACGAGCCGAGTGAATAAACTACGCATAAAATGGATAAAGAGTGATATTGGGTATGCCAGGGAGCAAAGGCGAACCTTGAAAGCTCTAGGCTTCCATCGCCTTCACGAAACGGTGGAACACGAAGATTCTCCTCCCGTTAGAGGAATGATAGCTAAAATCAGTCATTTAGTTAAAGTGGAAGTGGTCACCGATGCAGCAGCATAATTTAAAGCCTCCAGCAGGTGCCAAACGCAGCAGGAAACGCGTGGGACGCGGCGATGGCAGTGGGCATGGCAGTTATTCAGGGCGGGGTTGTAAGGGGCAGAAATCACGTTCCGGAGGAGGAGTTCGCCCTGGCTTTGAAGGAGGTCAGCTTGCTCTAATTAAGCGTTTGCCTCGGAAACGCGGGTTCGTTAATATTTTTAGAACTGAGTATAGTATAGTTAATGTCGGCGAATTGAGAGTATTTTCACCTAATACTGAGGTTACTCCAAAAGAATTACTTGCATTTGGCCTGATTAAGTCTTTTAAACATCCGGTTAAGATTCTTGGCAATGGCGACATTGATTGTCCGCTTGTAGTAAAAGCCAACAAATTCTCTGACACTGCTGAAAAGAAGATCGTGGCTGCTGGTGGTAAAGTGGAGGGAATTTAAAAATGCAGCAGGTTAGCGGAAGACCACGTCTTATTCAAGCATTGCTTGATGCCTTTTCTCTGCCAGACCTGAGACGGCGTCTCCTTTTCACTATAGGTATGCTGGTAATTTTCCGCTTCATAGCTCATGTCCCTCTGCCTGGTGTGGACATACAAGCGTTGAAAGAACTTTTTGAGCAGAATCAACTTCTAGGTATGCTTGACCTGTTTAGCGGTGGGGCTATGAGGAACTTCAGCGTTGCGGCTATGGGAGTTTATCCCTACATAACTGCTTCCATCGTTATGCAGCTTTTAGTCCCGGTTATTCCCCAGCTTAGATCCTTATCTCAAGAAGGGGACTCCGGGAGGCGTAGAATAAATCAGTTCACTCATTGGTTGACCATACCTTTGGCAGCTCTTCAAGGTTATGCTCAGTTGTCGCTGATGCGTAGCCAGGGCGCGATTGCTACAGCTGGAGCATTACCTACCATAGCCATAATAGTGTCGATGACAGCGGGTACAATCTTTCTCGTCTGGCTTGGTGAGCTTATCACAGAGCGAGGTATTGGGAATGGTGTGTCCATAATAATCTTTGGCGGCATTGTGGCTGGTTTACCTGAAATGATAGGTCGTGGCATGATAGCCAAGGAAAATATTGTCGGTCTTATCGCCTTCCTTATTGTTGGCTTGGCCACGGTGGCTCTTATAGTTATATTCACAGAGGGACATCGCCGTATCCCTGTGCAATATGCACGCACTGCTTTTCGGGGGGCTCGCATGTACCGTCAAACAGGTTCAACGCATATTCCACTTCGGGTAAACACTGCCGGGATGATACCCCTCATCTTTGCCATGTCGCTGATGATTTTCCCGGCAACGATAGCCAGTTATTTTGTCAGCCCCCAGGGGATGGACCCCAATTTTGCCGACACAGTTGTGAGGTGGTTCAGTCCTGATACACCTCTACCTGTGGGGTTATTTTACTGGGTGATTTATTTCGTGATGGTAGTAGCTTTTGCCTTTTTCTATACAATGGTGATATTTGAGCAGATGGACTTGGGGCGGACTTTGCAGCGCCAGGGTGGCTTTATCCCGGGCGTACGTCCTGGCAAACCCACGATAGATTATCTCAATAGAGTTATTAACCGCATAACCTGGGGTGGCGCCCTGTTTCTGGCTTTTGTAGCGGTGCTGCCATTCCTGGTTCGAGAAGTTACAGATGTTGGTGTGCTGACTTTGTCTAGCACCGGTATACTTATCGTTGTGGGCGTGGCTTTGGATACCATGAAACAAATCGAAGCGCAGTTGACGATGCGCCGCTATGAAGGATTCTTGAAATAAAGGAATGGGCAAATGTTTTTGGTTTTTCTAGGCGCTCCAGGTGCAGGCAAAGGGACTCAGGCAGCTGTAGTTTCCCGAAAGTTCGGATTAGCTCATATAGCTTCGGGTGACCTTTTCAGACAGTCTGTGGATAAAGGAACCGAACTGGGAAAATCGGTCAAAGCTTATATGGATAAAGGTGCCCTGGTTCCTGACGAACTGACGGTTCAGCTTATCTTAGAAAGGCTGAACGAACCTGATTGTAAACTGGGGTGCGTTTTCGATGGCTTTCCCCGTACTATTGAGCAGGCCAAGGCGCTTGATAAAATGCTGGCGGGTCGTGGGTGGGCTATAGATAAGGCAGTATACATCGATGTGCCTGAAGAAGAACTTTTAAAACGTCTTGGCGGGCGCTGGATATGCCGCGAGTGTCAGGCACCTTACCATGAGGTGAATTCGCCACCAAAAACTCCGGGGAAGTGTGATAAGTGTGGTGGAGAGCTATATCAGCGTTCAGATGATAATGAGAAGACGATAAAAGAGCGGCTGAAAGTCTATTTTGTTCAGACTACTCCTGTCCTTGATTATTACAAGGCAAAAGGCAAGCTCGTTCCGGTGGATGGTAAGCTTGGTATAGAGGAGGTATCCGAGAAAATAATTGGTTTTCTCGGGACTAAGTAGGTGAAAATCTAATGACTGTGATAAAGTCACCGCGGGAAGTGGCTATCATGCGTCAGGCTGGAAAAATCGTGGCGACTGTTTTGCAAAGATTAAGAGAAGAAATAAAGCCGGGGATTAAGACCAGCCACCTGGACTCGGTGGCTGCAAATGAACTGCAGAGATGTGGAGCTAAGGCTTCTTTTAAGGGTTATAGAGGCTTCCCTGCATGTCTGTGCGTTTCGGTGAACGATGAGATTGTTCATGGTATTCCTGGAGAGCGGCGACTGAATGAAGGTGATATCGTCTCCCTGGACTTTGGAGCCATCGTTGATGGTTTCCATGGCGACGGAGCGATAACGGTTGGGGTTGGTAATATTAGTTCTAAAGCCCAGGAGCTCTTGACGGTGACCGAGGCTGCCTTGATGGTTGGAATAAAGGCAGCACGTACTGATACTCGCCTGGGAGAGGTCTCGGCAGCTATCCAAAACTATGTTGAAAAAAGGGGCTTCTCCGTGGTGAGAGAATATTCTGGACATGGAGTAGGTAGGGACTTGCATGAAGACCCGTTGGTGCCAAACTTCGGTTCACCTGGCGAAGGTCCTGTTTTGCGAAAGGGCATGACTTTGGCAGTGGAGCCGATGGTAACTGTTGGAGACTGGCGGACGCGGCTTGCTGAAAACAAATGGACAGTGCTTACTGCAGATGGCAGCCTTGCCGCACATTTTGAGCATACTATCGCTATTAGCGAGGGTGAAGCGGAAATACTAACTCTATTATAATGATTGTAATATAATATAAAAGTGTAGCATGCCTAAGAAAGAAGCAATAGAGGTTGAGGGTGTGGTGATTGAGACTTTACCTAATGCCACATTTCGTGTGCAATTGGCTAATGGGCACGAGGTTTTAGCTCATATTTCAGGTAAGATGAGGAAACACTATATTAGGATTTTACCGGCAGACAAAGTATTAGTGGAGCTTTCGCCCTATGATTTGAGCCGGGGTAGAATCACTTATAGGTTTAAGTAGTTATGAACAGCTTACGGTTTGACATAAATGCTAACAAAGTTTATTATTATAGGGTTTTTTGCTTTAAGGTGATTAAATGAAAGTGCGTTCTTCTGTTAAACGTCGTTGTGATAAATGCAAGATTATCAGGCGCCGCGGGGTAGTCCGGGTTATTTGCCAGAACCCCAAGCATAAACAGCGTCAAGGATAATGTAGGAGTTATCGGATATGGCACGTATCGCTGGTGTGGACATTCCAAAAGATAAGAGAGTAGAGGTTTCTTTACAGTATATCTATGGTATCGGTTCTCACTCAAGCCGCCGGATCCTGGCTTCCAGCGGTGTGAACCCTGATACTAAGGTGAAAGACCTTAGCGAGCAGGAAGTTAGCCGTATTCGCGAGATTATCGATAAAGAGTATAAAGTGGAAGGTGGGCTTCGCAAGGAAGTTAATTTTAATATTAAGAGACTTATTGAAATCGGCAGTTATCGTGGTCTCAGGCATCGTCGCGGCTTGCCGGTGCGAGGACAGCGGACACAAACTAATGCCAGGACCAAGCGTGGTCTCCGCAAGACGGTGGCTGGCCGTGGGCAGAAGCGTGGAGCGACTAAGAAGTAAAGAGGTGATGTAAGGAATATGCCTAAGAAGAAGAAAACCGGAGTAAGAAGGCGAGAACGTAAGCAGGTTGCTGAAGGCAGAGCTTACATCCAATCTACCTTTAATAATACGGTCATTACTCTTACCGACCAGAAAGGCAACGTTATCGCCTGGGGAAGTCCCGGCACAGCTGGGTTTAAGGGCTCTCGAAAAGGCACTCCCTATGCCGCTCAATTGGCGGCGCAGGGTGCTGCTCAAAAAGCTAAGGAACATGGTTTGCGTCAGGTCGAGGTATATGTCCGAGGTCCTGGTAGCGGTCGCGAGGCAGCTATTCGAGCCATCCAGGCTTCGGGGATTTTAGTGACCGTGATTAAGGATGTAACTCCTGTTCCGCATAATGGTTGCCGACCTCGTAAGAGAAGGCGAGTCTAGAAATGGCACGATATACAGAAGCTAATTGTCGTTTATGTCGTCGCGTTGGCGACAAGCTGATGCTCAAGGGGGACAGATGTTTTACCTCAAAGTGCGCTTTCGAGCGCAGGAATGTTCCCCCCGGGTATACTGGAGCCGCAAAGCGGCGCCCAAAGAAGTCCGACCGCGGGCTTCAGCTACAGGAAAAACAGAAGGCTCGCTATACCTACGGGCTTTTAGAACGACAATTCCGTAAATTCTTTGCTGAGGCGGAAAGGCTTCCTGGTATAACTGGCGAGAACCTGTTAATTCTGCTTGAGAGACGGCTGGATAATGTAGTTTAC
>Ga0163209_1000339_pt1 | contig 19885 bp, 21 predicted proteins | sample Kivu_160m_FD_113538 | JGI IMG/M metagenome (GOLD analysis project Ga0163209, IMG submission 113538) | Freshwater microbial communities from Lake Kivu, Western Province, Rwanda to study Microbial Dark Matter (Phase II) - Kivu_160m | ecosystem: Environmental > Aquatic > Freshwater > Lake ...
TGGTACACCTGATCGAGATCGACGGTTGCAGAAATTCTGACGCGCGCTTGTGCTAACCAGTCTGCCCACTTGCCAGGTTCGAGCGTAGGAATCAATCCCAGATGGCGTTCGGACAACTCCAACCCAGGATCGCGCACGAGATGTCCGACCACCGGCACGCCCGTCCGCGATTGAATTGCCTCGGCGACGAGCTGCGCGTGCTTGGCGCTGCCGACGCGATTCAAGATGACGCCCGCCAGACACACGCGTGGATCCATCTCACGCATACCCAGGATGATTGCCGCCGCGCTCCGCGCCATCGCGCTGGCATCGAGCACGAGCAACACCGGCGCGTCGAGCAGGCGTGCGATGTGGGCTGTACTGCCGGTATCGTCGTTGGCGGAAAAACCGTCGAACAACCCCATCACACCTTCGATCAACGCGAGGTCGGCATCGTGAGCGCGATGCGCGAACACCGCTTGCACGCGCGACTCGGGCAACATCCACGCATCGAGATTCGCGCAGACGCGCTGGGAGGCGAGCGTGTGATACGTCGGGTCAATGTAATCGGGTCCGATTTTGAACGGTGCAACGCGCAATCCGCGCGCGACAAATGCCGCGATCAGCCCTGCGGTAATCGTCGTCTTGCCGCTGCCGCTCATCGGCGCGGCGGTTATCAAGCGAGGAATGTCCATAGTCACCTAGACGGTTTGAATGATCGTTGCCAATTCGCGCGCACCTTGAACCAGGTTGGGACCTGGGGCATTGAGCAAAATCTCGTTCACCGCCACAACGCGCCGATGTCGCACTGCTGCAATCTGTTCCCAACCAGGACGCTGTAACACCGCGTCGGGACGCTGCGGCTCAACACCGGGCCAAGCGACGATGATGACTTCTGGATCGGCGGCGAGAATGTCCGACTCGGACACTGGCGCATTCGCGGGCATGCATTGTTCGCCTACCAGATCAATCAAATCGGCGACCCAGCCGGGCGCGCCGATCAACGGATGAGGCCACACTTCATAATACACGCGTAAACGTGGACGAGTCGAATCCGAACGCAAAGCTTGGAACGCACTTTGCATTTCCGCCGCGAGCGCTTGTGCGCGATCGCTCGCCTCGCACAAACGACCCAGCCAGAGAATGTGAGCGTACACGTCCTGCAAGCATTGCGGATACAACAGCAATACATCGAACCGCGCTTGCACCAAGGCGTTGATGCTCTCGGAGCGATACGGCACGGCGGCGATGACTAGATCGGGATCGAGTGCGCTAATCGCTGGCGCGTCCGCCGTCCACGTGGGCGCAAGGCGCGGTTTGTCACCGACCGCCACCAAACGTTCGCAGTACTTGCTCACCGCCAGCACGCGTTCTTGTTGCCCTAACGCGTAAAGGATGGCAGTGACACTTGGCTCTAGCGAGACGATGCGGCAAGGCGAAGATTTCATAATCACCCTTTCTGAATCGAGCACGCACCACGTGATGCGTGTTTCACCTTATTTCAAAATTCGATCCCAGGTTGCGCTTTGATGCCGCGCGTGTACGGATGTTTGATCTCGCGCATTTCGGTCACAAGATCGGCGTACTGGAGCAATTCGGCTGGCGCATCTCGTCCTGTTACAATGAGGTGCAATTCTGGCGGCTTGTGTTCGGTCAGCCAAGCAATCATGTCGCTCACGTCAAGCCAGCCCGCGTGAAACGCGTATGTCATTTCGTCGAGCAAAATCATATCGTATGCGTTGCTGGAAATTCTTTCTTGTGCCAGCTTCCACGCCGCGCGTGCCTTGTCGGCGGTCTTGCCAATGCCTTTCGAAAGCCAGGTAAAGCCGTCGCCCATCGAGCGCCATTCGATATTCAGCTTGCGTGCGGCTTGAATTTCGCCATAGTTGCTTGTCTCGGCTTTAATGAATTGAATCACGCACACGCGCATCCCGCGTCCCCACGCGCGCAGGAGCGTGCCAAACGCCGCCGTACTTTTGCCTTTGCCGTTCCCCGTGTTAACGATGACCAATCCTTTTCGCATTTTATCGCCCCACAATCAACGCGGCGGGCAAGTGGTTTTTCGGATGCGGAAAGACGCACATTTCGATTCCGTACACCGCCCGCAACGTTTCGACGGTGATGACCGAGGCGGGGTCGCCCGCCGCGAACACGCGCCCATCTTTTATCAACACGATACGGTCGCAATATTGCGCGGCGAGATTCAAATCGTGGAACACCCCCAGCACTGCGAGCGCGCGTTCGCGTTTCAAGCGTTGGGCGATCTCCATGACTTCGATCTGATGCGCCACGTCCAGGTGCGCGGTCGGCTCGTCGAGCAATAGGATTTGCGGTTCTTGTGCGAGCGCGCGCGCAAGAACAAGGCGTTGCCGCTCGCCGCCCGAAAGATGATGGATCGGGCGATTCGCCAGGTGCCAGGTACCAGTGGATTCCATCGCCGCGCGTACAATCTTGACATCGCGCGCGGATTCGCTCTTGAGCCAACCCAGGTGCGGCGTGCGTCCCATCATCACCAACTCGAACGCGGTGAATCCCGTCGGCAGATCGAACACCTGGGGCACGACGGCGATGCGGCGCGCGACCTGGGCTGACGAAAGCTGATCGAGGGCACGATCATCGAGCCAGACGTGACCTTGCTGCGGCGTCAGCACGCGACTTAACAAATGGATGAGCGTGGATTTGCCCGCGCCGTTCGGTCCCGCGAGTCCGACTATCTCTCCAGGATGCAGGGCGATACTCACTCCATCGAGGATTGGTTTGTGATTGTACGCAAACACTATTTCTTCTGCGCGTAGTTGGATCGGTTTCATCCCAAGACCTCTCTTTTGCGGCGAAGCAAGTACAGGAAGAACGGCGCGCCGCAAAACGCCGTGATGATGCCGACGGGCAATTCGGACGGCGAGAGCACTGTGCGCGCAATGGCATCGGCGATGATGAGAAAGAGCGCGCCGACGAGCGCGGACATGGGCAAGAGAAAACGATGGTCGGATCCCCACACCAAACGAACGATGTGTGGAATGACCAAGCCGACAAAACCGATCAAGCCGCTCACCGCCACTGCCGCCGCTGTAACCAGCGAAGTGGCGACGACGAGTGTCAGCGTTACGCGCGCGACGGGCACGCCCAGTTGCTGCGCCTGTCGCTCGCCGAGTTGCAGCACGTTCAAGTAGCGCGCGTGCAAGTACAGCACGAGCCAGCCCAATCCCAGGTACGGCAGTAGCACGATCACTTGATCCCAGTTGCTGAGCGACAGACTACCCATGATCCACGCGATCACTTGATGCGTGCGAAACGCGCTATCGCCTTTGAACATCAGAAACGAACTAATCGCGGAGAGAAACGCGCCGAGCGCGACGCCCGCCAGAATCAACGTCGTCGGCGTCGCGCGTCCGCCCGTTTGCGCGAGCGCGTAAATCGCAAACGTTGCGCCGAGTGCGCCGATGAACGCACACAATGGCAAACCACCCCAGAGATTGACGTCGAAGATGATCGCGAGCGTTGCGCCGAGCGCCGCCCCCGATGAAATGCCGATCAGGTACGGATCGGCGAGCGGATTGCGCAAGAGACCTTGATACGTCGCGCCCGAAGTGGCGAGCGCGCCGCCGACGAGCGCGGCAAGCGCGATGCGCGGCAGACGAATCGTGAACAGAATCGTTTCCCAACTCGGCGACCACGTGACAATCACTGATGCGCCCGGCATTTTCGATGTGACGATTTGCAAGAGCGTTTCGAGTGGGATCGCCACCGAGCCGAAAGTGGCGGCAATCGCGCCAAGCAAAACGATGCTCGCGCCCACGACGAGCAACGCCGTACCGCGATGCCGATGCAATTCGGGTACAGGGGACGCACGGTCGTGCGCCCCCACGTTCGATGATTCGATCATTTGAACAGCTCGGGATACACTGCGCGCGCGATCAGTTCGAGTCCGTCAATGATGCGCGGACCGGGGCGCGCAATCAAATTCTCATCCGTGATTGGAATGACGCGATTCGTTTTGACCGCAGTTATGTTCGCCCACCCAGGACGCGCCTTGACCTGCTCAGGCGTCTCGCCATAGTTCATATCGCCCAGCAAAATCACCTCGGGGTCTTTGGCGATGACAACTTCGGGCGAAAGTTGCGGGTACTGGCTCTTGGCATCCGATGCAATGTTGTTCGCGCCCGCTTTGACGAGCAAATCGTCGATGAACGAGCCAGGTCCTGCGGTGTACAATGTCTTGTCGATTTCGTAGAACACGCGCGGTTTAGTTTTTGCGGTTGCCACTTTGGACGTGACCGCATCCATTCGACTCTTGAGTTGCGCCGTGAGCTTGCTCGCCTGATCGTTCGCATCGAGCAATTTGCCGAACGTCGCGAGTTTGGCGATCACTTCACTCACACTCTGCGGCTCGATGGCAAAGACGGTCAAGCCGCGCTTTTCCAGTTCAGGCACAATGGTTTTCACGTGAATGTTCGTGGCGAGAACTAGGTCGGGCGTAAGTCCCACAACCTTTTCGAGATCGATCTTGGTGTAACCGCCGATCTTGGGTTTCTGTTTGGCTTCGGGCGGATAATCGCAATATTCAGTCACACCCACCAAAAGATCGCCTTTGCCGAGCGCGTAAACGGCTTCGGTGTTGCTTGGCGCCAGCGAAACGACGCGCTTGGGCGCGGCTTGGAGTGTAACTGAACGTCCCGCGTCATCGGTGAGTGTGAGCGGAAACGCGGCAGGTACAGAGGTCGCCGTCGGCGGCACAACTGTGGCGGTTGGCGCGACGGTGGGAGCTGTAGTTGGCGCAGTAGTCGGTGCTTGAGTTGGTGCGACCGTTGGCGGAACGGGTGTGGCCATTGGTGGAACGGGTGTTGCGGTAGGCGCGGGCGCGCATGCCGCAAGAATGATCAACACAAGGGCGCAAAGCCCCACTAGATATTTTCGAGTTTGCACGTGATTCTCCTGTATGAATTGGTTTCCTGGCAAATAAAAATCCCCTTGCCTTTTTCGACAAGGGGATCATGGCGCGTGAATCATTATCATCCTGCCCCCTTTCTCGCGAAGGTTGCTCGGGTCTCAAATGCGTGCGACTAGACCGCATTTGCCGACAGAGGCAGGTATCCTGGCTCGTTGGCAGATAGCTTATCGCGCATAGCACATGGCTCTTCAGGTTTTGCTATTAGCCATCCGCTATTCGCTATCAGCCAACATACAGTTGCGGGACAGCGCCGGTTTTGCACCGGACTTCCCCTGCACTTCTGTCATCGAGTTGTTAATATTCTAAAGCAATTATAACACGAATTCCCTGGATGTCCAATTTGCCAAGATCAAAATCAAGTGCTCACGAATCACTATCCGAACCTATATCCGGATGTGACTACTGGACAGACGTTGTCCCTTGGCAATATGAATGACCTAGTTCTCAATGCTCACGACATCGTGAACACTGAATTCGTCAGTTATCTACCAACACAAGTTGTAGAAATCTACAAGAATGTGTCAGAAAAAATGTCCACGATGTCCTGATTATTGACACCTAGTGAGTAAGTCTTTGTCCAAAAATAAGTTGGTCAATTTCAATTCGGCTTGCGATGTGGGTAAATGGTATAGTTCCATTGCGGAAAAGTTTTGTGATACCGAATGCGTAAATGGGCAATCTCTTCCGGTATCGCCTTGACGCGAGTTGGGTAGTCCCGGCGATCCAACCGAGCTCGACAGCGCAAACCCGTCGATGATTGGGTCGTTCGAATGTGTTTGAGCACGGTCTCGAAAGTGTCCAGCGGAATTCCAGCCCAGTTTCCGCTGATTAAGCAGAACAGCCGATGTTCGATGCGATTCCACTTGGAAGCGCCCGTGGGATAATGGGTAACCGTGATGGTCAAACCGAACTCATCCGCGAATGCTTGCAAGCGTACTTTCCAAACCCAACACGCGTTCCCGTTCGAGCCGCCACAATCTGCTTGAATCAACAAGTGTCTTGAGCTAGGATAGATTTTGCGTCCGCATACCAGCCACCAGCGGCGGATCGAAGCCACCGCGAAAGTGGGAGTATCGTGTGAGGTTCCAACAACCACATACCCTTCGTTGCGCGTGACATCATAGATGCCATACGGCAGAGCTTTGCCAAGCGCATCATTCGGAAAATCATACATGTTCACGTCGTGCGGACGCCGCCGCCACGCGCGTCCTGCATTCTTGAAATTGCCGACCAACTCTTTTTTCTTCGAATCCACGCTGATTATGGGGCGTTTTTGCTTGACAAAGCGTTTACGGCAGCGTGCGATGTACTCGAATTGTTCATTGCGTCCGGGCACTTGTTTGCCTTCGCAGCGCTTGCGATTGGCGCGTAAGGAATAGGAACGTTTCCGCAACAAACGGCTCAACGTGGTTGGACTGACCCGATAGCGACGCGGCAGTTTCTTGCGAATTTTGCGTAACGACTTGTGGGACCATTTGAGTCCCGTGATCGGATCGCCCGCCGTGGCGTCTTCCATCACGCGATTCAAGGCATTCCAGATGTCCGGTTGTTTTTTTCAACCCGTTGGCGTCCACCGCCCCGGCGACGAATCTGCTGGCGACGTGAGCGCGTTGTCCGTTCAATCTCGTGCTGACCCCGCAAGATGGTCGTGCGGCTCAGTCCGGTGATCCGTGACATCTGCCGAACCCCACCCCAGCCCTGTTGGGTGGCGAGCAGTCCGACAAAACGACGCCGACTTTTTTCATCCATCGTCGCCGCCACGCGATTGATGCCTACGTGCAATTTGGCAATCGGGCTGCGGGGATGACGACGGCAATCGGAACAGGTACACACATGCAATGGTTTTTTGTTCGGCTTGGTCATGGTTTGATCCTGGGATAGGTGAAATCTGGATAGCGACATCATCCTATCACGAATAAATCAAATTGACCAAGTTATTTCTGGACAATGCCTTAGCGTGTGCCCCATATGCCATCTCTGCCGGAATCCTTCGTATTCATCATTTCAATACAAATGGTAGGCCGGCTACTGCTCGCGCCCAGGTGCTTGAGGTGACCTGAACCACCTAGTATATTTTGTAAGTGTGCACAAACGGTCGCGCGCTTCACAGTCTTCGGGGTCCTCGTCAAGTAAACGCTTCGCGAGATGGGCATGGTAACTTGTCACAATCCACTCTGACAACGAGCTTTGTTCGAACGATTTCCAGTGCTTCGACACGAGCGTAATTGCTGCTTTCGCACAGTTTCTGAGATCGTCGGCGTCAAGCACGATTGTTCTCAATACCGAAACGGAATCCTGGATCGTTTCATTCGGCAAAGAGGCTAAAGTAGGAACGTGCGACAGGCTCACTGACCCGTCGCACATTTTCTATTGTCGCGGTTCGATCGATATGGTTTCTGAGCGGTAGCAATTGATTCATGATTTTCCTGATTGTCACCAACTCGGATTGGGTTCTTCGCCAGCCCAGCCGCTCGACAAAGGCGAGAAGATCAAGAATAATCAATCAAGCTGAGCTGCTCTGACTTATGAGGCGGACTGGGCTGGGTGAGGAACGACCGATCCTTTGCCGCTGTCTTGCCTTGCTGGATAGGTTTCGAATGGAGCGGCAGTAGTTGGGCTGCAAAGCGCATAGAGCGAACGGTATGCGTACGGTGACGCTGTCGCGTGCGACGAAGTCGATGTCGCACAAGGCGGAGTCGCCGTGCCCGCCGCTCGAGCTAACGGGGGCAAGCTAAGTAGAAAAACGCTGAGAATCAGACCCAGACCTATGACAATCCACAGCGTCTGCAACGTCGTAGTGACGCGCCTCAAATGGCGGGTCTGCTCAAAAACACGCATTGGTGATGTCTCGTGCTTGTTAATCCACAATACATACAGAAAGCCGGCCAAGGTTGCCCAGACTAGACTCTGAACGAGTGCATTCATCACACTCACACTTGTTTCTCCTATCGTCAGAAAGTGGCGCCATTCTAGCATAGAGACTATCTCGCGTCAAAGGCGAGAAAACTGGTGAATTCTGGAGGCTGTCCTAGCCCCAAATCCTGACGTGTTCAAGCCATAACCAACACCTTCACTCCTAGTCGCCGCGGTGTGCAAAGCTTCGACTTGGTTAGATCGAATTTAAGAGAAACGCAGTGGCGTCGAGTCCGAGCCACTGCGTCTGATCATTTGCAATGATTGTACGCGTGCTTCTTATCGCGTGAGTGTCACCTTGTGCAGACCACGCGGCTTGTCGGCATCGTATCCCTTGGCGCGTGTCAGGTGATAACTGAAAAGCTGCGCCGGCACAATACTCACCAACGGCGACAACCACTCGGGCACATCTGCGGGCAAGCGCAGGGCAGAAGACGCGAGTGCATTCACCTCGACACTGTCTGAGATAACGAAGAGCTCAGCCCCATTTTCATCGCGTAGGCGTCGGAGCAAGGCCACCATATCTGCCAGCACCGCCCCGTGGGTCACCAGCGCGAAAACCGGAAAGCCAGGTTCCGCCAGCGCGATGGGACCATGCCGGAAATCCGCCACCGAGTACGCATCAGCAAAAACGTACGCCAATTCCTTCAGTTTCAGCGCCCACTCCAAAGCCGACGCGTAGTTGTATCCCCGTCCCAACACGACGCATTGCGTCAACTCGCGATATCGCTTGGCGAGTTTTCCGGCTTCCCCATCTTGTGTTAACGTCTGTTCGACCGCATCGGGTACGCGTTGCAGCGCGGCGACGTGATCTTTGTCATCTGATAATGTGGCCGCGAGAGCCGCCACCGCCATGAGTTCGGCGGTGTACGTCTTGGTCGCCGCGACGGCTTGTTCTACACCCGCGCGAAGGTCAATCGCAAACTCGGCAGTCTGCGCCAGCGGTGCGTGGAGGGCATTGGTAATGGCAAGTGTTAACGCGCCTTGCCGCCGCCCCTCCGCGAGCACACTCACGATGTCCGGCGATTCCCCCGATTGCGATAGTCCGACGACGAGCGCATTGCGCAGGCGCGGCGCTTCCGCGTACCGCGTGAAGAGCGACGGCGCGGCAAGCGCGACCGGCAATCGGTTGAGCGATCCCCAGAGGTATTGTGCATAAACTCCTGCGTGATCTGACGTGCCGCGCGCGGCGAGAAACACATAATCGACTTCACGCTTGCGAACATCTTGAGCAATGACCTGCACATTGCCCAGTTGCGTCTCCAGCCAATTTCGCAGGATGCGGGGCTGCTCAAAAATCTCCTCTCTCAGTCCCATGTTCTCGCCTCAACGTCCGTCGGGGTTAGCTCTTGCTGAGATTATGTCTTTTGAATTGCCGCCCGTACCAGCGTCCGAATCTCAGTCGCGGTCGATTTTTCCAGCGCGCGCGTCGCGAGGTCTTGCATGGCACGGAGGTCGAGCGCGCGGATCAACGATTTGACTTGTGGGATGCTTGCGGCGTTCACGCTGAACTCGTCCAACCCCAAACCGAGCAACAACGGCACAGCATCCAGGTCGCCCGCCATTTCGCCGCACATACCCACCCATCTGCTCGCGGCGTGCGCGCTATCGATCACCTGCTTGATCAGGAGCAGAATCGCCGGGTAAAGCGGATCGTAGAGATAGCCGACGCGCTCGTTCGTGCGGTCGGCTGCAAGCGTATACTGAATGAGATCGTTTGTGCCCAAACTAAAGAAATCGACTTCGTGCGCGAGCAAGCTCGCCGCGACCGCTGCCGCGGGCACTTCGATCATCATTCCAACTTCCATCTGCTCTGCGAACGACGCGCCGCGCGTGGCTAATTCCCCGCGCGCTTCGTCGAGCAATTTGCGCGCCGCGCGCACTTCCTCGACTGTTGCGATCATTGGGAACATGATCTTGACATTGTTGCCGGCACCAGCACGCAGGATCGCGCGCAATTGAGTCTTGAACATCTCCGGATTTGCGAGCGATACGCGGATCGCGCGATAGCCCAAAAACGGATTCAATTCCTTGCCGAGATCGAGGTACGGCAGGGGCTTGTCTCCTCCTACGTCAAGCGTCCGAACGATCAGCGGTCGCGTTCCCATCAGCTTCGCGATCGCGCGATAAGCCGTGTACTGCTCCTCCTCGTCCGGCAGCGTAGCTCGATCGAGAAACAGAAATTCGGCGCGCAGCAACCCCACGCCTTCCGCGCCGAAAGCAAGCGCGCTCTGAGCCGATTCCAGATTGCCGATGTTCGCGACGACCTCGACGCGATGACCGTCGCGCGTGATCGCCGGCGTCTGCGCGCTGGATTGTGCAGTTTGGCGCGCGGTTTCCCAGCGCGTCGCGCGCGAACGATATTCCGCGAGCGTGGCATCGTCCGGATCGATCATCAGGACGCCGGCTTGCCCGTCTATGATCACCGTCGCGCCGTCCGCGAGTTGACCGAGTAGCTGGTCGCCGAGACCGACGACGGCAGGCAGACCGAGTGTGCGTGCGAGGATCGCCGTATGCGAGGTCATCCCGCCGCGCGCGGTGGCGAAGCCGAGCGTCACTGCCCGGTTCATCTGCGCCGTATCCGACGGAGACAAATCGAGCGCGATGATAAGCGCAGGTGTGTTCAATAGGGCGAGTGGATTTGCATCTGCGCCGGCGAGCGCGCGCAAGACGCGCTGTCCCACATCGCGTACATCCGCCGCGCGCTCGCGCAGATACGCATCGTTCACGTTCGCGAGCATCGTCGCAAATTTCTCAATTCCGTCGGACAACGCGGCTTCGGCGTTGACGCCCGCGCGAATCTGGCTCTGGACCGCTTCGAGGAGCGCCGGGTCTTCGAGAAACATCCGCTGCGCTTCGAAAATAGCCGCCATTGGCGCGCCCGCGGTGGCGGCGGATTGGCGGTGAATCTCCGTTAATTCGCGCTTGGCACGTTCGACCGCACGCTGCCAGCGCGTCAGCTCTTCATCCGGATTCGCCACCGGGCGGCGCTCTGTGGAAACGACGGCCGGACGATAGACAACTACTGATCCGATCGCGATGCCGGCTGAAGCGGGGATACCTTCAAGCCGACGCATGCGCTTCTCCAAAATTCGACTCGATCAATTTTTGCAATCCGGCAATGGCGAGGTCTTCGTCGTCACCCTCGGCGCGAATGGTGATGACCGCCCCAGACTCCGCGCCGAGCGTGAGCACGCTGAGGATGCTCTTGGCATCCACGGCGCGATCATCCTTACAGACGTTAATGGTCGATTCGAAATTCTTTGCCGCTTGGACGAATAACGCCGCTGGACGCGCGTGCAAACCGACTTGATTTCGCAGGGTAAGCGTGATCTCGCGCATGTCACGTCGCTTTCAGTCTCAATACGCAACTGCGCATCGCCTCGGCATTCGCGGCGTCGCCACCGGGCACGTTGTTGCTGACCCAGGTTGGAGGGCGCTCACCGGACGCAGCAAAGTTCGCAGCGACTTGGGCGACGATCGCGTTGGCGATCACGATGCCCGCGAGGCTTGAGACCGACGCGACTTTGGGCCATTCCGGATGAATCATCACCGCCGCATCACCGATGGGCGTGCCCGTATCGATCACCAAATCCGCGATCTCGTACAATTTTCTCCCGCTGCGATCGGCAGATGGCACCGAACGCGAATGCGCCAGCGAGGTGATCGCGATCACCTTCAAACCGCGCCGCTGCGCTTCCATTGCGACTTCGATGGTTGTCGCGTTCCTGCCGGATTGCGACGCGACGATGAGCACCTCGCCCGGACGCACGTCGTACGCATCCAGTATGATCGTGCCGTAACCGGCGAGGCGTTCGCAGCGCGTGCCTTTGGTCGGCAGCACAGTGAGCACGTTGAGATTGGGATCGGTGATGGGATTGACCGGCACCAATCCGCCCGCGCGATAGAACATCTCGGCGACGATCAGCGAGGAATGCGCCGCGCCAAAAACGTGCAGCATTCCGCCCTCACGGAGCGACGCGGTGATCCACTCCGCCGCGCGCTCGATGGAAGCGCTTTGCGTTCCACGAACATAGTCGAGCACGGTCGTGACTTGATCAAAATAGTTTTGTGCTGTCATGAGTTCTCTTCTGTCGTTACTCAGACTGTCATTTCGATGCGCGGTTCTCGCGAGGAGAAATCTCACGTTCTGAAAGAGTGATTTCTCGCTCTGCTCGAAATGACAGAGAGGTAGGTGACCTCTATCGCAGAATGGACGTGGCGATTCGTCGCCAGGTATGCCGGCGTCCACGCAGCGCGATGGAGAACACAGTGATATTCTCTGGCACGGCGATGCCCAGGTAGCCAGAGTCGCCAATGTGGTGAATGTCCGCTCCGGTCATTTTGCTCCACAGCGCCAATTGCTCGACCACCGACATGCTCGCCCCTTCTTGGGACGTGCCGATGGTGTTCATCACCAACAAGCCGCGGTCACGCGCGGCTACTACGAACGAACGCGCCGCCTCCACCGTCATCCCCGGCACTGTCCCCGGCGCGGGAAGCACGATGCCGTCCGCGCCAGCGCTGGCATACGCTTCGATGTCGCCGGTTGTGATGACTTGCTCGCGCGCGCCTGCGCCGTGCATTTTGCCGGCGAGGATGACAATCTGATCGCCGACCGCGCCACGTATAGCGACGATGCTGCGCGCGATCCCTTTCGTAGTGACTCCCGCGCCGGGATTGCCCGTAACCAGGATTACTGTCGCGCCCTGTGCTAGCGCCGCGCGCGCGTTCTCCTCCGTCGCCAGCCGACCCGTCGTCGTCATAGCTTCGGGATTCTCAATGGGTTCCAGATTAAGCCCAACCAGGCGCCCTGTCAGACGTGCGACCTCTCGCAAGGTGACACCAGCGCCGACGATGTTTTTCGTGAATTCCTTGAACTCGCCCAGGGTTGGAATCCCCGCGACCTGGGGCTGAACAACATCGTAGAAATTCAGCAGAATCAGATCGGCGCCCATCGCGGCAGCCAGTTCGACGTTGCTGACTTCGTCCAGGAGCGGTGGCACCGAGGCGATCACTTCGGCCGCCACCACGCGTCCCTCGGACATCCGAATGCTCTCAACCAGATCATGCCCGCGCAACTTGGCAAGTTCACTCGCGGAACAACTCAATAAACGTTTGACCATTTCGGTCCTCCCGTCGAGCGGACAGATCAAGCCCCGCTGTTTAAGGCTACCAATTCCTCAAGTAGGATTTGCGTCTTGTACGCTTCCACTGCGTCGGTCATCGGTGTCTCGCGTTTCTGAACACATTCGATGAAATGTTGGGTCAGTTGCGTGAACCCGCGTGCTTCGAGCGAGGTCGTCCACTGCCCGGCGGCTTCGCGTCCGAAGATTTCCTGATGGTCCTCGCGGATGACGCGCAATTCGCGGAACGCCTCGACCTCAACCGATAATTGGTCGCCGTGCAAGGTCACGCGTTCCTGCCACCCGCCGGCTTCCAGACTCGTCGCGACGACGCCGATTCCGCCCCCATCGAATGCGACGAGGCTGACCGCGCCAACTAGTTTGCCGGAGCGCATGCGGCTCTGCGTCGTCACCGCGTGACCATCGCCGCCGAACCAACGGGCCAGGTCGATCAGGTGAATGGTATCGTCAATGTAATTGGAGAAGAGCGATGGATGCGCCGCGCTGGCGCGATTCTTTTCGGCAACCAACAGCGCAACGCGGTGTTTTGCCAACAGTTCTTTCGCGTTGCGGTACAGCGGCGCGTAACGACGGTTGAATGCGACCATCAGTACGCGCCCGCGCTTTGTGGCAAGTTCGCCTAACATCGCCGTCTCGCGGCTGGACATCGTCGCCGGCTTCTCGACCAAAACGTCGATGTCGGCTTCCAACAAAGCATGTGCGATGTCAAAATGTGTAGGGGAAGGAGTGAGCACTATCGCCGCATCGGGTTTCAGACGCAGGAACTCGCTCAGGTCGGTGACGCCGCGCAGTAGCCGATATTGATCGCAGATGCGCTTGGCTACCTCGGCGCGGCGGCTCATCACCACATCAAGTTCCGCCGATTCCGCAACACTCAAGACGGGCAGGTACGCTCTCTCCGCGATTCCACCCAAGCCGATCACGCCAATGCGTACCATCACAGTTCAACCGTGAGCAGTGGATCAATGCCCGCGCGCACGTGCGAGTCAGCCGCGGCTTTGGTAAGGCGCGCCGAAGCCGGCAGGTTCGAAAGGACGATGGGCGAAATTGTAGAATACCCGGCGGCACGGATCGCGGCGAGATCGAATCGGACGATGGGCTGCCCAGCGGCGACGCGGTCACCTGCCTTCGCCAGTTTCTCAAATCCCTTCCCCTCCAGTTTGACCGTGTCGATGCCAGCATGGACGATGATTTCTAAACCTTCGGCGCGCAGCGCAAACGCGTGACCGCCACCGACGAATACCGCCAGGTCGCCACTCACCGGCGCGACCCCCAAGCCCGCGGAAGGATCGATCGCGAGTCCATCGCCGACGATCTTTTGCGCAAAGACCGCGTCGGGGACTTGCTCCATCGGAACGACGCGCCCAGTAAACGGCGCGAGCAGCGTGAGCGTCGGCATCACTGTCCTTTGCGAATCTTGTTCATCTCAGTGGCGATCAGATCGGCATAGGTTCCTATGATCACTTGTATGCCGGTTCCCATTTTCATCACCGCGACAGCACCCGCGGCTTTGAGCGTCTTGTCGTTTACCAGTTTGGGATCAACTACGGTACAGCGAATGCGGGTGATGCATCCTTCGCAGTCCTTGATGTTGGAAAGACCGCCCAGGCCCTCGATGACCTTCAATGCTTTGTCGCGCATGAGTTAATTCTCCTCTGATCAAAATGCACATCGCTGTGCTTCGGTACGCGCGGTTTCAGAAAGGGAGGCTGGGCTGGTCAGGCCGCGCCTCCCTGCGGACGTACATTTCAAGTAATCCGCGCCGATCTTATTTCGAGGGCGCAGGGGCAACAAGTCCTTCCTCAGCCAGTTCCTGCTCCACCGCTGTTGGCTCGCGGCCTGGCGTGGGGACATTCAGGGCGACGATCACCCAGCGGAACACAAAGTAGTAGATCACGCCAAAGACCACACCGACGACGAGCAGGAGGATCGGCTGATGCGTGCTCGGGTTCGTAAAGTTGAGCAGGTAGTCAATGAAACCCGAAGAGAAGGTAAAGCCGTCGCGGATACCTAGCGCCACCGTGACGAACGCCGAAATGCCGGTGAGCACCGCATGCAAGACGTACAGCACCGGCGCGACGAACATGAACGCGAACTCAACCGGCTCGGTAATGCCAGTAACGAACGAGGTAAGCGCCGCGCTCCACAGCACACCGAGGACGGCTTTCTTGCCTTTGTCTGTAGATGTGTGGTACATCGCCAAGGCGGCGGCAGGCAGACCGAAGAGCATGATCGGGAAGAAGCCGGTCATGAAGATGCCGGGATCACCCTGGCAATTCGCGAAGAAGCGGTTCAGATCACCCAGGACTTCCTTGCCGTCCTTCAGGCAGGGCGCCAAACCGGCGGCACCGGGCAACTGGAACCAAACGATGCTGTTGATGACGTGATGCAAGCCGAAGGGGATGAGCAACCGATTGAAGAACGCATGCACGGCGGCGCCAATCGCACCGTTCGCACCAGACCATTGACCGACTCCCAGGAGAAATAGCTGGATGGGCGGCCAAACAACGGTGAACACGAGACCTAGGATCAAACCGGCGAATGCCGAAACAATGGGGACAAAACGTCGTCCGCCAAAGAACGCCAGCCACTCGGGCAATTTGACTTCATGATAGCGCTCGTAGAGCGATGCCGCGACAATGCCACTGACGATGCCCGAAATCACGCCGGTATTGATCTCCAACTTGCTGCCCAAGGCGCCGGCAATCACTGGACCCAAGTCTTTCGTGACCGCCGTGAGCACCCAGTAGCAGACCGCGCCTGCCAGACCCGCGGTGCCGATGTCGCTGGTAAAGCCGATTGCCACACCCACAGCAAACAGCAGCGGCAAGTTAGAGAAGACGGCTCCTCCCGCGTCAGCCAGCCAGTTGATGTTCAAGAGATCGGGCTGGCCAAAGCGCAATAACAAGCCCGCCGCCGGCAGCACGGCGATAGGCAGCATCAAGGATCGTCCGATTCGCTGAAGGTACGCAAACATTTCACTCCTCCCGTGGCACACGTACAATTTCTGACTGGAGATCAGCCCTCCCTTGTACGGGTGCAACTCTCAGTTGAATTGGTGAGGCCAACGGAGTCTTCGTCGACCTCCGCTTACAACGGCTCACAGGAACTTGAGAGCGCGCTGACCGAACACCTCCTTTCTTTTGAAGCATAAGGCGCGACTGGCAAGCCAACGAGAAGCGTCAACCGCCGCGTCGATTGCGCCAGGTATTGATCTTGGACTGTATCTGGGCTTGCCAAAGCGCGCCGCGAAAATCATCGACCGGATTTCTCAGTTTCATCGCGAAGGGAAGATTTTCCAGCATTTGTGCGGTCAACACCGGCTCTCCGCGCAACCGCACGATACGCGTAAACCCTTTGTATGGCGCATACGATTTGTCACCCAGGAAGATAATCGCCGCCGTATCATTTGAGGTGGTCTGCATCTCATCTGACCTGCCGAGGACGAGCACCGTCTCACGTGCGCCTTTCAGCGCAACTCCGCCGCGCTCGAGAAAAGCGAAAGTTTCACTGAGCGCGCCGGCAGTGCCCATCAGTGAGTACGGCTTGCCCACCACGATCTTGACTTGCTTGGGCAACGGATGCTTTTCAGGTCGCGGATCGATTGGGACGCGGTTGGCCGTGCGCTTGCGCAATTCATCCAGCGTAATGTCGCCCATTAGTTCGATTTCCGAAAGGTTAGAGGGTCCATAACATCGCTCCGCCGCAACCGGAATGGGAGCAACCTCACGCGGCTCCAGGCCGAGGAGCGCCGCGCAAACGGCATCAACCGCCACCGCGTTCGTTCCAATGATTAGCGCGCCGAGCGGTTTGGGGGTCGTGACCGCTGAGCTTACGCCCTCACCTAATTCGATTCCGTCGACGACGATTAGGTTTGGACGCACGACCTCCAACAAGTCTGCCATCAGCAGAGGCATCTGTTCGTGTGATCTACGCAAGATTTCATGCTGCAACAAGCCAAGATGATTTTCAAGCGCGCCGGAGAAGGGCAGATAGGCGCTGGCTTTGAGTTTCGGGAGAGAAACAAAGAATTTTGAATTCTGGAGCGCAAACGGCAACATGACCTGCTGGAGCAACTTGCCTTTGGCAAGTGGCACAGAAACAACTCGCGCCTCATCCAGAGGGAGTAACGTCAACTGCTCTTCTCTGGCGAGGCGCGCATAACCAGCTTGTTCGAACGAGAAGCGGGTGGGAAAACCAATCATCCCATTCTCGCCCACGACGACGGAATTGCCTTTCAGCAAATGAACAACTCCTTGAATCACTGTGGTGTGTGTGTACGACGCGGACGCGTACTTGGGATGAGCAAAGGTACAATTGGGTTTAAGGAACACCGGCGTGCTCGTCGGTAGACTCGCGCGCAATGCTTCGACGGCGCGGTGCAAGCATTCTTCTATTCGGGCAGCATCGTAGCTTTCACAGCGAGCCAGATAGACTTGCTCCATGTTTCTCCTGTTTTTCATACGCGAGATGACCCGAAACAAACGTGTACGTGACCTCTAGTCTTTCATTCAGGATAACCAAGTCCGCATCACAACCAGGGGCGACGCGATCTTTGCGGGCCAGTCCTAACACCCTAGCGGGCGTGGTCGAAGCCATCGTCAGCGCTTCGGCGAGCGAGCAGCCGGTGAACGCGATCGTATTTCGGACCGCTTGATCCAGCGTCAAGATGCTGCCCGCCAATGTGCCATCGGCGAGTCGGGCAGAGTTTTCATTCACGATGACCTGGCGATCGCCCAGCATGTAGCGACCGGGCGGCATCATTGTCGCCGCCATAGCATCGGTGACCAGAGTCAGTCCGTCTGCACCCTTGGCACGATAGGCGAGTTTGACCACAGCCGGGTGGGCATGAATGGCATCCGCAATCAGCCCACATGGGATGGAGGAGGACAGCAGCGCGCCAGCCAGTCCCGGCTCTCGGTGTTCCAGCGGACTCATTGCGTTGAACAAATGCGTCCCCCAACTGATGCCGGCTTCAAATCCGGCTAGGGCTTGGACATACGTCGCATTTGAATGCCCGGCGCTGACCGCGATACCAGTACGGCGTAGTTCTTTCACCGCCTCTAGTGCCCCCGGTAGTTCCGGCGCTAAGGTCACCAAACGGACAATGGAAGGATCAGCCCAGCGCGTGATTTCGGCAAGGTCGATAGCGCGAAGGAGAGCCGAATTATGGGCGCCGCGCCGGATCGGGTTGAGATACGGCCCCTCCAAGTGCGCTCCGAGGATCTGTGCGTGGAGATGAGATCCATCATGACGCGCCTCTTGCAAATCGTGCAACAGTTTCGGATATGCTTCGAATGGTGTGGAAATCACTGTTGGCAGGAACGCGGTCACGCCGGTCGCAGGCAATTGCGCCGCCACCTGAAGCGCCGTACTGGCGTCTGTGGTCAAATCTAGGCCAAAGGCTCCATTCACTTGAAGATCAATCCACCCGGGTGCAATGCAGCCATCGGTGATCGTCAGGTCGGCTCCCGCATCTCGACCCGGCGATATGCGCTCGATAACTCCTTTTTGGATGCGGATTGTCGCGTCGGCGATCTCTCGATTTGGCAGAAGCGTTGGCCCGCTAACGACTAGATCGCTCATGAGGTCACCGTCCGGGTGTTCAAGGTCGAACGGAACTTGTAGCGGTCGCCTCGGTAGACCGAGCAAACATATTCGACCTGCTCACCCGCTTCAGTCAGCGTCAACCGCCGAATGTTAAGCACGGGGGCGCGCCGGGGCAGCTTGAGCAGCTCGCTTTCGCGTGGCCCGGCGATCGCTGCTTCAATCGTCTGCTCTGCCTGGGTCAGTTTCACGCCGTATTGATTCTCAAGCACCTCATAGAGTGATTCGATCGCAAAATTGTGGGTCAACAAATCGGGGAAGCGAATCAGCGGTAGGTGCGCCGTTTCGATGGCTAGGGGGACGCCGTCAGCTAGACGCAGACGGGAAAGCATAATGATCTCTGCCTCGGGGGTGATTCGCAATGCCGCTGCGACTTCAGGAGTGGCAGTGACGACTTTTGCCTCCAATACGCGATTGGAGGGTTTGCCGCCACGCGAGCGGACATCTTGCGTGAAGCCGGTCAGAGTACGCAGTTGTTGGTCAATCTTCGGTTCGGAGGCAAATGTACCCTTGCCGGCGCGCGAATAAGTCACGCCCTCGCGCGCCAACGCGAGCAGCGCTTGCCGCACCGTCATCCGGCTCACCTTGAATCGGTCTGACAGCTCGCGCTCCGAGGGGAGGCGGTGATGCGGTCGGTATCGCCCGGACGCGATATCGGCAGTCAGAGAGTTCTTGATCTGCGTGTAAAGCGGATCGGGGGATTCGCGGCGCAGACGGGCAGGTGTTTTCTCCCGCATACTGGTCTATACCACCATAGACCAGTCTACTTCAAATCACCGCGATTGTCAAGTCTGTTGGGAGTGCAAACTTCGGCGCTCCAGTTAGTGCAGTCACAGCACAAAGCGGAGGGGAAAAAGGAACGCCAGATTTCGTCAAGTGTGCCCTTAACGAAAAAACGTCTCGGTTCTACCTTGTCCACGCACAACCCCTTGGCTGCTCACAAGGCAGTTTTGTGGTTGATAATCCCTGTGTGACCGGTTTGCACTTCCATTGAATGCATGGAAAGGGAGATTTCCGCCTGTTGAAGTCCGTATGCGGAGGTTCAACTCCTCTCGAGGGCATCGCAGAGAAACACTTGGTCATGCGCCGAGTGTTTTTGGTTTGATGCACTGCCTCTGGACAATGGATAGGGCAGAGTTTGAATCGGTCATTTTGCCCTCTTTTCGTGCCTGACTTCGATGCACTATAAGCCCATTAACAGTTAGTACACGCCCAAGGCGATCTCTCCCCAAAGCATTGACTTTTTCGCGCGAAAGCTGTTAAATAGTCAATAGAACATGTGTGTGGAGAA
>Ga0163209_1000340_pt1 | contig 19876 bp, 17 predicted proteins | sample Kivu_160m_FD_113538 | JGI IMG/M metagenome (GOLD analysis project Ga0163209, IMG submission 113538) | Freshwater microbial communities from Lake Kivu, Western Province, Rwanda to study Microbial Dark Matter (Phase II) - Kivu_160m | ecosystem: Environmental > Aquatic > Freshwater > Lake ...
AAATCTGGGAACAAATCATACCATTGTATTGCTGCCGATTGTAGAAAATGTATTCAACATCTCCGGGGTTAAAATGGAAGAAATAGATCTTTATGTATGTACGATCGGTCCGGGTTCCTTTACAGGCATACGGACAGGAGTGTCTACCATAAAGGGATTAGCCATTGCGACAGGAAAACCGGTTGTAGGCGTGTCAACGCTGGATGCCCTTGCTTTGAATCTTGCGGCGTCCCGGATCACAGTATGTCCCATGCTGGATGCTAGGAAGAATCAGGTTTATACAGCGCTTTATAGAATGAACGGGAACAATATTTCCGAAAAGATATCGCAAGAAAGAGCGACGGACATAAAGAATTTTTTACAATGCGTTGATGGAGAGGTTATTTTTCTAGGAGATGGAGCTGAAAAATATGAAGGAGTTATCAGAGAGGAATTGGCCGGGAAAGCCTATTTCACGATTGGGACGCAGAACTGTGTTCGGGCATCAATGGCCGGGCTGTTAGGTGACAACAAATTTCGTAATGGAGAAGGGATGGATCCGGGTTCTCTTATGCCAAGATACCTGCGTCGTTCGGAGGCTGAGCTTAAGATGACCGAAAGTCATTTAGATAAACATGAGAAGTTGACAAACCGTGTCAATTAATATAAAAAAATACGCGGAGGTAGCGTATCCATGGAAAAAGCCGAAGAGCACTTGATTGAGAAATATATTCATCAGGACGCAGAGTTGAGGGTAATCGTTCAGGAACATAAAGACCTTGAAGCGGAAATTGAGACTTTCAACAGACGCATCTATTTGACATCAGAAGAAGAAATCGAAAAGAAAATTTTACAGAAGAAGAAGCTGCAAAAGAAAGAGCAAATTTACAAACTACTGGAAAAGTACAGAGAGGGATAATGCCGGTTGAAAGGGCTTGGGTTCGAACATTACAGCTAAAAATGAAGACCGGTTGGATATGGATCAGAGAAGTATTATAGCAAGGCAGGGGTTTCCGTTTATTGCCCCTCTTTTGATTTTGGCAGTCATTTTTGCGTTTTTTGGAAAAATATGGGTTTCTTCACTTTTTTTTCTGATAACGGCTTTTATTACGTGGTTTTTCCGTAATCCGGAAAGAAAATCACCTGAGGATGTTAAAGCAATCGTTTCTCCCGCTGACGGCAGGGTCATAAAAATTGAAGATGTTATTGAGAACGACTTGCTGAACGCGCCTTCAAAGAAAATCAGTATTTTTATGAATGTATTTAATGTTCATGTCAACCGCGTACCATATTCGGGGACAGTAGGTGCCATAAGCTATCGTGAGGGAAAGTTTTTATCGGCCAATCTGGACAAGGCTTCATCGCTGAATGAAAAAAATTCTATTCTGATCAATACGGATAATGGGAAAAAAATATTAACAGAACAGATAGCAGGCTTAATTGCCAGAAGGATCGAATGTTGGTTGCAGGTCGGCATGAATGTTAATAAGGGGGACCGGTTTGGACTTATACGGTTCGGTTCACGTCTTGACGTCTTTCTGCCCGTTGATACCGTCATATCCGTAAGCATCGGAGAGAAGGTAAGGGCAGGTGAGACAACGATAGGGTGGCTACAATGAAAAAGAGCGCTACGTCAAAGAGAGAACGTGTCAGGAAGGGAATTTATGTTCTGCCCAATCTATTTACAACAGGCAGTCTCTTTTGTGGATTTTATTCTATTATCGCTTCTATGAAGGGAGAGTATCTTCTTGCGGCGATACCGATTCTGATCGCATTTGTGCTGGATGGTCTGGACGGAAGAATAGCAAGGATGACCAACACAACGAGCAAGTTCGGTTCGGAGTATGATTCTCTGTCCGACCTTGTAGCTTTTGGCGTTGCCCCAGCCATCATGGTCTATACGTGGGCGCTTTCTTCCTTCGGAAAGTGGGGGTGGCTTGCCGCTTTTCTTTTTGTCGTCTGCGGAGCCCTGCGACTCGCGAGGTTCAACGTCCAGATCGGCATGATTGAAAGTAAAGTATTCAATGGATTACCAATACCCGGAGCCGCTGCGGTGGTGGCAACCGGAATCATGCTTTTCTATTATCTCGGAGGAGAAGGCACATTCAATGATCTGTCCGTATTGATTATTGTAGTTGGTTTAGCGTTGCTGATGGTCAGCAGCATCAAATATTACAGTTTTAAGGATCTCAACTGGTTTTCCCGGAAACCGTTCATGTCATTTGTGATCATGGTATTTATTCTTATCATCATCATTGCAGAGCCTCAGATCATGATGTTCACTTTTGCGTTCGGATACAGCCTGTCCGGTCCGGCCTGGGCTCTCTTTAAGATTGGAAAGAAAATACACGGAGACATCAAGGAAAAGAAATCACAGAACCAGAAACAAAGCCTGATTTCATAATACGGGATTTCGTGTGTCATGCATGAAGAAGTAGAAAAGCACGGAGTAAAATGACGTGAAAACATATCATGTTGCAGTTGTAGGCGCCACGGGAGCCGTCGGCAACGAAATGGTAAAGATTCTGGAGGAAAGAGATTTCCCTGTACGAAAGTTAACGTTGCTTGCATCGCAACGGTCGATCGGAAAGGAAATAACATTCAGGGGAGAACCTCTTCCAGTCGAGGTCTTGCGTGAAGACTCATTTCCGGGAATTGACATCGGTCTTTTTTCGGCAGGAGGGGGTATCTCTGAACGTTTTGCCCCCTTTGCGGCCGCAGCGGGGTGTGTCGTCGTCGACAACACTAGCGCATTCAGGATGAATCCCGACGTTCCGCTGGTTGTGCCTGAGGTAAATGCTGAAGCCATAGCCATGTATAAAACCAGGGGGATCATTGCGAATCCAAACTGTTCAACCATTCAAATGGTTCTGGTTCTCAAACCGATCCATGATGCCGTCGGGATCAAACGTGTTGTTGTATCCACATATCAGGCGGTGTCGGGCACAGGAAAGAGTGCCATCGAGGAACTGATGGGGCAGACAAAGGCCCTTTTGAATTTTCGTGAACCACAGATTACGGTTTATCCGCATCAGATTGCATTCAACTGTCTTCCTCAGATCGATGTGTTTTTAGAGAACGGTTATACAAAAGAAGAAATGAAGATGGTGAATGAAACAAAAAAAATTTTGGATGACCCGACCGTCGCCGTGACAGCTACAACTGTCAGAGTACCGGTCTTTCATGGACATTCGGAATCCGTAAACATCGAAACGAAGAAAAAGATAGCTGTGGGGGAAATCAGAGATATACTTTCACAGTCTCCGGGTATCATTGTCATCGATAATCCAGGGGGAAAAGAATATCCCATGCCCATACATGCAGCCGGCAGGAATGAGACCTTTGTCGGGAGGATCAGGGAAGATGAATCCATACCGAATGGGATCAATATGTGGATTGTATCAGACAATCTGAGGAAAGGTGCCGCACTGAACGCAATCCAGATTGCCGAGGTTCTTGTAAGAGAATACTTATGAGAATTATTGGAGGTGAGGCTAAAGGGAGGCGGATTTATCTGCCAAGAGGCTCTGACATAAGACCCACCTCCGACCGGACCAAGGAAGCGCTCTTCAATATCCTTCAGCCCATAGCGGGAAAAATATTCCTCGATATGTTCGCAGGGAGCGGTAACGTAGGATTCGAGGCCCTCAGCCGGGGAGCAGCCCGGGTCGTGTTTGTCGAGAAGAATATAGCCCTTGCAAACGCTATAAGGAAGAATATCAAAGATTTCGGATTCAGTGAGCGGTCTGAGGCACTTACGATAGAGCTGAGACGGGGTATTCAAGAATTGGCTGCAAGAGGAGATAGGTTTGATGTTTTGTTTGCCGATCCCCCGTATGAGAGAGATCTTATCGGGGAAACCCTTCAATATCTTGAAGACGGAAGACTGTTTTCTCGAGAGGGTATCATTGTCATTCAGCACTCCGTAAGAGAAGCCTTGCAAGAAACAACGAGTAATCAATATACACTGACGGATCAGAGAAGGAGCGGCGATACGGTGCTGTCTTTTCTGAAATTAGTCGCGGGGAAGTAGGAAACCATATGCAGAAGATTGCCGTATATCCGGGCTCATTCGATCCCATCACAAACGGTCATATCGATCTCCTTATCAGAGGTCTGAGAATGTTTGATGAAATTATCGTTTTGATTGCTTACAACCCGAACAAGCCCGCCCATCTTTTTTCCGTTGAAGAGAGATTGGAGATGGTAAAAGAAGTTGTTAAACCTTATCAGAACGTGCGGGTTGACAGTTATCCGGGTCTCTTGGTTGATTATGTCAAAAACGCAGGGGCGAATGTCATATTAAGGGGCTTGAGAGCGCTGTCCGACTTTGAGTATGAATTTCAGCTGGCGCTTATCAATCGGAGATTAAACAGGGATATAGAAACGGTGTTTCTCATGACCGGATACAAGTGGTTTTTTACGAGTTCTCAGATTATAAAAGAGGCAGCCAGTCTGGGAGGCTCAGTAAAAGGGCTGGTGCCGGATGTTGTATATCTTAAATTACAGGAAAAATTCGGAAAATAGGAAATAGAACCTATAATGAAACTGTCGTCCAGAATATCAAAAATAAAACCATCCCCCACCCTGGAGATAATAAGCAAGGCCAATGCCATGCAGGCAGCGGGAAAGGATATTATTAGTTTTGGTGCGGGAGAACCCGACTTTGATACACCCGCTCACATCAAACTTGCCGCTGTCAAGGCCATTGAAGCAGGCTTTACAAAATATACAGCCGTCGGCGGGATTGATGCATTGAAAGACGCGATTATCCATAAGTTTCAACGTGATAGCCAATTAGATTACGACCGATCCGAGATTGTTGTCTCCTGCGGGGCAAAACATACCCTTTATAATCTTTTCCAGGTTTTGTTTGAAGAGGGCGATGAAGTAATTATTCCTTCGCCATACTGGGTGTCCTATCTCGATATGGTTATTCTGTCGGGAGCAAAGCCGGTTATTCTGGCGACTGATAGGGATCGCGGATTTAAAATAGATCCTGGGCAGTTGGAAAGACTGATCAATGATTACACGAGAGCGATTATCATAAACAGCCCCTCAAATCCTGCCGGGGTTGTATATACGGCGGGTGAGCTTGAGGCGATCGCAAATATCATCCGAGGCAGGGATATCATCGTTATATCTGATGATATATATGAAAAGATCATATACAACGGACTTTCTTTTTGTAATATAGCCTCCGTCGATGAAAGCCTTAAACGAACAACCGTCATCGTCAACGGTGTATCTAAAACATATTCCATGACAGGATGGAGAATCGGTTATGCTGCCGGTCCGGAAGAAATTATTTCGGCTGTAACAAAGCTTCAGAGTCAAAACACGTCGAATCCTACATCCATATCCCAGATGGCAGCCATAGCGGCACTGGATGGGAACCAGGACAATGTATCTGAAATGGTGGGGCAATTTAAAAATAGAAGGGATATCATTGTTGGGAAGCTCAATGCCATTCCGGGCATCACATGCATGAGTCCTCAAGGGGCATTTTATGTCTTTCCGGATGTTTCATTGCTGCTCGGTCGCTCCTATCTCAGTACAACCATATCGACTTCATCCGATCTGGCGGCCTACCTTCTGAATGAGGCTGGTGTCGCCGTCATCCCGGGTGCGGACTTTGGCCATGACCGTCATATTCGACTTTCCTATGCCACCTCATTGAATAAAATTGAAGAGGGCATGGAAAGGATCAAAATAGCCGTCATGAAACTCTCGTAGCGTTCAAGAGTTTATGGTCTCGCAAAAACTCGTTACCGTAAACCCTGCCATTTTCTGCAGGAAGCACCGCATTTTGTAGCAGTGACAGAAAAAAATGACGGATTATTTGCGGGTCTATCAAGTTATTTCATGAAATCATGATTAGAGGGTGAACTCATGGGTGGGATTTTTGGTGTTGTTTCCAAAGACGATTGTATGAAGACGCTTTTCTACGGTACCGATTATCACTCCCATTTGGGGACGGAAAATGCAGGACTGGCTGTCCACGGAACCGAAGGTTTTAAGAACGCCATTCACAGCATCAGCCAGGCACAATTTAAATCCCGATTTTTTGATGATTACAAGAACATGAAAGGAACAATGGGCATCGGAGCCATAGATGATGAGGCACCCCAGCCTTTGGTTGTTCGGTCAAGATTCGGGACGTTTGCCATTGCGGCAACGGGTATGATTACCAACAAGGAAGTTCTTACAAAGAGCCTGATGAATGAAGGTTCTTCATTTGGCGAGATGACCGGTGGCGGTATAAACACCGTCGAACTTGTAGCGAAATTGATCAACAAAGGGGAGAATCTTGTTGACGGCATAAAAAGAATGCAGGATGCCATCGAAGGATCCATATGTGCCTTGATTATGACAGCAGAAGGCATCTATGCCGCCAGGGATAAGTACGGGCGCTTTCCCCTGTCCATAGGTGAGAAAATTGGGTCGGGTGGGTTTGTTGTTGCGACAGAAGCGAGCGCTTTTCCCAACCTGGGTTATACATTGATACACTTTCTTGGACCTGGAGAAATTGCACTGCTTTCTTTGCAGGGACTCAAAATCATGAATCCCGAAGGTCGTAATAAAAAGGTTTGTGCCTTTCTTTGGATATATACGGGAGACCCCTCGTCAATTTATGATGGCATCAGTGTTGAGAATGCCAGGGAACGATGCGGAATGGCCATAGCGAAAAATGATGATGTGAAGGCAGATTTCGTTACCGGCATACCCGATTCGGGAATAGGCCATGCTATGGGATATGCCATGGGATCCGGCATTCCATACAGGAGACCCCTTGTCAAGTATACACCGGGTTATGGCAGAAGCTATACACCGCCCTCACAGGATATCAGAGACCTGGTTGCCACCATGAAACTGAGCGCTATACGAGAGGTAATAAAGAATAATAGAATGATTGTCTGCGACGATTCAATTGTTCGCGGTACACAATTGAAGAACTACACTATCAAGAAGCTCTGGGACAATGGTGCAAGGGAAATCCATATAAGACCGGCATGCCCACCCTTGATGTATCCATGCAGGTATATGGCATCCACACGTTCAATTTCAGAGCTGGCATCACGCAGGGCGATAAAAGCGATTGAAGGACACGACATTGAACAGATTGATGATTATCTGAATCATCAATCCGGAAAATATCAGGACATGATCGAGTGGATTCGAAAAGATCTGAATGTAACATCCCTGAAATATCTCAACATTGAAGACATGATAGAGGCCATAGGGCTACCCCAGGACCAGTTGTGCCTGTATTGCTGGCGCGGCCGCTGATCGTAATCGAACAGCCCCTTTTTCCGAAGTATGAACGGAAGCATTTTTTAATGACCCTGATTTTTCGCTGATTGAGTGTCTTGAACAAGGAATCACGCGGAGATATTGGTAAAATGTTCACGGAAAGGCCCTGTGTGGGATGCGGCTACTCTTGTTTCACAGCCACCTGCTCAATAGGATTGTTCCTGTTTGAAGACAGCGGATTGTGCCCTGCACTGACGTGGAATGGGGTCAGATACATATGTGCTCTCTCTGATCTTTTCAAAAGCGCTCTTGCCATCGGCGAGGGATGCTGTGCGCCCCGCAATACCTGGAGGGAGCAGGTGAGAAAAAAGCAGGGAGTTTATTGCCGAAGCGCAACACATTTATCTTTGTTCACTTCATGCCCGGACATTTCTTCTGACGATCAATATCATCTATTGCCTGTGGCGCCGGATGTCACACATGACGGTCTGGTAAACAACATCGGCTCGAAATTCGAATAACTCTGACATATACCCATCTTTTCCGAATAATCTCAAATTCATCATTGATTGAAATTAACCCTTCATGTTATAAAACAACTAATCTTATTATAATATTTTTTCTTTTATGTCATTTACGTCAAAACGGGAATCGATAAAATATTTGGTATCGGATTTCGTCTTTGCAGTAATGACGATTTGATGATTTTTACATACTTTATTGGTTCCATTATGACAGTCATATAGGGTGCATCCTGTTGGAAGCCTCCATAAAAAAAAGAAAAACGAAGACTGTGCATGTAGGCGCTGTTCAGATCGGTGGTGGTGCACCTGTCGTTGTACAATCCATGACCTGCACGGATACAAGGAGCGTAAGGGATACAGTCGATCAGATCAAACGCCTTGAAGATGCGGGCTGCGAAATTGTCCGGGTGGCCGTACCCGATGAGGAAGCGGCATCTGCACTAAAGGAAATTAAGAACAACATCGCCATTCCTTTGATCGCCGATATTCATTTCAATCACCGCCTTGCCCTTGCGGCAATCGGCAATGGGGTCGATGGGATAAGAATTAACCCGGGCAATATCAGCAAAAAGAAAATTCTTGAGGTCGTTCAGTCTGCGAAATATCATGGTACGGCCATTCGTATCGGCATCAATGCGGGTTCCCTTGAAAAGGACTTACTTGTAAAATACGGGGGGCCTGTAGCGCCGGCTCTCGTCGAAAGCGCTCTGAGAAACCTTGATCATGTTGCATCTGCCGGTTTTGAAAACGTTAAACTGTCCTTGAAGTCATCAGATGTAGCCACCATGATCGAGGCGTACCGTGAAATAGCAAGCAAAACAGATTATTCCCTGCATCTTGGTGTTACGGAAGCAGGAAGTCTGATTCCTGCTTCTATCAAATCCTCAATAGGTATAGGTATTCTTCTTTATGAAGGGATTGGCGATACGATCAGAGTTTCGGTCACGGGAGATCCTGTATCTGAAATTGGTGTGGCGTACGGCATTTTAAGGGCATTGAATATAAGAAAGATGGGGCCGGATGTTATATCCTGTCCCACCTGCGGACGCTGTGAGATTGATCTCCTGAAGCTGACAGAGGAAGTGGAAAGGCGTCTGGCGGGGATGAAATCCTATCTTAAGGTCGCACTGATGGGTTGTGTCGTCAATGGTCCCGGAGAAGCCGCCGAGGCGGATGTGGGAATTGCCGGAGGACGGGGTTTTGGGATGCTCTTTAAAAAGGGCAGGATTATCAGAAAAGTCAGAGAAGAAGATTTCGTCGATGTGTTAATGAAGGAAATAAAAACGATAATTGACGACAGGAAGGAGTCATAATGCGTTATTCGGAGATGTTTCTGCCCACGGAGAGAGAAGTCCCATCCGATGCTGAGATCATCAGCCATCAGCTCATGATCAGGGCAGGAATGATAAGAAAATTAACAAGCGGTATTTATTCATATCTCCCGCTTGGATATCGAGTCATTCGGAAGGTCGAGCAGATCGTCCGGGAAGAGATGGACAGAGCGGGCGCTCAGGAGGTATTTTTACCGATGGTGCAGCCTCGCGAACTCTGGGAGGAATCGGGACGCTGGACTTTATATGGAAAGGAGCTGTTGAGATTCAAGGACCGTCATGACAGAGAGTCCTGTCTGGGACCAACCCATGAAGAAGTCATCACGGATCTCGTAAGAAACGAGATCAAGACTTATCGTCAGCTCCCCAGAAATCTCTATCAAATCCAGACAAAATTCCGTGATGAAATCCGGCCCCGCTTCGGGGTGATGAGGTGCCGGGAATTCGGCATGAAAGACGCCTACAGCTTTGATGCCGATGAGACGGGGGTGGATATCAGCTACAGAAAGATGTTTAATGCCTATAACCGGATATTTACCCGCTGTGGCCTGAAATTCAGGGCGGTTGAGGCGGACACTGGAAGCATCGGGGGGAAATTCTCACATGAATTCATGGTGATAGCGGATTCCGGAGAGGATGCCCTTGTCTTTTGCAGCGACTGTGAATATGCGGCAAACCTTGAAAAGGCGGAAGTGCCCATGCCGGAGAAACGTAAGATCCGGGAAGATGAATTTTTACCTCTTGAAGAGGTTCATACCCCCGATGTAAAAAGAATTGAGGAAGTCTGTGCGTATCTGAACATTTCCCCGAAGGATGTTATAAAAACATTGATATACGAAGCTGACGGCTTTCCTGTCGCCGTTCTTGTGAGAGGCGATGAGGAGGTTAACGAAGTCAAGGTTAAGAACTATCTTGGATGTGACACCCTCTCCATGGCCTCGGAAGAGATGATTCATGAAGTGACGGGATCTCCAAGAGGTTTCGCCGGGGCTGTGGGGATAAAGGGAAAAATTATTGCCGATTATTCCCTGATGAATGTAACCAATGTTGTGATGGGTGCCAACAAGAAGGATTATCATGCTAAAAATGTGAACATCGGTAGGGATTTCACCGCGAATGCCTTTGCGGATTTGAAACTGGCTAAAGATACGGATTTATGTCCCCGCTGTGGAGGCGCCCTGAAATTTGTCCGGGGAATCGAAGTGGGTCATGTATTCAAGCTGGGCACAAAGTACAGCAAGTCCATGAAGGCGGTATATCTTGATCAGAACGGGAAAGAACAATTCATGGTGATGGGGTGTTATGGTATCGGGATCTGCCGGACGGTTGCAGCCAGTATCGAACAGAACCATGATGAAAACGGCATTATATGGCCGGCGCCCATTGCTCCTTATCATGTCATCATTACACCGGTTAATGTTAAGGATGATGCCGTCTATCAAGCTTCAGAGAAATTGTATCGGTCTCTGTCGGACAGGGGTATCGAGGTGATCATCGATGACAGGGATGAGAGAGCCGGTGTAAAGTTCAAGGATGCAGATATCATCGGTGTTCCTATCCGGATTACCATAGGAGCAAAAAAGCTTGCAACAGGGATCGTAGAAATCAAAATTAGAAAATCGGCCGAAGTCTCTGATGTTCCCCTGGATGCTGCAGGGGGATTTGTAGAAAACTTCATTAGTGAAGGCGTGTAATTTACATGCTTCGCATTACGGACATATTGGACAAAACCCAGTCTTATCTCACTGCGGAAGAGCTCGAGATTATCGAGAAGGCATATATTTTCTCTGCATCTGTTCACCAGGGGCAGGTTCGGCTTTCGGGAGAGCCTTATCTCACACACCCGGTGGAAGTAGCTGGGATCCTTGCAGACATGAAACTCGATGCTGCAACAATTGTAACAGGCTTGCTTCATGATACCGTCGAGGATACACTTGCGACCCTTGAGCAGATTCGGGGGGCTTTTGGGAAAGAAGTTGAATTTCTTGTCGAAGGACTTACGAAAATCAGCAAGATAACCCTTGGAAGCAAGGTGGAACAGCAGGCAGAGAATTTCAGGAAGATGATTCTGGCCATGTCTTCCGACATCCGAATACTCCTGGTCAGGCTGGCGGACCGGATTCACAATATGAGGACCCTTGAGTTTCAAACGACGGAGAAACAGAAATATATCGCTGAAGAAACCCTTGAGCTTTACGCTCCTCTTGCAAACCGCCTCGGAATTAACTGGATGAAGGTGGAATTGGAAGATTTATCCTTTCGTTACATTAATTTTGAAGCTTACAATGAGCTTGCCAAACGGGTTTCCAAAAAAAAGGAAAAGAGAGAGCAGTATACAGAAGAGGTTAAAAACATTATACAAAAGGAAATCGACAGGTTTCAGTTGAAAGGTATCGTTGAAGGCCGGGCGAAACATTTTTACAGCATTTATAAAAAAATGAAAGAGCAGCATATCGATCTCGATGAGGTCTATGATCTTCTAGCATTCCGGATCATTCTTGATTCAGAGAAGGAAATCGAATGCTATGAAGCTTTAAGCGTGGTCCATGCCTTATGGAAACCCGTTCCGGGCCGCTTTAAGGATTTCATTGCCATGCCGAAAGCCAATAACTACCGTGCACTGCATACGACCGTGATCGGTCCATACGGTGAGAGAGTAGAGATTCAGATCAGAAACAGGATCATGCACGAATGGGCGGAAGAAGGAATTGCCGCACATTGGCGTTACAAAGAAGGACAGTCATACAAGACAGGTGATGACGATCAGATTAAAAAGCTCAGGGAACTGCTTGAAGTTCAGCAGGAACTCGAAAACCCCCGTGAATTCATGTCGAATTTGAAAATGGCCCTTTTCCCGGATGAAGTCTATGTATTCACGCCGAGGGGGGATGTGAAGGCATTTCCCAAAGGAGCGACCCCGATTGATTTCGCTTACAGCATTCATACGGATGTGGGTAATCAGTGTGTGGGCGCCAAGATTAACCGGAATATCGTGCCACTGAAATATCAACTCCAGAATGGCGACACCGTTGAGATCATTACGCAGACAGGCCACCATCCCAGCAAGGACTGGTTGAAGTATGCCGTAACATCAAGAGCCATATCCAAAATCAGAAACTGGGTGAAAACGGAAGAGAGGAATAAGAGCATCGCCCTAGGTAAAGATATTCTCGAGAAAGAGTTCAAAAAGCAACACCTGAAATTCAGCCAGATAGTTAAATCTGAAGAACTCAAAAAAATCTATGCAGACTATTCTATCGGTACCATTGACGACCTGATGGCTATTGTTGGATATGGAAAAGTATCCGCGAAGCGAATTGTAAACAGATTCTTGCCGGAAGAGGTTACAAAAGCGGCGGAAGCAGCGCCTGAAAAAGATAAGAAGAAAAGCCAGGCATCCCCATCTGTTGGAATATCCCTGACAGGGATTGAAGATGTCATGGTCAGATTTGCAAGATGCTGTCATCCTATTCCCGGCGATGAGATACTGGGTTATATTTCAAGGGGAAGGGGGATCACGGTTCATACGGCAAATTGTGTGAACATAGAGGAGATGGACCCGGAACGGATCGTGGATGTGGAATGGAATGTGAGCAAGAAACAGACATTCCCGGTGAATATGATGGTCATCTGTTCAGATAAAAAAGGATTGCTGGCTGAATTAAGCGCCGTAATATCGGGCATGGACATTAACATCAGTCATGCGGAGATAGACACAAAGCCGGATGACATGCAGGCCATATGCAATTTTAAGATTGATGTGAATGATTTGAATCAGTTTAACCAGGTGCTTAATGCAATCAAGAAACTTAAAAGCGTGAGATCGGTCGAAAGGGTCAGGGGGGCATAGTAAAGAAGTAGTGGCAAGGTCAGTTTGTAGATTGACAGACATGTGTCATTTGCTGTATGAGACGCTCGGCTTCAGAAATATGTGAACATCATGGTTGATAAGATGAAACAATGGGTACAGAGAATCGTCATCGCAATAATGGTATTGGTATTTGCCACCGCATCAACTGCGATTGCGCAACCCTCCCAGGGCAAACATCAAGTTATTGTGGATGCGGGTCATGGAGGGAAAGATCTGGGAGTAAAATTAACAGACAAATTTAATGAAAAAGATATTACTTTATCTATAGCACTTATGTTGAAGAAAGAGCTTGATAAATACGGAAATATTCATGTTCTTCTTACAAGAGCTTCCGATATGGATATTTCAGTGTCCGAGAGAACGAAAGCCATATCAACATCCCGTTCAAATGTTTTTATAGGGATTCATGTCAACGCCGGTTATGGAAAGGAATCGTCCGGTTACGAGCTTTACTTCCCCGGGTTTGCATCTCTCACGGCGGATCAGATCACTTCCAAGGAAATTCTCGCGGACATGGCCAAGAATAAATATTTAAACGACAGCGTCAAGCTGGCACAACTGATTCAGCGAAATCTTGAGGGTGTGTTCCCGAGAAAAAGCAGAGGGCTGAGGAACGCCCCGTATGTGATCCTCGAAGGATTGACGATCCCTGCCGTTGTCGTAGAAATAGGATTTGCTACAAACCAGGAAGACAAAAACAAGATAATGGATGAAAATGTGAGAAGTTCGATTGCCCGTGCTTTAAGCAAGGGCATCAGGGAATACTTCTAAAGGAAATATACGTTGGAGTCTTATGCTATTAAGAGCTGACGGACGTCGTTTTGATGAAATACGTGAGATAAGAATTACGAAAGACTTTTTGAAGTATCCGGAAGGATCCGTTCTAATAGAAATGGGCCATACAAAAGTGATCTGCACGGCAACCATTGAGGAGAATGTCCCTCCTTTCCTCAGGAACACAGGCAGGGGTTGGTTGACCGCGGAGTACTCGATGCTCCCCATGTCAACGAAGATCAGGACGCCTCGTGAGTCGACAAGAGGACGAATCGGGGGAAGGACCCATGAAATTCAACGATTGATCGGAAGATCATTACGCTCAGTTACGAATTTGGACGCTTTTGGTGAAAAAACGATTTATATTGATTGTGATGTCATTCAGGCGGATGGTGGAACGAGGACTGCATCCATTACCGGTGGTTTTATTGCGTTGATCAATCTTTTCAGGGAACTTAAACATAAGGACATGATCAATGACATGCCTGTGGAAGACTATGTTTCTGCGATAAGCGTCGGTATTCTAAACAAACATATTTATCTTGATGTTGATTATGAAGAAGATTCCAAAGCAGAGGTAGATATGAATTTTGTGATGACCGGGAAGGGGCGATTTATCGAAATTCAGGGTACAGCCGAAGAAGTACCGTTCAACCGTGATTCACTCAACGACATGATTGACCTTGCGACAAAGGGGATAAATGAAATCATTAAAATACAGGTACATATTTTGGGAGAGGTGCTCTGAAAACGATCGTTTTTGCATCCAAAAATGAAGGTAAAATACGAGAAATCAAATCAATGCTTGAGGATGCGAATGTAATGGTTTTTTCATTGAACGATTTTGCAGATCATCCGGTCATTGAAGAGGATGGAGAGACGTTTTTTGAAAACGCCTTGAAAAAGGCAAAGACGATTTCGGACGCCATTGGAGAGACGGTTCTGGCGGATGATTCAGGTCTGGAAGTGGATTATCTGGGCGGGAAACCCGGTGTTCGGTCATCAAGGTATTCCGGAGATGATGCAACAGACGATACAAACATCGCCAAACTTCTCTATCAATTAAACGGTGTTTCCGCAGAAAACAGAGGCGCTTCTTTTCGGTGTGTTCTCGTTCTTTACAGTCCTGACGGATGGTTTGAATCCTTTGAAGGCTCATTACGAGGGTTAATCAGTGAAGAACCAATCGGTAACGGCGGTTTCGGATACGATCCGGTCTTTTTCATGCCTGAGAAGGGGGTGACTGTAGCACAGCTTCCAGCAGAGATAAAAAACAGGATTAGCCACAGGGCGGAAGCTGTAAAGAAGCTGAAAAAGTGGTTACAAAATGAAATGATACCTTTACGAAACAATTGATTGAAAACGTATCCAGTATGCGACGGTTATAATATCCGTCATTTTGAAATACCCGCCTTTTGGGCGGGATTCATCAAATCGGGGCGTAGCGCAGCCCGGTAGCGCGCCTGCTTTGGGAGCAGGATGTCCCAGGTTCAAATCCTGGCGCCCCGACCAGAAAAAATTAACCATTCCCTTGCGGGAAATATTTTCTCATCATGGTGTTCATGGTCGTTTCAATCATATGTCTGATGGATTGAAGTCTTTCTTCGGTTGTTGCCTCGAAGCGGAGAACAAGAACGGGCTGGGTGTTGGAAGATCGGATAAGACCCCAGCCATCTTCGAAGGAAATACGAACGCCGTCAATGTCAATGATATCATAAATTCCCATGAAATGTTTTCTGATATCATCGACGACCTTAAATTTTATATGATCAGGACAGGTTATTCTGATTTCAGGCGTTGCGAAAGAGGGGGGGACATCTTTCATAAGTTCGCTGATTTTTTTTCCGGAACTGCTTAAAATCTCCATAAGCCTCAAAGACGCATAGATTGCATCATCGTAACCAAAATACCTGTCGGCAAAAAACATATGACCGCTCATCTCGCCGGCCAGAAGAGCTTTTTCTCCCCTCATCTTGCTTTTAATCAGAGAATGTCCCGCCTTCCACATTATGGCCTTGCCGCCATTTTTTTTGATATCATCAAATAGTCTTTGAGAGCATTTTACTTCCCCGATAATGGATGCCCCTGGATATTTATGTAAAATATCTCTCGAAAAAAGGAGGAGAAGTTCATCTCCCCACAACACTTTTCCCTGATCCGTGACGACACCAATCCTGTCGGCGTCGCCATCGTAAGCGATGCCGATATCAGCTTTTTTCACTTGGACCATGGAGATCAAGTCTATCAGATTATCCGGTACAGTCGGATCCGGGAAGTGGTTGGGAAAACGGCCATCCGGATCACAGTAAAGGTCGGTAACCATACATCCGAATCTTTTGAGAAGAGGAAGAGCAAAAAGTCCTCCAACACCGTTTCCGGCGTCGAGGACGATGTTTAATTTGTTAATGGTTACGTTGTTAAAGAGGTAATCTTCGTAGGGCCTTGAGACATCCTCCTCTCGTACATTCCCGTTTCCGGATGCGTATTGACCGCTTTCCATGATCTTTCGCAGCGCTTGTATATCCTGTCCATGGATTGTATCTGCTCCGATGCATATCTTGAAACCGTTGTATTCAGGGGGATTATGGCTCCCGGTAATCATTACGCCGCCACCTGCATGAAAATGGCGAATAGAAAAATAAAGCATGGGAGTGGCGCACATCCCTACATTTATTACATCAACTCCTGCGGAATTCATCCCCTTTCTGATAATCTCGTAATACGTTTTTGAACTTTGTCGGCAGTCCATGCCGAGGGTCATGGTTCTAACGCCGTGAAGGATCGCGCAGGTTCCAATAGCTCTGCCCAGGTTGTAGACAATTTCAGGGTATAAGTCTCTGTCAACAATGCCTCTGACATCGTACTCTCTAAAGATTTCGTCATTTAACATTGGTCTCGTCCTTACGAAACTTATCGGAACTCGCTTAAATTGACGTGACCGTGTATCATTTTTTCAATAAGGGTGATCTTGTCTGCATCGTCTTTTGTTAGAAGAGGGTCCATAGAATCGATCTGTTTTGCAATCGAGTATGTATCGGAGGTGACAAGAAGTAGCGGAATTTCAAGTTCTGTTGCCTTTGAAATAACATCCTGGGATGGCATAATGTTGTTTGTCAGGATAATGGCTGCGGAATGGGTTTCCATTGCGGCATTGATCATATCGCTCCGTTCTCCGCTTGTAATAAGCACTTTGTTTTCCAGATGGAATGCAGGATTTTCCATGGCGGCAGTGACACTCATGGCGCCTATTACGATATTTTTTGCATTCCGATTCAGTTGGGATGAGCAGGTAATCACTTTTGCAAACAGGCGTTCTGCAAGATATTGAATTGAAAATCTGGGCAACTCGTCATAATAGGGTATCACGCCAAGAATGTTGATTCCCGTCTGTTTAATCTTGGGGAGATGAATGTCGATAAAATCCGCAGCATTTGGTATCTTGTTAAGAATGACTCCCTTTAAATTTACCCCACTTGTATCGATATGTTTCACCAGGAATGTAATGTCGTCAAGAACGGTTTCTTCGTTTCCGCTGATGACCACAATTAACTGCGCTTCCAGAAAGGCAGCTAAAGACATGGCATCTAAATTGACTGAGACACCGTACGAAATATCTTTTCCGCTTTCAACAAAGATCACGTCTGTGTTTTTATCAACGCGCCCCTGTAATTCAAGGACTTTATTTTTTGTCGACTCTCTGTCAAGCACATAGAGCAGTCGGGAATGGTTGAATCCAATGCTCATATCCTCGGGGGGTTCTTCGAGGCTGAAAATATTGGCAATCAATGCAGCGTCGTAGTCCCAAAGCCTCTTCTTACGGTAAAGAAGTTTATCGCCGAAAGGTTTAATGTAACCTGTTTTCTTATTCAGTGCGTTTGCCAAGCCGATAATTACGCTTGTTTTGCCCGCATTATGACGCATTGATGTTACGACCAGCTTATCCATTTTCCCCCCTCTTTATGTCTCGTGAAAAAATGCTTAACAGATATTGACCGGAAGCGAATCCGCATGACCGTTTTTCCATTTACAGTGTATGGCTGCTTTTCAAGTGACTTATTTTTTTTATAATATTCGTCTGCCTTCCGGTGTCTTGAAGGCCATTTTCAAATGATACACACCTGACTCGGTTTGCCTTGTAATATCAAATCCTCCCTGTTCGAAGACCTGAAGCATGGGTCTGTTTTCAACCAGCACTTCAGCCGTAAATCCGAGAAAACCCTCTCTCTTGGCAAGATAGGTCAGATAAGACAACATTTCACTCCCGATGCCCCTGTTCTGATGATCATCCCTTACAGCAAGAGCAACTTCCGCCGTGTGCGTGGTTTCGTCAACCCCATACTGTCCCAATCCGACGATGGTTTCATTTTCCTGAGATCCGATGATCGCAAGGACAGAAATTTCTTTCGTATAGTCGATGATGACAAAATCCTGTAAACGTTCATGCGGTATGTCCGTGCGCCAGGACAGAAATCTCCGATGGAGGCTCCTGTCCGACAAAGAATAGAAAAAATCCTTCAACAGGGGTTCATCTGTAATTTTGACGGGTCTCAGAAAAATTTGGAATCCTGTCTTTGTCGTTCTGTATGTTTCGAGATCTTCGGGATACCTGCCCCTCTCTCCCGGTATATATGCCTGATCCTGATAAATAATACCCCGTTTCTTTGCCTCTTCAATAAGCCAGGGGCGAAATTTGGGGTGGGCGATTGATATCAAGGCCATGGCCCGCTCGCGAATGTTTTTCCCGTGGAGGTACGCGATTCCATGCTCAGTGACAACATAACGGACGTCGGCACGGTTAAGAGTAATGCCTGCCGAGACATTCAGGGTGGGTACAATTCTGGATACGGTTTCGTCTGCTGCTGTCGATTTCATGGCAAGAATCGTTTTGCCGTTCCTTGCAAGCAGCGCTCCTCTCATAAAATCCTGGAAACCGCCTATCCCGCTGTAAAAAAGACTGCCTATGGATTCCGATGTGGCCTGTCCGGTAAGGTCGATCTCGAGGGCGCTGTTTATGGCGACCATATTGTCATTCCGTGCGATAACCATGGGATTGTTTGTATAATCAACGGTCCTGAACACGATCGAGGGGTTGTCATGAATATACTGGTAGGTTTCCGCCTTTGCCATGCAGAATGTGGCCACTGTTTTCCCGCGGTTCAGCGTCTTTTTCGAGTTGTCGATGACGCCGGCTTTTATTAGATTTGCAATACCTTCGGTCAAGAGTTCCGTATGAACGCCCAAATGTTTCTTGTTGTACAGATGCGCCATGATGGCATTCGGAATGCTGCCGTATCCGACCTGAAGCGTATCTCCATCCTGGATGAGCCGTGAAACATAGATTCCTATCCGTTGCAGGGAGAGCGTTTTTTCTTCGGAGAATGCCCTCTGGATTTCAAGGAGGGGCATGTCATAGGGTATAATAAAATTCACTTCTTCAATGTGAATAAAGCCGTCTCCATGAACCCGAGGCATATGGGAGTTCACCTGAGCAATCACCAGAGAGGCTTTGTCAGTTGCGGCCTTCACCATATCCACGCTTACACCGAGGCTTAAAAAACCGTGCTCGTCAGGCAGGCTGGTCTGAATGAGGGCAATGTCTATCGGCACAATTCCGCTGTTGATCAATGCCGGAAGATCTGAAAGAGATATGGGGGTATAATCCGCCGATCCCGTATTGACTGTCTCCCTAGTGTTGTTGCCGATAAAAAAGGAGTTATGCCGAAAATTGCTTTTGAACTTTGCGTCCGTATATGGGGCAATTCCCAGAGAATAGATTTGAATGATTTCCGCATCAAAAAAAGCCTTGGGATTGGATTCCACATATTTTGTCATGGCGCTGATGAGATACTGTGGCTCACCGCAACCCGAGGTTACGAATATATGATGACCACGGCGTATATGTCTGAATATTTCTTCCTCGCTCGCAAACTTCTCGGGATATTGTATTTTCCAATCATCAAGTGACGTCATTGTTAATCTCCGGCTTCAGGTCGGCATACCCATTTGATATCCGGCTGCGAATGCGACCAATAATATTTATGTTTCAATTAATCTATAATTCTAAACATTAAGTCATTTTTCTGTCAAGAAAAGAATGAACAGAAAAATCCTTATTTATGGGATATGGAAGACGTGTATCCCTG
>Ga0163209_1000344_pt1 | contig 19811 bp, 16 predicted proteins | sample Kivu_160m_FD_113538 | JGI IMG/M metagenome (GOLD analysis project Ga0163209, IMG submission 113538) | Freshwater microbial communities from Lake Kivu, Western Province, Rwanda to study Microbial Dark Matter (Phase II) - Kivu_160m | ecosystem: Environmental > Aquatic > Freshwater > Lake ...
AAAAGAAATCCCGGCAAGCCTTATGGAATCAACCTGCAGGGAAGTGTTCACGGCATTCAGCCTGATGACGCTCAGGGTTGTGTCGGCCCGGAAAGTGACGATGACAGTGGCGGTAAAGTTTTTAGGATAGGGGGAAACATAACAGTTAAATAGATCAAGGTACAGGGTATATTTCAAGACGTCGATGGGATTCGGCTGTCCGTTCTCCTGAGCCTGGTGCAGTTGGAATACATTCACGGAGGTACTTTTCTTCCATGCGCACCTGGCAGAGCCTTTCAGGTCAGAAACCTGCTGTGCACATGCAAAAAAAATGGGGAGAAAGAAAAAGAGAACAATGGTGGAATACCTTTTCATGGTTGCCTATTTTTACTTGCCAGAAGAGGTTGACAAAGTTACGTTTTTTCCCGGCCTCTACCCAACGCAGATTATCCAGAAAACAGGTATTTTTGCAATGCATGAAACGATTTTCCTCCCTGCTGCTGATTTCCACGGCCTTTCTCTGTTCCTGTTCAGGATATGATGATGAGCCGGGAAAGAAGGTCTTCAGGTATAATGAACCGGCAAACATCACGACCCTGGATCCGGCTTATGCCCGGGACCAGGCGATCATCTGGGCTGTCAACCAACTATTCAACGGACTGATCCAGGTGGACGACCGGATGGAGATACTGCCCTGCATTGCCAAATCCTGGGAAATCTCCGGCGACGGGCTGGAGTACCGGTTTCATCTCCGGCCGGACGTTTACTTCCATGACAGCCCGGTTTTTCCGGGCGGGCGGGGCCGACGGGTGGTTGCAGCCGATTTCGTCTATTCATACCTGAGGATCATTGACCCGAAAACGGCTTCGCCGGGCGACTGGCTGTTCAACGCCGTCGATCGGTCAGCCGGTTACGAACCGTTCAGGGCCCCTGATGATTCAACCTTCCTGATACGGCTTGCAAAACCATTCCCGCCCTTCCTCAGGTTGCTGACCATGCAGTATTGTTCCGTGTTGCCAAAGGAAGCAGTGGTTCATTACGGCAGTGAGTTTCGCAGGAACCCTGTCGGTACGGGTCCTTTCCGTTTTAAGATGTGGCAGGAAGGAGTAAAGCTGGTGATGCTGAAGAATGAGAACTATTTTGAGACTGAGAACGGGGAGCTGCTTCCCCATCTTGATGCGGTCGTCGTTACGTTCAGTCCCGACAAGCAGTCGTCATTCCTCGAATTCATCAAAGGCAACCTCGACATGATGTCGGGTTTAGATCCGACCTACAAGGATGAACTTCTGACAAGGGATGGGCGCCTCCGGGAGAGCTATTCCGGGACGATCTGCCTCCTTACCCAGCCCTACCTGAACACGGAGTATTTGGGTTTTATGGTGGATACGGCACAACAGGAACTCGCCGGCCCGGTGCCTGAAAAGGAAATCAGGAAAGCGATCAACCGCTCATTCGACCGGAGGAAAATGATTCGTTACCTCCGTAACAACATCGGCGTTCCGGGGCTCCAGGGCATCACGCCGAAGGGTCTTCCTTCATTCGACTCCACCCGGATTTTCTATGATTACGATCCCCTTATGGCTAAAAAGCTGCTTGCATCGGCAGGATTTCCTGAAGGCAGGGGACTGCCAGTGATCACCCTCACCTCAACCTCCGATTACCTTGATATTTGCAAGTACATCCAACACCAGGTTGCAGCCATCGGTATCGATCTCAGGATCGAGGTAAGCCCGCCTGCAGCGGTCAAGGAGATGAAAGCTGAGGCCAAGCTGCCTTTCTTCCGGGCCTCATGGATTGCCGACTATCCCGATGCCGAGAATTACCTTTCCATGTTTTATACGAAGAACTTTTGTCCGCGAGGGCCTAATTACACCCATTTTTCGAACGCTGCCTTCGACAGTCTCTATGAAAAGGCCATGTCGACCCTGACAGATTCCCTCAGGTTTGAATATTACCGCACGATGGAAAGGATCATGATGGAAGAGTCGCCGGTGATCGTACTCTATTACGACCAGGTGCTGCGGTTTGTCAGGAGGAATGTGACGGGTTTAGGCAGCAACCCGATGAACCTTCTTACCCTTAAACGTGTCAGAAAGACAGGGTGAGGCCATCATAGGCGAGTCTCACATTTTCAGGCAACTCCTTTTCTGTTTCCACGTGAAGACCCATCTGGTGGCTGATATGGGTAAGAAAACCCTGCTCAGGCTTCAGTTCCTTCATGATAGAGAGGGCAGCTTCCAGGTGGAAATGTGAATAGTGTTTCTTTCTCCTCAGCGCATTGAGCACGATCACCCTGGACCCTTTGATCTTTTTTTTCTCTTTCGCTTCGATCTCAACGGCATCTGTGAGGTAAGTGAAATCGTCAATCCTGAAACCGAATACGTGATGGCTGTTCCGGTAATGGATGGCCTGCACCGGAATGACCTTCTGTGAGCCGATGTGGAACGGACTGCGGGTTATCGGGTGCAGGTTGATCTCCGGTACGCCCGGATAAGCGTCTTTCTCGAAGGCATAGGCATATTCCCGGCGGATGATGCGCTGCACGGTGGCGGTGGCATAAACATCTGCGGGCTTGCTGTTGATGTAATTGAATGCACGCACATCGTCAAGTCCCCCAAGGTGATCCTTGTGCCCGTGGGTGATCAGGATGGCGTCGATCGACCGGATATCCTCTCTTAGCATCTGCTGACGGAAATCGGGACCGCAGTCGATCACAATGCGGAGAGAACCGGTTTCGATGCAAATCGATGAACGCAGCCGCCGGTCCCGCGGATCAGGCGACCGGCATACGGCACAGGTGCAGGCTATCACAGGAACACCCTGTGAAGTCCCGGTTCCGAGAAACGTGATTTTCATGGCGGACAAAAATAACGAATTAAAATACGCGTTGATTCATTACCTTTGCAAAACCTCACTTCCGGATAATTACGACATTATGTTCGCCAACTTAAGAATCAGAATCGGCCGCTATTACATGAGAAAGGAGCAGGCCCGTTCCGAACATCAGCGCCGGATGACCAACCTGGAAGACGCCAGGCGGATCGGTATCCTGTATACCCTTGATGATGTTCCTGATTATGAACGCATCTCTGCATTTGTTTCGCAACTGCAAAGCGAACACAAAGAAGTCAAAGCCCTGGGATTTGTCAAGAACAGAAACCTCCTCCAGCGGTTCCTGCCAAAACTGTCCTATGACTTTTTTTCAAAGCGCGACCTGACCTGGTTCTATAAACCGGTACATCAGCAGGTGAGGGATTTCATCGAAAAAGAGTTTGACCTGTTGATTGACCTGAGCCTGCAGGACAGTTTCCCGCTTAAATATATCTCAGGCCTCTCCAGGGCGATGTGCAGGGTGGGAAAGTTCTCGGAGAATAACCTGGATTTCTATGACCTGATGATCGAACTCAAGCCTTCCATGACATCCGAAGACTATATGGGACAAGTGCACCACTATCTTACCATCATCAAAACCAATGCGTAACGGATACAACCGACTCAAAGGAACCGGCGTTGCGATTGTCACGCCGTTCAAGAAATCAGGGGCTATCGATTTTGAAGGGTTTGAAGATCTTGTGAATCATGTGATCAGCGGGGGAGTGGACTATATCGTCCTCTTCGGAACAACAGGCGAATCTCCGACAGTATCGAAACAGGAGAAAAAAGCGCTGACTGAATATGCCCTGCAGGTGATCGACCAAAGGGTTCCGCTCGTACTCGGCATCGGAGGCAACAACACTTCGGATGTTGTTCTGGCCATTCATGGAACGGTCTTCAAGGGTATCGAAGCGATCCTTTCGGTCAGTCCCTATTATTCCAAACCACAGCAAGAGGGCATCTACCAGCACTATAAAGTGATCGCAGAGGCCAGCCCGGTGCCGGTCATCCTTTATACGGTTCCCGGCAGAACAGGAAGCAACATCGCCGCCAATACCACGCTCAGGCTTGCACGCGATTTTTCCAATATCGCCGGCATCAAGGAAGCATCGGGCAATTTCGACCAGATCTTCCAGGTACTGAAGAACCGCCCGAAAGACTTTCTCGTGCTCTCCGGCGACGACAATCTTACCTTGCCGTTGATCGCCGCAGGGGCCGACGGTGTCATCTCGGTTACCGCTAACGCCTACCCCAGGGAATTTTCCGAAATGGTTCGCCACGCACTTCAGGGCAACCTGAAATCCGCCAGGGCTGTCCATTACAGGCTCCTCGATTTTACCAATGCCCTGTTCGCCGACGGGAGCCCCTCGGGCATAAAAGCCGCCCTTGAACTGAAAAAGCTCTGCCACCAATACCTGAGGCTGCCCCTGGTGCCGGTGAATCAGGAAGTTCTGCAAAGAATCCAGTTGTGCATCGAACAAATCGAAAAATAACGTGAGAAATAAACTGCCCCTTATACTCCTGACCCTTTTTCTTTTGATTACCAGGCCGCTCACTGCCCAGGATCAATGCATCCGACCGCACCCCGCTGATTCCTTGTTCAGGGACAATAGCGAACTCTATTTCACCTTTTCCATGAAGGACAGGGACGATGTTCATGAGCTGACAAGATTGATCTCTATCGACCATATTGACGGGAAAACGGTTCATGCCTATGCAAATAAGAAGCAGTTTACTGATTTTCTCCAGTATACGGATGATTTCCGGGTGCTTCCACACCCCGGTTCACTGTTACAGGAGTCACAACTTAATCCATCAGGAGCATCAGGCGCCCCGGGGGACAGGACTACCTGGAATTTCTACCCGACTTATACGCAATATCTCTCATTTATGGCGGGCTTCCAGGCGTCATACCCCTCCCTGTGCAAGATCGACACGGTGGGGCTAACCTACCAGGGCAGGCTCATCCTCACCGCCAGGATCAGCCAGAATGTGGGCACCGAAGAGGCAGAGCCGCAATTTCTATACACTTCCTCCATCCACGGAGATGAGCTGACGGGATATGTGCTGATGCTTCATTTGATTGATCACCTGTTGAGCAACTACAACATTGATTCGGCGATCACCCAGATGATCAATACCACCGAGATCTGCATCAACCCCCTGGCAAATCCCGACGGTACATTCCACGGTGGTAACAATTCGGTCAGCGGAGCGACCCGGTACAACGCACTCGGCGTCGACCTGAACCGCAATTACCCTGACCCGCAAAACGGGCCGCATCCCGACGGGAACGATTACCAGGTTGAAACAGTTGCCTGGATGGATTATGCAGCGGAAAACCATTTCACTATGTCGGCCAACTTCCACGGTGGCGCGGAGGTATTCAACTATCCATGGGATACCTGGGCGACCCTGCCGGCTGATGATAACTGGTGGAATTTCGTCGGTCGCGAATGGGCCGACACAGTGCATAAATATAGCCCGTCAGGTTATTTTACCGATGAGCGCAACGGTGTGACGAGCGGATATGCCTGGTATGAAGTCAACGGGGGACGACAGGATTACATGAACTACTGGCACAACTGCCGTGAAGTGACACTTGAAATATCGAACATTAAAACACCGCTGGCAAGCCAGTTACCTTCTTTCTGGGAATACAACTACCGTTCTTTTCTCAACTATATCCGTCAGAGCCGCTACGGTTTTAACGGGATCGTGACCGATACGGTCACCGACACGCCGGTCGCTGCCAAAGTCTTTATCCAGGGGCATGACGTACACAATTCAGAGGTATTTTCGAGGGACGTTACCGGTTTCTATGCACGCCCGATCTATGCAGGCAGTTATGATGTCACTTTCTCCTCACCCGGGTATTTCACGAAAACCATCCCCGATGTCAATGTTACCAAACGAAATACAACCCGACTCGACGTACAATTGCGACCGCTCACCTTCGATGCGCAGGACAGGAGTGTCGTCGCCCACATGATCTTCCCGAATCCGTCTGACGGCCGGTTCAGGATCATGCTGCCTGAAATACCGATTAAACAGATGTGTTCCTTTCAGGTGATCAACACCATGGGAACGATCGTGCATTCATCCGCGCTTGAACGTTCCGGCGACAACATGACCGCCGCAATTGATCTCCCGGACCTGGCCAACGGGCTGTACTTTATCCGGTTCAATTCCGGTTACCGGATATACGTGGACAAGCTGGTCATTAAAAAGTAGCGCCGGGCTGTCCCAGCCTCATTCCGAAACCGAAAACAATTCTGAAAACAAGTATCATGACCACGGTTATAACAGGAAGGAGCGGAATCAACGCCACTTTCCTGGGCTCCAGGTCAAAATAGAAATCCTTGTATGAGGCGCTGCGAATGGGAAGCGGCACCAGAAAAAGGATCATAGCGGCATTCAGGGAGATATCAAAAAGGCTTGTTTCCGGTATCTTGAACAGGAAGATCACGATATTTCCGATCAGATACGGAAGGAAAAACTGGCTGATGATGAATTTATTCCGGTAACTTTTGCGCAGGTCGTTGAACCAGATGTTTGCAGTATAGAGCGATTGCCGGGTCATCCAGGTACCGATCATGATCATGACGACTAAACCGAGGATGGTCAGTACCACCTTACCGGTATCGGTCACGAACAGGTACAGGATCACAAAACCGAATCCCTTATCCATCAGCGCTCCCACCAGTATCTCGCCAAAGAGCCTGGTTAGCGCATGATAGATCATCCAGAGCGCCAGCAGCCGCATGATACCCCTTTCTGTTTCGACCGATTTGTAAATGATCAGCAGGAAGACCGCGATGAGCAGCATGGCTGCCGGACTGCTGCTGAAGACCCCGGAAACGGAATCGGGGGTCCAGTCTATTCCCCGGATGAGGAAATCGATGTCATTATAATAGATGACCACCGGAATATTGTACATGACCGCTGTAAACCCTGTGATCATCAGGCTTGTAGCGTATAAAAAAAGATAGGCGACCAAGTAAAGGAAGAGCGAATTTATTGTGATAATTCTGAACAGATGTGGTTCCGGCTTCAGTTCGCCCGGCACATAGACACCCGGGAAAGAAAAAAGGGAACCCCGTCTCGACAGGTAACGGATCTTACGGTATGCAGCATAGAGCTTGCTGGCCGATCTTGTATTCCGGCGGGGCATGCTTAATACTTGTCTGCAACTGCAGGAACGTCCCCGACAGAATATTTTCCGGCATCCAGGTTTTTTCTCACTTCGGCGAAGGCATCGATGGTGATCCTGACATCCTCCAGTGTATGCGCTGCTGTCGGGATCAGCCTGAGCATAATAACGCCCTTGGGAACGACCGGATAAATGACCATGGAACAGAAAATGCCGTAGTTCTCCCGGAGATCCGCGATAATCTGGGTCGCCTCAACGAGTCCCCCTTTCAGAAATACAGGTGTGACAGGGGATTGGGTCCGGCCGATATCAAATCCCTTCTCCCGGAGGCCGTTCTGAAGCGCGGTGACGATGGTCCAAAGCTTTTCCCTGAGTTCGGGTTGTGTCCTGATCAATTCGAGCCTTTTCAGTGACCCTACAACCATGGGAAGAGGCAGGGATTTCGCAAAGATCTGAGATCTCATCTTGAAGGTCAGCGCCTTGATGATCCGTTTTTCACTTGCAACAAATGCCCCGATGCCTGCCATGGCCTTGGCGAAGGTACCGAAATAGACATCAACGCCCTCCATCACCTCCTGTTGCTGGCTGGTGCCGGCGCCGGTCTGCCCCATCGTTCCGAAACCATGGGCATCATCGACCAGCAGGCGGAACCCGTATTTATCCTTAAAGTCCAGTATCCCCTTCAGGTTGCCGAGATCGCCGGGCATGCCGAAAACACCCTCGGTGATCACCAGGATCCCGCCTCCGGTTTCATCGGCGACTTTCCTTGCGTGCCTGATCTGACTTTCAAACCGATCCATGTCATTATGGGGGAAAACGAACCGTTTACCGACATGCATGCGCAACCCGTCGAGGATGCAGGCGTGCGATTCCGAATCATATACTACCACATCATGACGGTCAAGCATCGAATCAATGATCGAAACCATGCCCATGTATCCGTAGTTCAGGAGGTAAGCGGCTTCCTTCTTCTCGAATTCGGCCAGTTCCTTCTCCAATTGCTGATGAAAGTCGGTTTGTCCCGACATCATCCTCGCCCCCATGGGAGCGGCCAGACCGAAGTGCTCGGAAGCCTCCGCATCCGCTTTCCTGACCTCCGGGTGGTTTGCAAGTCCGAGGTAGTTGTTCAGACTCCAAACGAGGACCGGCTTACCCCTGAAATACATATGGTTCGAGATCTCGCCATCAAGCTTTGGAAAATAGTAATAACCATAGCCCAGGTCGGCATACTGGCCCAGAGGCCCCATATTGCCGGCAACTTTTTCAAAAATATCCACGTTTCTTCTGTTTTGGTTGGTGAGTAGCTTGTTTTCAGGCCTGCAAAAGTACCAAAAAAAAATACTATTTCATCCCGAGATCCGTTATACGCTGGCTGAACAATGTTTGTTCGACAGAAAGTTGTATTTTTGCACCATGAAATTCAAGGCCGCTTTCTTCCTCTCTCTCAGCCTGCTGCTTTCATTCTCCGCTTGCAAATTCCAGAAGATCGTCAAGAGCGGTACCGTGGATGAAAAATATGAAACAGCGATGAAGTTGTATGAGCAGAAGGACTATTCCAGGGCACTTCAACTCTTTGATCAGCTTACAGGCGCCATGCGGGTTACGGATAAATCGCAGAAGATAGCCTACCGCTATGCCTACTGTTACTTTACCCAGAAGGATTACACGCTGGCTTCTTACTATTTTAAGCGATTTACAACCACCTATCCCAACGCCGAGGAAGCCGAGGAATGCATGTTCATGAGCGCCTATTGCAATTTCCTCAATTCCCCGGAATACAGCCTCGACCAAACCGTCACCTACGACGCTCTCAAAGAACTACAGCTATTCACCAATACTTATCCTTCCAGCAAAAGGGTTTCGGAATGCAACGACCTGATCGACCAGCTAAGGCTGAAACTCGAAATGAAGGATTACAAAATAGCAAAGCTTTTTTACAGGATGGACGATTATGCGGCCGCCATCCAGATGTTCAATACGATCCTCAAAGAATTCCCGGACTCCCAGCACCGGGAGGAGATACTCTTCCTGATCCTTAAATCTTACCACAATTACGCACGCGAAAGCATCCTCGAAAAACAAAAGGAACGATATACCAAAGCCATCTCGGCATACAACGATTTAGTCTCCCAGTACCCCGGTACCAGACACCTCGCCGAAGCCACCGCCATGAAGGAAAATTCAGGGAAGGAGTTGGATATGATTAGTAATGGTGATCCTCAAAAGAAGGATCAGCGCGTTAAATTTGAGTTTAACTAAACCAATATAAACATGGATTACAAAAAGGTGAAAACGGATGTCTTCGCAGTGACCCGCAATATCGAAGATTTCACGGAAGGGACAAACAACATGTATGAGACTACTGCTGTCCTGTCGAAACGGGCCAACCAGATCAGCCTGGAACTCAAGGAGGAGCTGAACCAGAAACTCTCGGAATTCGCCACCACCACCGACAATCTGGAGGAGGTCTTCGAAAACCGCGAGCAGATCGAGATCGCCAAGTACTATGAACAGCTTCCGAAACCAACCCTGATCGCCATCCACGAATACCTGAACAGCGAAGTCTATTTCAGGAACCCGCACAAGGAGAAACCTGAGGATTTCTAACCAGAAAGAACGGTTCATGCTGACAGGGAAAAAAATCGTCATCGGGATCACAGGCAGCATCGCTGCCTGCAAGATACCTTTGCTTACCCGATTGCTGGTGAAGGAAGGAGCCGATGTGCGGATTATCATGACCCCTGCCGCAAGCGAATTTATCACACCACTGACACTTTCAACCCTCTCGCAACATCCGGTCATAATCGACCCATTCGATAAAAGAACCGGTGAATGGAACAGTCATGTCGAACTCGGGCAATGGGCCGACGTCATGATCCTCGCACCGGTCACCGCCAATACGCTCGGGAAAATGGCGCACGGCATCGCCGATAATTTCCTCGTTACAGCCTACCTTTCGGCTAAATGTCCCGTGTTCATCGCTCCGGCTATGGACCTCGACATGTATGCCCATCCCACAACCCGGCATAACATCAGCATCCTGGCCGGTTTCGGGAATACCATCATTGAGCCGAGAACCGGCGAACTCGCAAGCGGCCTGTCAGGTCCGGGAAGACTTGAAGAACCGGAAGAAATCCTGCAGATCATCCGGAACCATTTTACCGCACAGAAAACACTGGATAAAAAAAAAGTCCTCGTAACCGCAGGCCCCACCCATGAAAGATTGGATCCCGTCAGGTTCCTCGGGAACTATTCCACGGGAACGATGGGTTTTGCCATTGCCCGTGAAGCCGCCGCAAGGGGAGCCATGGTTACCCTGGTAACCGGCCCCGTGAACATGGAGACCAACGATCCGGCCATCAGGCGGATCGATGTGGTGTGCGCGGCCGATATGCATGCAGCATGCATGAAAGAAGCTCCTAAAGCAGACATCATCGTCATGGCCGCCGCCGTGGCAGATTATACCGTCAGCCGTGTCTCCCCGGAAAAGATCAAAAAAACCGCTGCCCCGCTGAAGGTTGAATTGACGCCGACTACAGACATCCTGAAGGAGATCGGATTAGGCATAAAGCCAGGCCAGGTACTGGTCGGTTTTGCACTGGAAACGACCAACGGATTGGAAAATGCCCGTAAAAAGCTGAAAGCTAAAAACCTGGATTTCATCGTGCTCAACTCCCTGAAGGAGAGGGGCGCGGGCTTCGGACCCGGTACGAATAAGATCAGCATCATCAGCAAAAACGGAGAGGTCCACCAGGGAAAATTAAAGAGTAAAAGCCTTGTTGCAGGCGAGATACTGGACTTCATCCAAAAAAACATCACCGTCTGACCATGAAGAAACTGTTAGCGCTCCTTACGGTAATCCTCTCTTTGATCCCGTGGGCCGGGATTGAGGCGCAGGAACTGAACTGCATGATCAACATCAATACCCAGAAGCTGGGAGGAACGGATAAGAAAGTGTTCCAGACCATGCAAAACGCCTTGTATGAGTTTGTGAACAACCGTAAATGGTCCAACTACAATTTCAAACAGGAAGAACGGATCGAATGCACCATGGCGATCATCATCAACGAAAGGCTCGCTGCCGACGAGTTCCGCGGAACCATGAACATCGTCGTACGCAGGCCCGTTCTGAACTCTTCATACAACACCATCCTTCTGAACACGATCGACAAGTATGTTCAGTTCAGGTACGTCGAATACCAGCCCCTTGATTACTCGGATGGCACGTTCTCGTCCAATCTGACCTCATTGTTCGCGTATTATTCTTATATCGTTCTCGGGTTGTATTTCGATTCTTTCTCCCCCAGCGGCGGCTCCCAGTTTTTCGAAAAGGCACAAACAGTGGTCAATTCAGCTCAGAATACCTCAGAGTCAGGCTGGAAGGCATTCGAATCGGAAAATAACCGGTACTGGCTCGTTGGTAATTACCAGAACGCTGCAAATGCCGATCTTAGAAACTTCAGCTACCAATACCATCGCCTCGGGATGGACCAGATGTTCGAAAAAGTGGACCAGGGAAGAAATATGTGCACCCAAAGCCTTGAAGCCCTGCAACGGCTCTATAATGCAAAACCCAACCTCTATGCACTCCAGCTGATCTTTGACGCAAAACGGGATGAATTCATTAATATATACTCCGACCAGCGTGTTGCGCCTACTGAAAAAACAAATATTGTAAACCTGTTAAAGGAGGTGGATCCTGCAAACGGTTCCAAATACCAGGCCATACTGGAAACCAACTAAGTGGAGCCGTCCGGAAATTAACCAGCCCTGGGGTAAACCATGCTGATTAACTTATCAGTCAAGAATTATATCCTGATCCATGACCTTGAAATAGGTTTCGGAAAAGGCTTTTCGGTGATAACCGGGGAAACCGGGGCAGGAAAGTCCATCCTCCTCGGGGCGCTTTCCCTGATTCTTGGGCAAAGAGCCGATTCCGTCGCCCTGCCCGACCGGTCTGGGAAATGTATCATCGAAGGACAATTTAGCATAAGCGACTACAACCTTGAAAGTTTTTTTTCCGACAACGGGCTTGACTACGACGAAACGGTCATCCTGCGACGGGAGATAGCTCCCGGAGGTAAATCCCGAGCATTCATTAATGATACCCCGGTAAATCTGTCTTTGTTGAAAGACCTGGGAGACAGGCTGGTAAATGTCCATTCGCAAAACTCGGTCATCACGCTCAACGACTCCGATTTCCAGCTTGCAGTGATCGATAGTTACGCAGGGATTCAAAAAGAGGTGACCGACTTCAGGGGAAGATATTCCCGATATGCCAGGTTGAAAAAGCAACTGGCTGAAATGGAAAAAACTGAGGCTGAAGCTGCCGGGGAGAGGGATTATTTCCGGTTCCTGCTGGATGAACTGATCCAGGCCAGTCTCAGGCCGGGAGAAATGGAGGAGATCGAATCGGAGCTCTCCCTCCTTACACATGCCGGGGAGATCGGGAACAACCTCCAAAGAACAAATCAATGGCTGGCCGGCTCCGAAGAAAACGTGCTTGGATTACTCACCGAAGCCCTCAGAAGCCTGGCGTTGGCAGCCAAATTTCAACCTGAGCTTGACAGGCTAAGGGAACGACTGAATGCTGATTATATTGATATCAAGGATCTTTCGAAGGATTTAACCCACTTTGAAGAACAGGTTACTGCGGATCCGGCCAAACTGGAATCACTGTCCCAACGTCTCGATCAGCTCCAGCGGCTGATGAAAAAGCACAAGGTTTCAACGATTGGGCAATTACTTGATAAAAGGTATGAGCTCGATAACAGGGTGGCAGACGAGATGGGGCTGGCAGAGAAGATCGCAACCCTGAAAAACGAGATCGCCATTGCAGAAGCTGCGCTGGTGGAGCGGGCAGGAAAGCTCTCCGCGAAAAGACGGCATATCCTCACGGGCTTTGAGAAGGAGATCATCTCTGTCCTCGTTAAGTTGGGAATACCAATGGCAAGGTTCACCATAGAGATGTGGAATTCCGGTACAATTTCAAAGGACGGCCTCGATAAGGTAAAATTCCTGTTCAGCGCCAACAAGGGTGTGGATCTGAAAGAAGTTTCGGCAACGGCTTCAGGTGGGGAGCTCAGCAGGCTCATGCTGGCGATCAAATCGATGATCAGCCAGAAAAACCTGCTGCCTACCATCATTTTTGATGAGATAGATAACGGCGTGTCCGGGGAGACAGCCGGCAGGGTAGGTTCCATCCTTAAAAAAATGGGTGGTTTCATGCAGGTCGTGGCTATAACCCATCTGCCACAGATAGCGGCAAAAGGCGAAAGCCATTTCATGGTGTATAAATCCGAAAAAGGAAGATCTGCGGAGACTTACATCAGACGACTTAAAGCCGGTGAACGGGCAAAGGAAATTGCCAAGATGCTCAGCAGCGAAATCGTAACGGATTCGGCTTTGCAAACCGCCAATGACCTGCTGAACAATTAAATACATTTCTATTTGGTTTCAAACTAAAAGAACGCATCAGCATGCCACATAACCTGCTTAAAGGAAAAAAGGGGATCATCTTCGGCGCGCTCGACGATAAATCGATCGCCTGGAAAATAGCGGTGAGGGCACATGAGGAGGGGGCGGTCTTCTCCCTCTCGAATACACCGGTTGCCCTTCGATTCGGAGAGATCAACCGGCTGGCCGGACAGTGCGGAGCGGAAGTGATCCCAGCCGATGCTACCAGTGTTTCAGACCTTGAAAATGTCTTCAGCCGGTCGATCGAAATCCTCGGTGGGAAGATGGACTTCGTCCTTCATTCCATAGGTATGTCCCTGAACGTTAGAAAGCAAAAGGATTATGATGATCTCGATTACGACTTTTTCCAGAAAACCATTGACATCTCCGCGCTCTCTTTTCACAAAATGCTCCAGATTGCAAAAAAACTCGATGCGATCAACGAATGGGGCTCAGTGCTCGCCCTGTCGTATATTGCCGCCCAGAGGACCCTGGCAGGCTACAACGACATGGCCGATGCCAAAGCGCTCCTGGAATCCATCGCCAGAAGCTTCGGATATATTTACGGACGCGAAAAGCGAATCCGTATCAACACGATCTCCCAATCCCCGACCCGAACCACGGCCGGCAGCGGCATCAAAGGTATCGACGGGTTGCTCGACTTCACCAACAGGATGTCGCCCCTTGGCAATGCGACGGCAGACGAGTGTGCCGACTTCTCCATTGTTCTTTTTTCCGACCTGTCCAGGAAGATCACGATGCAGAACATATACCACGATGGTGGTTTTTCCAGCATGGCCATGAGCCTGCGGGCAATGACACAATACAATAAATGCCTGGAGGATGAGGATAAAATGTAGTCGGTCATTGTCCTCTTTTTTATACCTTTGCACCTTTTAATCCTGTTTGTTTATCACTCAAACTGAGAGTCAATGAAAATATTAGTATGCATCAGCAATGTACCCGATACCACCACCCGCATAAAATTCACTGACGAGTCCAAGAAGCTCGATACCACCGGGATACAGTGGATCATCAATCCCTGGGATGAGTTATCGCTGACGCGTGCACTTGAGCTCCGGGATGACACCTCCGGCGGTGTGCAGTCGGTGACGGTAGCCCATGTCGGGCTGGTGGACTCGGAACCAACCATACGCAAAGCCCTTGCCATCGGCGCCGACGACGCCATCCGCATCAATGCCGGTCCTGCCGATGCCTATTTCGTCGCTGCACAACTGGCCGAAGTTATCCGCAATGAAGCCTTCGACCTTATCCTTTGCGGCATTGAATCCAGCGATCACAACGGGTCGTCGGTTGGCGGAATGCTGGCCGAGTTCCTGGCCTATCCCTCCGTTTCCTCCGTTTCAGGGATCACCATCGAAAACGGCACGGTCCATTTCACCCGGGAGATTGACGGCGGGAAGGAAAAGGTGACCGTACCTGCACCGGTCGTGGCAATCGTTCAGAAAGGCATTGCGAAAGAACCCAGGATCGCCGCCATGCGGGGCATCATGATGGCCCGGACAAAACCCCTCAAGGTGGCTGAACCGGCAGCCTTCGGGCCCCTGACGGAAATACTCGGTTATGAAATGCCGATACCACGGGCGGCCTGCAAATTCATTGATCCCGAAAACCCGAAGCAGCTCATCGAGCTCCTTCAGAATGAAGCTAAAATCATTTAAGTCTGAATAAAACCAGATCCGTGTATGTCAGTATTGATTTTTGTTGAGAATTGGGACGGAAAGTTCAAGAAACTGAGCTTTGAACTCGTTTCCTATGGCGCCAAATTGGCAGAAATGCTGGAAACCAATGCGATTGCTCTTTCTGTTGGCCCGGTTGAGAAACAGGAACTGGAAAAACTCGGCTCCTATGGCGCAACGCGCATCATTAGTGCCGTGAACCCGGCCCTTTCCGTATTCGACAGCCAGTCATATACTTCCGTTATTGCCCGAATTGCCGAATCAGAAAATGCCGGTGTGGTGGTGTTGTCGAATAACAACACAGGAAAGGCAGTGGCGCCAAGGTTGTCCGTAAGGCTTAAGGCGGGATTGGGCGCCGGAGTCAGCAGATTACCTGTCAGTGTCGAACCGTTCATCGTTTACAAAAAGACCTACTCAGGAAATGCCTTCAGCAACGTTGCCATTAAAAGTCCCGTCAGGATCCTGACCCTGGCACAGAACTCATTCGAGCTGATCACTGCGGTGAACAAGGCGGAGATAAAGGAGGTGGCGGCCGATTGGGAAATCGTTCCCGTGAAAACGACCGTAACCGAAGTGCAGAAACAGACCGGCAAGATCCTCCTTACCGATGCCGAAGTGGTCGTTTCGGGAGGCAGGGGGATGAAATCGCCCGACAACTGGGGACCGCTCGTTGAACTGGCCGGGCTCCTCGGCGCGGCAACCGCATGCTCGCGTCCGGTTTCCGACGAAGGATGGCGCCCCCATGAAGAACATACCGGCCAGACCGGCAAGATCATCGCGCCCAACCTCTATTTCGCTTTCGGCATCTCCGGAGCCACCCAGCATCTTGCCGGAGTGAGCTCGTCAAAATTCATTGTGGCAGTCAATACCGATAAGGATGCCCCGATCTTTTCCGCCGCCCAATACGGGATCGTGGGAGATGCCTCGAAAGTGCTGCCAAAACTCGTGGAAGCCGTGAGGGAAATCAAAGGGAAATAATACCTTCCATGGTCAGGCAACTCCTGTTTTCTCTTTCCTTAATTGTTACTTTAGGTGTTTTTGGTTTCACGATCCGCCAAATCATCAGCTACTTGAGGCTCACCAGGCCTGCATTCAGGATCTCCGACCATAGCCGGAGATTGAAGCGTGTGATGACGGTTGCCATCGGCCAGACAAGAATATTCCGGCGTCCTGTTACCGGACTGATCCATGCCCTGGTTTTCTGGGGATTCTGCGTGATCGCTTTAGGCAGTATTGAGATGGTCATTGACGGCGTTTCCGGAAGCGAAAGGAGCCTGAAATTCCTGGGACCTGTGTACAGCCTGATCACCGCTTCGGGCGATATTTTCGGGTTGCTTGTGGGGATCTCGGTACTCATCTTCCTTTTCCGCAGGTTGTTCATGCATATTGCCAGGTTTGAAGGCATCGAAATGAAACCCGTCTCACACCGGGATGCCAACCTTGCCCTCTCCATGATCCTGCTCCTGATGATTTCCCTGCTTGGGATGAACATGGCAGCCGTTGCAGGTTCAAAAAGTTACGGGGAACCCCTTGCCGGAGCCTACCCGGTCAGCAGCCTGCTTGCGCCGTTCTTTTCCGGATTACCGGCTAACCGGGTTGCGATCATTCATGAGGCCTGCTGGTGGACGCATATTCTCCTCATTTTCATTTTTGCCAACATCCTGCCTTATTCCAAGCATTTTCATGTCTTCATGTCGGTGCCGAATGTTTACCTCTCCAGGCTGGATCCCCTGGGCAAACTTCCCACCATGGACAATATTACCCGGGAGGTGAAGCTGATGCTTGATCCCTCAGCGGTGGCGCCGGACGATGGTTCAACCCCTGAGAGGTTCGGGGTAAAAGATGCCGAGGATATATCCTGGAAGAACTATTTCGATTCCCTGGCATGTACCGAATGCGGCAGATGCACCTCAGTCTGCCCGGCCAACATCACAGGAAAACGGTTGTCGCCCAGGAAGATCATCATGGACGTGCGTGCCCGGATGAAAGAGAAGGGACCCGGTCTCGTAAGGAACGGGAAGGAATTCTCCGACGGGAAGTCATTGCTGAGAGATTATATAACGGAGGAAGAGCTGTGGGCCTGTACAACCTGCAATGCATGCGCAAGGGAATGCCCGGTCAGCATCAACCATCCGACGCTGATCATCGACATGCGGCGCTACCTTGTCATGGAGGAAGCCTTGGCCCCTGGAGGGATCAAGAGCCTCTTTCATAACATAGAGAACAATGGCGCCCCATGGCAGTATCCCCATGAAGACAGGCTGATATGGGCTCAGGATATCGAAATCCCCGTGATGGCCGATCTTCATGCACGGGGCGATAAACCAGAATACCTCTTCTGGGTCGGTTGCGCGGGCGCTTTCGATGACCGTTACCGGAAAGTCTCCCGGGCGTTCGCCAGGATCCTCGCTTTTTTAAATACCAGCTACGCTGTATTGGGTAAGGAGGAATCCTGTACCGGCGATCCTGCGCGCCGGGCCGGTAATGAGATGCTTTACCAGATGCAGGCCCTGCATAATATTGCCATTTTCGAAAAGTACGACATCCGGAAAGTGGTCACCATCTGCCCCCACTGTTATAATATATTCAGGAACGAATACCCTGATCTTGGGGCACGGTTCGAGGTGATCAGCTATGTGCAGTTTCTCGACCGTTGCATGACGGAGGGAAAATTGAAACTCGATCCCGGGGCATTGTCCGGTGTGAGCATCACTTACCACGATCCCTGTTATCTCGGCCGGAGTAATAAGATATACGACGAGCCGCGCAGGATCCTGAGAAGATTGAGTAATGACGTGAGGGAAATGAAGCGGAACCGGAGCTTTGCCCTTTGCTGTGGTGCGGGTGGTGGCCAGATGTTCAAGGAAGCCGAGCCAGGGAGCAGGGAGGTCTTCATCGAACGTACCGAAGAGGCAGTCGGGAGCGGCGCAAGGGTAGTGGCTACTGCCTGCCCGTTTTGCATGACCATGATCACCGACGGCATTAAATATAAAAACCTTGAAAAAGAAGCAACGAACTTTGACATCGCCGAGTTGATCGTCCAGTCGTTGAAAATAGGATAAAATCATAAAATAATTGAAATGGAGCAAAGAAGAAACCTGAAAAGCGGGGAGTTCCTCGTTGATGAAGTAAGCGCCGGCGACATTTTCATCCCGGAACAGTTTGATGAAGAACAGAAGATGATCGCACAAACAATCCAGGACTTCCTGGATACTGAACTCTACCCGAACATCGATCAGCTCGATTCACCGGATATCGAACTGATGAAGACCATCCTGAAGAAAGCCGGCGAGCTCGGCCTGATGGGGATCTCCATACCGGAGGAATATGGCGGGTTCGGGCAGTCGTTTGTCACCCAGATGCTTGCCGCGGAAAAGATCGGGGCAGGTCATTCGTTTTCTGTCGCTTTCATGGCCCATACGGGTATCGGCACACTCCCGATCATGTATTACGGCAGCGAGGAGCAGCGGCAGCGTTATGTTACCCGCCTGGCAACCGGTGAACTGCTCGGCGCGTATTGTCTGACGGAACCCGGCGCAGGAAGCGACGCCAATTCGGGGAAGACATCCGCAACCCTTTCGGAAGACGGGAAAGATTATATCCTCAATGGCCAGAAGATGTGGATCACCAACGCCGGATTCGCAGACACCCAGGTTGTATTCGCAAAAATAGACAAGGACAGGGTACTCAGCGCCTTTATCGTTGAAAGGAATTTCCCGGGCGTGGTGGTCAATCCGGACGAACATAAAATGGGGATAAAAGGCTCATCCACTGCACAGATCTTTTATAACGACGTGAAGGTTCCTGTCGGAAACCTGATCGGAAGCCGGGGCGAAGGGTTCAGGATCGCCCTGAGCATCCTGCACATGGGGCGCATCAAGCTGGGCGCCAATGTGCTGGGCGCCACGAAGAAGGCTATCAACGACTCCGTCAAATATGCCAACGAACGCAGGCAGTTCAACGTACTGATCTCGACTTTCGGCGCCATCAAACACAAGCTTGCATCCCAGGTGATCGTCACCTTTGCGCTGGAATGTGCGATCTACCGGCTCAGTAAAGATATCGACGACCAGATCGCACAGAACCGGGCCAACGGCATGGATAAGGGCAAGGCTTCCATCGAAGGGATCAGCCACTATGCCGTCGAAGCAGCCATCCTGAAGGTTTATGGTTCGGAAGCGCTCGATTTCGTGATCGACGAAGCCGTGCAGATCCACGGAGGAATGGGGTATTCTGCCGAAATGGCGGTCGAAAGGGGATACCGCGATTCAAGGATCAACAGGATCTTTGAAGGAACCAACGAGATCAACCGGCTGCTCGTGGTTGATACGACCATGAAACGGGCCATGAAGGGGGATTTCGATCTTTTCGGGAAGGCCGCAGCGGTCGCCTCCGATCCCGGCTCGGCAGTGATCTCCGGGAAGCCCGGTGAAGGGTATTTCGAGGCGAAACTGAGGGTACTGAAGAATTTCAAGAACCTTGTGCTGCTTGCAATCCATGGCGCTTCGACCTCCTTCGGCAAAAATCTGATCAGCGAACAGGAAGTGTTGAACAATATCGCCGACATGATCACGGAGATCTACCTTGCGGAATCCATGGCACTGCGGATAGAAAAGATGGAATCGCTCAAGGGCGTGGATCCCTCCGGC
>Ga0163209_1000347_pt1 | contig 19684 bp, 16 predicted proteins | sample Kivu_160m_FD_113538 | JGI IMG/M metagenome (GOLD analysis project Ga0163209, IMG submission 113538) | Freshwater microbial communities from Lake Kivu, Western Province, Rwanda to study Microbial Dark Matter (Phase II) - Kivu_160m | ecosystem: Environmental > Aquatic > Freshwater > Lake ...
CCTGCTGATTTCATTGAACAGGTCGAGATCGAGTTTTATTCCCGCCTCGTGGGCGATGGCGGGGATGTGGAGCACCGTGTTGGTCGAACATCCAAGCGCCATATCGACGGCAATGGCGTTTTTGAAGGCCTTTAAGGTGGCGATGTCTCTTGGTCGGGTGTCTTTTTTGACGAGTTCCATGATCTTCATCCCGGCCTGTTTTGCCAGACGCCGCCGGGCGGCATGGACAGCAGGAATGGTGCCGTTCCCGGGGAGACCGAGGCCGAGGGCTTCAGTCACGCAGTTCATGGAGTTTGCCGTGAACATCCCCGCGCATGATCCGCATCCCGGACAGGCGCAGTCTTCCAGCGCCTGCAATTCCTGTTCTTTCATCTTGCGGGACTTCACTTTGCCCACCCCTTCAAAAACAGTGACGAGATCCACCGCTTTTCCATCAAGGGTTCCCGTCAGCATGGGGCCGCCGCTGATAAATATGGTGGGTATATTGAGGCGGAGCGCCGCCATGAGCATTCCGGGAATGATCTTGTCACAGTTGGTAACCATGACCAGGGCGTCGAACGGGTGGGCGACCGCCATGGTTTCGATAGAATCGGCGATCAGTTCCCGGCTCGCCAGGGAATATTTCATGCCCGTGTGGCCCATGGCAATCCCGTCGCACACGCCGATGACGGGAAATTCAACAGGCGTCCCGCCTGCCATGCGGATCCCAGATTTTACATCTCCGGCAATGATATCCAGATGGATGTGGCCGGGAATAATTTCGTTTGCCGAATTCACGACGCCGATTATGGGCCGTGAAATTTCTTCATCCGTGTACCCCATGGCCTTGAACAGGGAGCGATGGGGCGCCCGTTCCAGACCTTTCTTCATTAAATCGCTTCTCATGATTTGTACTCCTAGCAGGCCGTTGAAAAAGGATCGTCTGCTGCGTTACGCTTCGGATCTCGCTGCTCACGTACCACTAAAGTACGCTCCGCTACATCGATCCTCGCGATGCCTTGCATCTAAGCCTTTTTGAACAGCCTTCCTCATAGGGATTTGTCAACACCCTGTCAATGTTTTCTCACAGCTGAAAATTTACCCTGCCGCTATTTCTTTCGCCTTTCCGGTCTCAGAGAACGGACCAGGGCGCCGGCCTGCCACATCTCGCTGTTTTTTATGACATCCAGTTCCTTCTGGAGTTTCTCTCTGTAATCGGGGGCGGAGTTGACATCAAGGACAATGGCCGTTTCCTTTCCGGAAGCGACGCTTTCATACAATTTGTCGAAAACGGGCGCCACGGCATCGCGGAACCTGTCCTTCCAGTCGAGGGCGCCCCGTTGTGCCGTCGTGCTGCAATTGGCATACATCCAGTCCATCCCGTTCTGGGCAACCAGAGGCATGAGGCTCTGGGTCAGCTCTTCGACGGTTTCATTGAAGGCTTCACTTGGGCTGTGACCGTGTTTTCTGAGGACATTGTACTGGGCTTCCAGAACGCCGGCCAGGCATCCCATGAGAACGCCGCGTTCTCCCGTGAGGTCGCTATACACTTCCTGCTGAAAGGTCGTCGGGAATAGATATCCCGATCCGATGGCAATGCCGACGGCCAGGGTTCTCTCCGTCGCTCTTCCCGTGGCGTCCTGGAAAACGGCGTAACTGGAATTGATGCCGCTTCCGGCTAAAAAGTTGTCGCGCACGGTGCGTCCCGAGCCTTTTGGCGCGACCAGAATAACGTCGATATCGGCGGGCGGTATCACGCCGGTCTGATCCTTGTACACGACGGAAAATCCGTGGGAAAAATAGAGCGCCTTGCCTTTCGTCAGGTAAGGTTTGATGTCCGGCCACATGGCTTTCTGTCCGGCGTCGGACATGAGATACTGGATGATGGTTCCCCGTTTGGCCGCTTCCGTCGGCGTAAAAAGGGTTTCGCCGGGGACGAAGCCCTCGTCGATGGCCTTCTGCCAGTTGAAATCACCTTCACCGACGATGCAGCGGATTCCGTGATCCTTCATATTGAGGGCCTGTCCTCTGCCCTGCACACCGTAGCCGATAACGGCGACGATTTCGTCTTTGAGCACTTCCCGCGCTTTTTCGAGTGTAAACTCTTCAGATGTGACCACCTCTTCAATGACTCCGCCAATGTTGATTTTTGGCATGTGTAACCTCCTTATCTTTTGACTGTTTAGACTATCTTTCCGGACTCCCGCTTTTACAGGAGTGACAGGATATTAAATTATTTACGATTTTATTATAGCTTGCGTCTCCGTAAAAAGTCCGAAAATCCCTACTTTGTCATTCCGGACTTGATCCGGAATCCAGTTCTGTCCAGTAGTCACATTTATTTTGGATTCCCGCTTTCGCGAGAATGACAAATAGAGACGAAACCTGACATTTTACGAAACCGTCATAATTGACCGTTATGATTTACATTGCTCGAGGGCAACGATTCCCGTTCTGGTAAAGTCGTCAAGGCCCATCGGTTCCAGCACAGACAGGGCGCTGTCGATCTCCTGTCTGTCGCCCGTGACTTCCAGAATCCAGCAGTCGGCGTCCGTACTTACAACTTTCCAGCCGTGTGTGTCAACTGTTTGCTTGATCCGTTCTCTGTTCGAATGTGTCACTTTCATCCTGATCAGGATCATTTCCCGCTGGGCCGAGGCCACATCCGTCAGGTCCTTGACATCGATGACATCCACGATCTTGTTGAGCTGTTTCTCAAGTTTTGTGACGGTATCCTGGTCGCCGATGGTCGTGATGATAATTTTCGTGACATCGGGATGCATGGTGACATTGGCCGAGATGCTTTCGATATTGAATCCCCGGCCGCTGAATGTTCCGGCAATCCTGGCGAGGACGTCAGGCTTGTTGTTTACAAGAATTGCTATTGTGTTTTCTCGTACATCCATAGGTTGAATACCCTCTCATTTCTTGTTTTTTTTCTTTCATGCCTTAAAGAACCGATCATGCGGCCGCACGCTCCTTGCTGAGGATCATTTCCGTCAGAGCTGCCCCCGGTCTGACCATGGGATAAACGCCTTCTTCCGGTTCAATATGAAAATCCATCACGACCACCCCCGGGGTGTCGAGTCCCTGCCGTAAGATGGATTCAACCTCTTCGGGACGGGTTGCCCTGAGTCCCACGGCGCCGTAAGCTTCGGCAAGCTTCACAAAATCCGGAACATCGGCAATATCGCTATGGGAATAGCGTTTCTCATAGAACATTTCCTGCCATTGGCGAACCATGCCCAAAAAGCCGTTGTTCAAAATGACCACCTTGACCGGGAGATTGTAATTGACGGCCGTTGCCAGCTCCTGAATATTCATCTGGATGCTTCCGTCACCGGCGATATCCACGACAACCCTGTCGGGGCTTGCAACCTGCGCTCCGATGGCGGCCGGGAATCCGAATCCCATGGTGCCGAGGCCGCCTGATGAAATGAAGGAATTGGGATGATCGAAATGGTAAAATTGCGCGGCCCACATCTGGTTCTGGCCCACTTCCGTCGATATGATTGCATTGCCGTCCGTGAGGCGATACAGTGTTTCAACAACGTGCTGGGGCTTGATCTTCTCGCTTCGGCAGTACGTTAAGGGGGCATGTTTTTTCCACAGATCAATCTGGTTCAACCACCCCTCTGTCTTTGCCATGGAAAATCCATTTTCAGAGACTTTCTGATTCAGGTATTCCAGTATGGGTCTGCAGTCGCCCACGATCGAGACGTGGGACTTGACGAATTTATCGATGGACGCCGGGTCGATGTCGATGTGAATGACCTGCGCATGAGGAGCAAAGGCATCTAACTTCGAAGTAACCCGGTCGTCAAACCGGACTCCGATAGCAATCATGAGGTCGCAGTGGCTGATGGCCATGTTGGCGTAGTACGTCCCATGCATTCCCGGCATGCCGAGCCAGAGGGAATCCGAGGCGGGAAAAGCCCCGAGCCCCATCAAGGTCGACGTTACAGGGATGTTGAGTTTTCTTGCAAAGGTTCTGAATTCATTCGATGCGCTTCCCAGAAGCACACCGCCCCCCGAAATAATAAGCGGTCTTTCGGCTTTTCCGATCATGTCGAGTGCTGTCATACAGCGTTCCGAAATAGATGCGTGTTTGCCGTTATTGTTATTCGGAACGTTTACACTCCAGGATATACCGTTTTCATCGATGACCGCCCGAATGACGTCCTTCGGAAGGTCCACAAGGACAGGGCCGGGGCGCCCCGATCGGGCAATGTGAAAGGCCTCTCTCACGGTTCGTCCGAGATCTTCAATTCGCCTGACCAGCACATTGTGCTTGGTGCATGGCCGTGTAATGCCGGTGATGTCCACTTCCTGGAAGGCGTCTCCGCCGATCATCGATGTCGCCACCTGGCCGGTAAGAATGACAACGGGAATGGAATCCATGTAAGCGTTGGCGATACCGGTAACGGTATTGGTGGCGCCGGGTCCTGATGTCACCAGGCAGACCCCGACCTTGCCGGATGCCCGGGCGTATCCGTCGGCTGCGTGTATGGCGCCCTGCTCGTGCCGCACCAGAATGTGCTTGATATCGCTTCTGAACAATTCATCGAAAATATCAAGCACGGCGCCACCCGGAAACCCGAAGATGGTATCGACATTTTCCTGTTGCAACGCCTTGAACAGAACCTGCGCTCCTGTGAGTTTCACCTTTCAATCCTCCTGTTTTATAAAAAAGTTTCTCCAAATAAAAAAGCCGTTACCAGGGGTGGTAACGGCTTTTAAATACTTCATATGCTATGCGCAAACCATCACCCGGCTCCCATGCGGAGGGGAATAATTATCCCGATGATAATGGCGATGGTTACATTCTTTGCGGCACTTACGGTGTGCATCCCAGTGAATCCTTTCTAAAGGTTTGTGGCTAATAACAGGCTTGATCGCTATTGTCAAGCAGATTTTATAAAATTTCTCATTGAGAAATATTTTTTGATAAATGCCGCAGCAGGGCAATGGAGCCTGTTCTATTCATTTCCCGAACGCCAAATGGTTGAAAATATTTCAACACCGCCGCAGTCTCATCCTGCAGTCCGGTTATTTCGAGGACGTAATAATCGGGAGACATGGTCACAATTCTGCAGCCGAACATTTCAATGGCCCTCAGGATGTCGGAATGAATTTCCTGTTTCATGACAGGAACGCCGATCAACATCATTTCTCTTTGAATGTAAGACGGTCCAGTGAGATCGGAAACTTCCACCACATCCACCAGTTTTTCCAGTTGTTTCTTTATCTTTTCCGTAAAATCGGGGTCGGATTCACTGGTGAGGGTGATCCTCGATACTTCCGGGTTTGTCGTTTCCGCAACGCAGAGGCTTTTAATGTTGTATCCGTGGCGGCCGAATACGTTTGCCACGCGAGACAGCACCCCCGGTTGATTGCTGACCAGAATGGAAATGGTCTGTTCCTGTTCGCGCATTTTTCTCAACATGCATGGTCCTCCGTTATCAGTCAAGTCTGTCATGTATCATTTCGATGTTAGAGCATCCGGGCGGTATGATGGGATAGACGTAATTTTCCGGATCCACCATCGCTTCCAACACGTACGGCCCGTCGGTGTTGACCATCTCTTCGATACCGGTTCGGGGATTTTCGTTGACGGTGATTCTGCTCCCCGGAATGCCGAAGCCGCGGGCGACCGCCACAAGATCGACCTTGCTTCCCAGATCGATCGTATTGAAGCGGGAGCTGTAAAAGAGATCCTGAATCTGTTTGATCATGCCAAGATGGCCGTTATTGATGATGATAATCTTTATCGGCAGGTTATAATATCCGATGGTCGCCAGTTCCTGGATGTTCATGTAGAATCCTCCGTCGCCCGAGATAGCCACCACTGCCTTTTCCGGGGTCCCCACCTGCGCACCGATTGCAGCGGGAAGACTGAATCCCATTGTTCCCATGCCGCCGCTCGTGATCAGGCTGCGGGGACTGTGGGCCTTCCAAGTGCGCACGGTCCATATCTGGTTCAGTCCGACGTCCGCAACGACTGTCGTTTCTTTCGGCATGGCCTCCTGAACCATGCGAATGAAATTTCCCGCATCACCGCACCCGCCGCCGGAAAGTTTTTTTTCGATATCCTCCTGTTCTGTATGGATTCTCTGCAGCCAGTCCGATTTTTCTTTCTCATCAATAAGAGGCAGCAACGCCGTCAGGGCTTCGTTAATATCGCCGATATAGGGAAGATTGATCTTGATGCTCTTGCCGATGGAGGTGGGATCGATATCGATCTGTGCAATTTTCGCCAGCGGGGCAAACTCCTCGATGAGGGCGGTGCTGCGGTCTGAAAACCGGGTTCCCACGGCCAGGATAAAATCGCATTGATGGACGATGCTGTTCGCCAGTTCATTGCCGTGCGTTCCGATCAACCCCAGGCTGTATCCGTTGGCCGCATCGACGGAACCGATACCCATCATGGTCGTCACGAAGGGAATTTTTGCCTTTTCTATGAGAGCGCGCATCAGGTGAAAAGAATTGCTCAGTTTTATTCCCCCGCCGATGATGATAATCGGCCGTTCGCTTTGATTCAGGGACTTGGCAATATTTTCTATCTGTTCCTGATTTTTCACATCCCTACCGTTCGTTCTCAGTGCAGATACAGGCGTTTCTTCTGCCGGATCGCATTTCGAAGCCAGAATATCACGGGGAATGTCCACGAGCACGGGACCCGGCCTGCCGGTTTTGGCAAGTTCAAATGCATTCCTCAGCGTGGATACGAGGTTGTTCACATTGTGGACCTGGTAGCTGTGTTTTGTGATGGGCATGGTAATGCCGATGATGTCCGTTTCCTGGAAGGCGTCCTGCCCCAAGAGGCTTGTGCTCACCTGGGCCGTCAGGGCGACCATGGGGGTTGAATCCATATAGGCGGTGGCAATCCCCGTAACGAGGTTGGTCGCACCCGGACCCGACGTGGCAAGACAAACACCGACTTTACCCGTCGCACGGGCATAGCCGTCAGCAGCGTGAGCGGCCGCCTGTTCGTGTCTCATCAGATAATGGCGGATCGGACTGTTCATCAACCGGTCATGAATCGGAAGGGTATTGGCGCCCGGATATCCGAAAATGACTTCCACCCCTTCTTCCATGAGGGTTTTCAAAATAATGTCTGCACCGATGATTTCCATTTTTTACAACTCCTTTATCTGAAACAATAAAAAAGCCGCGGATTCTTTCGAAAAGCGGCTTTCTGAATGAAAAAGCCGCGGGTTTGGGGCCCGCGGCTCTTCGTTTCTATGTCAGTCCATCATAGAAACCGAGCAGCGGTCCCCTGCAGTACGAGTACTACTACGAGGCTAAGTACAACTGGATTAACGCTGATCGGATTGTGACAAGTCATATATTTACCGTTATTCGTGAAATTTATGGTGCAAGTTTATATGAAAAAACGAGCTTGTCAAGTTTTATTTGCCTGTTTTTAACGGGCATTATCCGTCTCTTTTTTATTCGTCTCTTCCTGCGCGTCGTTTATTTCGACAGGCACAGCATTCCCGGGGGTTGTTCCTTCAAGAAAGCTTTCATAGATCCCTCCCCGGGAGGGAGCCCCTGATTTCGGGTCAACCTTGATAAAGACGATCCCGTCCGGTGCGTGAAAAGTCTCGACCGGTATGCCCTTGACGGCTTTTTCCATAAAGTAAAGCCAGATGGGTGCTGCGGCCCGCCCGCCCTGCTCCTGCCTGCCCAGGGATCTTTCCTGATCGAATCCGACCCAGACACCGGCTACCAGAGAGGGGGTAAATCCCAGAAACCAGGCGTCCCTCATATCGTCTGTGGTCCCTGTCTTGCCTGCCACGGGTCTGCCGATACTTTTCACCCTTCTGCCTGTGCCGCTTTCCACAACATCCTGCAGTACATGGGCCGACACAAAAGCAATTCGGGGGTCGATCACCTGCTCACTTTTAGGCTGGTTTTCTTCAAAAGTATGACCGGTGCGGTCGATGATTTTTTTAATCATGAACGGCACAACCCGCTTTCCCTGATTTGCCAGGACCCCGTAACCACGCACCATTTCCTGAAGGGTAACCCCTGATGTACCGAGAGCCATGGAAAGATTTCTTGACAGAGGGGATGATATTCCCATGTTGGTGGCATAGCCGGCGGCATAATCCACACCGATTTCCTGGAGCAGTTTGACCGTGATGACATTCCGCGACTGCACAAGCGCCTGTCTCAGGGTGGTTGGTCCGTTATATTTTCTGTCGAAGTTTTGTGGCCTCCAGTAGCCATCGGGTTGTGATCTGTCCGGGTATTCGATGGGCTCATCGACGAGTTTGGTTGACGGCGTCATCCCCTTGTCAAAAGCCGCTGTATAAATGAACGGCTTGAAGGCCGAGCCCGGCTGTCTTCGGGATTGGGTTGCCCGGTTAAACTCGCTTTTCTTGAAATCCCTTCCGCCCACCATGGCTCTGACGGCGCCCGTCCTGGCATCCATGCATATCAGAGCTCCCTGAACCTGCCCCTTTTCGTATCCTTCGCGGGCCTCTAATTCCAGCAAGCCTTTTTCAATGGCATCCCGCGCCGCTTTCTGCATATTGATATTCAGGGTTGTATAGACCTCGAGTCCCTCTTTGTACAGAACGTCGCTTCCGTATTTTTCCTGAATGTACCGGCGGATATTTTCAATAAAGTAAGGAGCAATTTTTTCCTTGGGCCGGACCGATCTGAATTTCAGAGAAACCGCCAATGCCTGATCCTTCTGTTCCTGGGTGATGTATTCGTCTTCGACCATTCTCTCCAAAACGTAGATCTGCCTCTGATAGGCCTTGTCCGGATTTAGAAAAGGCGAATAGGTGCTGGGCGCCTTGGGAAGCCCGGCCAGAAGAGACGCTTCGGGCAGGGTAAGATATCTGGCGCTTTTACCGAAATACGCCTGCGACGCAGCTTCGATTCCATAGGTGCCATGCCCCAGATAGATTTGATTCAGGTAGAGGTGCATGATTTCATCTTTGGAGAGGTATTTGTCTATTTTGTAGGCAATGATAGCTTCCTTGATTTTTCTCATGTAACTTCTTTCCGGAGACAGATACAGGGACTTGGCCACCTGTTGTGTGATTGTGCTTCCCCCCTGAACGACGCGTCCCGCTTCGATGTTTTTGAAAAAAGCCCGCGTCATACTCTGTAAGTCAAAACCACTGTGTTGATAAAAACGTGCGTCTTCTGCAGCCACAAAGGCCTGAATCACAAATTTTGGAACATCTGATATTTTAATGACTTTTCGGTCTTCCAGAAAAAATTCGTCAATGAGTTCATCGTTGTCGGCATATACACGCGTGGCGATACTGGGGCGATAATCTTTCAGTGCAGCAATACTCGGAAGTTCCTTGAGAAGGATATAATAAAGGATGCTGCTTCCGATAACCGCAAGGACAAGGCAAAAGATAATCGTCACCAGAAGGATTGTTCCGATGCCGGAATTTTTGAACCTTATCTTCTTCATCATGTTTCCTCTTCCGATTTTTTCACATCATCTTTCGTGTCATCGGCTTCGGGACGCTTCTTCTCGGCAAACCTTGCAATGAATATGCTGAATTCGTAAAGAATCATCAGAGGGATGGCCATGATAATCTGCGTCATCGCATCGGGGGAAGGCGTCAGGATGGCCGCTGCGATAAAGATGACCAGGATGGCGTATCGCCGCTGTTTCGCTAACGTTTTGGAACTTACAATGCCGATCTTGGCCATGAAGAAGATAAAAACGGGAAGCTCAAAAGAAAGCCCGAACGCAAGCAGAAGTTTCAGGGACAGAGAGAGATACTCCTTCAAGGAAAACATCGGCTTGAGGAAGTCGGACGAAAATTCCACGAAAAAGCCGTATGCCGGAGGAAGGGCAATGTAGTATCCAAACAGGACGCCGCCGACAAATAAGATGGTAGAGGAGATGACAAACGGCGCCACGTATTTTTTTTCTTTCGGATAAAGACCGGGCGATACGAATTTCCACAATTGATACAGGGTAAAGGGGCTTGTCAGGAACAGGGATGCGTAGAAAGAAATTTTCATATAGTTGAAAAACGCTTCGGGCAGGCTGGTATAGATCATGTGGCTGTTTTGCGGCAGAACCCTGACCAGGGGCGCCGTAATGACCTGGAACAACCACTCCCTTAAATACCAGCAGGCGACAAACCCGATGCCAACGGCAATAAGAATGCGGATCAGTCTCTTTCGCAATTCATCGAGATGTGATGTAAAAGGCATCTTTTCTTCTGCGGGATTTTCCATAGATAAAAAAACCTACATCACTCCTTCAAGAGTTTCGAATCGGCATGACAGGCAGCAATCAAGTTTTATGCACGGATTCTTTTGGATAAGGATCTTTTTTTTCTTTATCGGAAGGTGAAAAAGATTGGTTAGGGTGCTCCTGATCGTCTCCTTTTCCAAAAAGGAGCGAATTCTTAAAGTCATCCACATCTTTTTTAACGTCATCTGCCTTCAGAGTTTCTTTGATATTGTCCTTCACATCATCGGCTGCCTTGCGAAACTCGGTAAGTCCTTTTCCCAGTGATTTTGCCAGATCGGGTAACTTTTTCGGACCCACAACAAGCAATGCGATGATCGCGATCACGATCAACTCGGGCATGCCGATTCCAAACATGCATTTATCCTCTTTTGGGGAGATTTATGCATGGAATATATATGGATTTGAGGATTTGTCAATGTTTTAAAAATAGGGACAGCGCCCATTTATTTAATTATGCCAGTATGTCATTTACATTTTTCGTACGCCTGTTTTATTCTTGACACACTATTTTCTTTCCCTTACACTACCCGCGCATGTTAGCGATTTCTTGTGATAATTGAATCGGCAGTTTTCACCTTATAAGAATAAGACAGCAAATGCCGCTAAGAAAAGCATTGCCATTCAATTATTACGAAAATATAAGATGATTCCTCAGATGAAGCCCACGAATGAGCAGCAAAAAATTTTAAATGCTGATGGGAGAGTTGTTAAGATAAACGCCAGAGCCGGCACGGGTAAAACAGCAACGCTTCTCATGATAGCTCAAGAAAACCCGAACAAAAGGATCCTCTATCTTGTCTTTAATAATCGAAACCGGCAAGAGGCAAAGAGAAAATTTCCTGATAATGTAGACATCCACACCATTCATTCCTTTGCCCTCTCTGCATTGGGGAGTAACTTCGATGGATTTGAAGCAGTACGTCCTTCTCATTATCTCAATAATTTCAGAGCCAATAAAGAGACGTTAGCAACTCTTACGTCTGATTTTATAGTTTTTTTTCTCAATTCAGCATACCGCAAACCAGACCTGGCGATCGATCCATTCAAAAATAAATTAACAGATGAATTGCGCGAGATTTTCACACGATCCCAAAACGACATAGCGGAAATTTCCCGAGCCTCACTCAATTCATGGTACAAGACCAAAAAGGATTGCCCTCACGATTTTTACCTGAAGTTGTCGCATCTTGAAAATAAATTTCAGAGTAAATTAGCAAAATATGATCTTGTATTGGTAGATGAAGGGCAGGATTTGTCGCCAATAATGATCGATGTATTATCGGCATATAGAGGTCGTATAAACATTGTGGGTGACTCACATCAGCAAATTTACAGCTTTCGATATGCAGTTGATGCCATGCAGAATTTCACCCATGATGAATTACATGAATTGACCTTGAGCTTCAGATTTGGTGTCCAAATAGCGGCACTAACCAGCGAATTCATCAATAACGGGAAGGAAGATCACGATTTCACGATATCCGGCGTTCCTGGAAAAAAATCAAAGGTTTATTTCTATGACAGCTTAAGATCTATTGAGAATAGGCCCGAAGCGGCTATACTATGTAGAACCAATTTTTCGCTGTTTAAGAATGCTATCATGCTGAAGACGAAGAAACGAAGTTTCCGGTTCGAAAGAGATATCACGGGGGAATTGTTAAGAACCCTCAATGTATATTGGTTATCAATAAATGAAAAGTCTAAAGTCAAGGATGACTTAATCAGATCGTTTGACTCATTAAAAGAAATGGAAGCGTATGCCTCAACGATAAATGATTTTCAGCTTCTCAAAATAGTGGAACTCGTAAATGTATATAATCGAGAATTTCCGGAGATTGTATTTGAATTTCTCGAGCAATGCCGAGAGAAAAGAGATAGCCAGGATCGTAGTGCCGTTATATTGTCGACCATTCATGCAGCGAAAGGCCAAGAATACGAAACTGTCATAATAGATGAGGATGTCATCTCTCGACTGGAAGGATCAAACAGCAATGGGTCATGTAATTATCTTGAAGAAATTAATGTTGCTTATGTAGGGATAACGCGTGCAAAAAAGATACTTTATCTTCCAGCAGGAATGAAGCGCCTTTTTAACAAAGAATGGCAGGATTACACGAATAAAATTCCGGTTATCAGTGCAAGGGATGTGTACGAGAAAGAGCATCCGATTATAAAACCGCCAACCTCTTTACGTCCAGTAGGATATAGTCGTCCAGCAAAAAGTGTAGATAGGAAAATGGCAAAGAAAAAGTCTGAATCTAATAACGCAGTACCTGAATTAAAAGTGGGAGATACTGTTAGAACACCAAACGGATATGGACAAATAGTAAAAATTGACGGAGATCAGTATCTGATTGCTGTGGAAAAACAAATCGCAAGAGTTTGGGAGCGTCAATCTGCTCTTGTTAAGGTACAGAAGTTAGCTTCGTACAAGGCATTTACATTTAATTGAATGGCAAAAAGGTAACTTGCATTATACGCGGGATAAAACCGGTCATGGTCTTTTCCGCGGTCTTCCTTTCGGCAATACATTCAGGCTTTTCCCGATTTTTTGTTCTACCTGTTTTACGAAATTTTCATCCCCGCAAGGCCGCCCCGACTGTATGGATTTGACGATATTCTCAATAAATACCTTCTCATCTTTTTCCTGTAGATAAGCCTGCCAGTTTTTTATTTCCTCAAAAAGATAGCAATCTTCAGATAAAAGAGGGTCCAATCCCCTGTTTATGTGCCCCCTGGCACTGGACCATTTGTATTCTTCGGGATTGTTGACTATTCCGGCCCGAACGGGGTTATTCTCCACATACCGTACTGCCGCATACAGGTGCGTTTCATCGAGAATGCAGGAATAAAATCGCCCCTGCCATAAATGGCCGCGCAAATTCTTTTTCTTATGCAGGTATTGAGCGTATTTCATATGCAGTGTATTGAATGTGCGGGCAAGAGAATCGTCTTTCCTAGGAACGCATATGAAATGGACGTGATTAAACATCAGACAATAAGCCCAGATATCCAGCAGATACTTTTCTTTATATTCTTTTAGCCACGAAATATATTGGCTGAAGTCATGTTCCGTTTCAAAAACTGGTTGCTGGTAATTACCGCGCTGCGTGACGTGATGAGGATAATCTGTTGCTATAATCCTTGAGACTCTTGGCATGCTGATATTCTTATCGTTGATGAAACTGTTTGTCAACGGAAAATGGGCGCTGTCCCTATTTTTTACTTTTGCGTTATGGGGACTTTTGTGTTAAATGCTTGATCCTGTCAAAAGGAAACGCGTCACGAATAGAGGGTGTCCGATGTCTCGAAAAACAGGTATTGTGAAGGACCAGAGGTATCTAAGGCATGACGCCGGCTTCGGTCATCCGGAATCGCCAAAGAGGCTGCAAGCAACCTATGCGATGTTGGAAGCCCCCGACATGGCAGGGAAATTCATCGCAATCGAACCCCGGCATGCCAGCCATGAAGAGATCGGGATGATTCACTCTCCTCCTTATATAAAGTTTGTGGCGAGTACAGCCGGAGAATCATTCGTGGCCCTCGATCCGGATACAGCGGCAACTCCGGAATCATATGACGTTGCAAAGTTGGCAATAGGCGGGCTTTTTAACGCCATTGACTGTGTCGTATCCGGAGAGGTTGATAACGCGTTTGCCCTTGTCAGACCCCCCGGACATCACGCAGGCGCAGGAAACGCAGCGGGTTTTTGCCTTTTCAACAATGTGGCAATCGGCGCCATGCATGCCATATCGAAACACAGGATGAACAGAATTCTGATTGTTGATTGGGATCTGCATCATGGCAATGGAACACAGGAACAGTTTTATGGAGACAAAAGGGTTTTGTATTTCTCCACGCACCAGTATCCGTATTATCCGGGAACGGGAAGTCTGGAGGAGATCGGCACGGGGCAGGGAATAGGATTCAACGTCAATGTTCCGCTGAGATCCGGTACCGACAATGCCCAGTATGTAAAGATTTTTAGAAAAATCCTGTATCCCATATCCATGAAATTCAAGCCGGAACTTGTTTTAATATCGGCGGGTTTCGATCCCTATTACCGGGACCCCCTTGGAGGGATGAAAGTGACCCCGGAGGGATTTGCATATTTGACCCGCATTCTCATGGATATCGCCGATCACTGCTGTAGCGGAAAACTGATCGTGACCCTCGAAGGAGGGTATCACCTTACCGGTCTGGCTGAATCCATCAAAGCGGTCCTTCATGAAATGCGCGACGATACCCATGCCTCAGAGGAATTACTCTCTCAAATGGAAAATGAAGCCGACAGCCGGATCGATCCGCTCATCAGACGCGTCATGGATCAGATTGATCCCTTCTGGCGGGTGTTTTGTTGATTTCAAGCGATTTCATCCCACGACGACAGGGAGACAGGATTGAAGATTACCAAAGACGAAGTTGAACATGTGGCCCACCTGGCGAGACTGGATTTTACCGAGGAGGAAAAGGAGAAATTCACGTCTCAGCTTAATGATATTCTCATGTACGTGGATACGTTGAACCGGATAGACACTTCGGGTGTCGAACCGATGAGTCATGCGATTGCCCTCCACAATGCTTTCAGGGATGATTGTGTTGGAGAATCACTCGATTCCGGGTTATCTCTCGCCAACGCGCCGGATGCAAGAGGTCCTTTCTTCAGAGTTCCGAGGGTCATCGAGTCATAAAGGGAAGATATGGATCTGAACAGCCTGACCATTCATGAACTGCAGGAAAAGATAAGGGCGGGAGAGGCCACCGCGACGGATATTGTGCGGGATGTCTTCACGCGCATCGATGCCGTCGAACAGGATGTTCATGCCTACATTTCCCTCATGAAGGATGATGCTTTCGTTGAGGCATCCAGAGCCGATGCAGACATCCGGGCAGGAAACCTCAGGCCCCTGACGGGAATACCCGTTGCCCTCAAGGATATTCTCTGCACGAAGGGTTTCCGGACGACATGTGGTTCGCATATCCTTCATAACTTTGTTCCCCCGTACAATGCCACCGTGGTGGAAAAACTGAAAGAGGCCGGCGCCGTGTTCGTCGGCAAGACCAATATGGACGAATTTGCCATGGGTTCATCCACGGAAACCTCTTATTATGGCATAACAAGAAATCCATGGGATCTTGAACGGATACCGGGTGGCTCCAGCGGCGGCTCCGCTGCGGCTGTGGCCGCCGATGAATGCATTGCTTCCATCGGATCCGATACGGGCGGCTCCATCAGACAGCCTGCCGCCCTGTGCGGCATTGTCGGAATGAAACCCACCTACGGAAGGGTGTCGCGTTTCGGGCTGATTGCCTTCGCCTCTTCCCTGGATCAGATCGGCCCTTTCACCAAAGATGTGACGGACTGCGCCATCACGATGAATGTCATTGCCGGCTATGATTCAAGGGAATCGACCTCCGTTCCCATGGATGTCCCGGATTATTGCAAATATCTTTCCCGTGGAATAGGAGGATGGACGGTAGGCATTCCGAAGGAGTACTTTATCGAAGGGATCGATCCGGAAATTATGGCATCGATGAAAAAGGCCATCGGCGCCATCGAAGGTCTCGGGGCAAAATGCATAGAGATATCCCTCCCGCACACGGAGTATTGTCTCGCCGTGTACTACATCATCGCCCCGGCGGAAGCGAGTTCCAATCTGGCCCGCTATGACGGCGTCAAATACGGATTCCGCTCCCAGGACGGACGAGAACTCCTGGAAATGTATAAAAAGACCCGCTCGGCCGGTTTCGGCCCCGAGGTAAAAAGGCGGATCATGATCGGCACCTATGCGCTGTCTTCAGGATATTACGATGCGTATTACAAAAAAGCATCCCAGGTGCGGGCGCTGATCAAACGGGATTTTGAGGAGGCCTTCAAGCGCTGCGATGCGATCATGACCCCCACTACGCCTACGCCGGCGTTCAAAATCGGAGAAAAGACCGACGATCCGCTCCAGATGTACCTCTCCGATATCTTTACCATATCAACCAATCTGGCGGGCATACCGGGGATATCGGTTCCCTGTGGTTTTACCGGGGACGGGCTCCCCATGGGGGTTCAGTTCCTGACGGGGCACTTTGAAGAGGGAAAATTGATTCAAATAGCTTCCGCGTACGAAAAAAGTGCAAGTATAGAAAAAAGGAGACCGGGGCTCTAATGGAATACGAACCAGTCATCGGGCTTGAGGTTCATGCCCAGCTCCTTACGGATGCGAAAATATTCTGCAGTTGTTCGACACGGTTCGGAGCGGAACCTAACAGCCATACCTGTCCCATCTGTATGGGCATGCCCGGCGTCTTGCCTGTTTTAAACAGAAAAGTTGTTGAATACACGATGAAAATGGCCCTGGCCACCCATTGTCGAATCAATGGCGCCTGTAACTTTGCCAGGAAGAACTATTTTTATCCTGATCTGCCCAAGGGGTATCAGATTTCCCAGTACGCAGACCCCCTTTCCGAGCATGGATATGTGGAAATTGAAATCAATGGAGGGAAAAAACGCATCGGGATTACACGGATTCACATGGAGGAAGATGCAGGGAAACTGCTGCACGATGAACATAATCCCTTAAGCTACGTGGACCTTAACCGGACGGGCGTGCCCCTGATCGAAATCGTCAGCGAGCCGGACATGAGGAGCGCCGAGGAAGCTGCGGCCTATCTGAGGAGGCTCCATGAAATCCTCGTCTATCTTGAAATCTGCGACGGGAATATGGAAGAGGGAAGTTTCCGCTGTGACGCCAATGTGTCTCTCAGGCCCAAAGGCGAGGAAGCCTTCGGGACGAGGGCGGAACTGAAAAACATGAATTCTTTCAGGAATGTCCAGCGCGCCCTGGAATACGAAATCAAGCGGCAGCAGTATATTCTCGAGGGCGGCCAGGTGGTGGTACAGGAAACCCGTTTGTGGGATGATTCCCAGGGGGTTACACATTCCATGCGGGGGAAGGAAGAGGCCCATGATTACCGGTATTTCCCCGATCCCGATCTCGTTCCCATCATGATCGGCGATACATGGATCGAAGAAGTTGGAAAGAGCCTCCCCGAACTTCCCCTGGAGAAACGGGAGCGGCTCATCATCGAATATGAGATCTCTCCCTATGATGCCGGGGTATTGACCTCCAGCCGGGCACTCGCCGACTATTTCGAAGAGGTGGCGAGGCTTTCGGGAAAGCCGAAAATTGCGGGCAACTGGGTTATGGGGGATGTGCTTCGATTCCTGAATGAAGACAAACGCGATATCAAGAATTGTCCCATCCTTCCCGGATCGCTGGCCGAGATGATTCTCCTCATCGAAGGGGGCGCCATCAGCGGGAAGATGGCCAAGGAAATTATCGAAGACATGTACAAAACGGGCAAGGAACCGAGGGAAATCATCGAAGCAAAGGGATTGGTTCAGATCACGGACGAAGAGGCGCTGAAAAAGGCCATCGAGGAAGTTCTTGCCGCCAACCCAGCCCAGGTTGAGCAATACAGAGGAGGCAGGGAGAAGCTTTTCGGGTACTTTGTCGGTCAGGTCATGAAAGAAACGAAGGGAAAAGCCAATCCCGCACTGGTCAATGAACTTCTTAAAAAAATGCTTGCCGCATCATAGTGAAGCGCCCCACCTATGTCACAGCCCATTCAAACAATTTTCTGGAAAGACGACGCCGTGGTCATGATCGACCAGAATGCCCTCCCCCTTGAGGAAAAATATCTCATCTGTCGGGATTATCGGGAAGTTGTTGCGGCCATTAAAGATTTGACGATTCGGGGCGCCCCGGCCATCGGGGTCGCCGCAGCGATGGGGATCGCTCTCGGCACGCTTCATCTTTGCCCGGCCTCTCAGAAGGCATTCAGGACGTCTTTTGATGACATCTGTGCGCAATTCTCCCGGACGCGACCCACAGCGAGAAACCTCTTCTGGGGCATAGAGCGGATGAAGCGGTGTTTCGAAGCCGATCTTTCGTCCGCGGACAATAGCCTTGATGCGATCAAACAGTCTCTCATCAACGAAGCCGTCCGTATCTGTGAAGAGGATATTGCCGTTAATCGGAAAATAGGCGTCAATGGAAGGTCTCTGATTCAGAACGGGGACAACATTCTTACCCACTGCAATGCCGGCGCCCTGGCGACAGCCGGATATGGAACGGCGCTGGGGGTGATCAGGGCGGCCTTTGAAGAGGGAAAAAATATCCATGTCTTTGTCGATGAAACGAGACCGGTCCTTCAGGGAGCACGGCTGACAACATGGGAGTTGATGAAGGAAAACATTCACGCAACCCTGATCACGGACAGCATGGCGGGTTTCCTGATGAAACAGGGGAAAATCAGCAAGATCATCGTCGGATCGGATCGAATTGCCGCCAACGGGGATGCTGCCAACAAGATCGGCACCTATTCCCTTGCCGTTCTCGCTGGAGCACATCAGATTCCGTTTTATATCGCGGCGCCGCTGTCCACGATAGACATATCCATTCAAAGCGGCGAAGAAATACCCATAGAAGAGAGAAATGCGGAAGAAGTAACAACGTTTCGCGGCGTTATAACGGCGCCGGAGGGATTTCCGGTCTATAATCCCGCCTTCGATGTGACACCGCACCATTACATCACCGCCATCATTACGGAAGCGGGGGTGGCGACTCCGCCATTTCAAAAGCACATTGGAGAGCTTTTCGAATCCGGTAATGTTGACGGCCCCGTAAAAAGTTGTCATTCCCGCGGAGGCGGGAATCCAGAGTAAATGTAACTACTTGAAAGAACTGGATTCCGGATCAAGTCCGGAATGACATAACAGGTGTTTTTGACTTTTTGCAAGTTCAGCAATAATAAAGGTTTCAGGGCAAGAAAGTAATGCAAAAACTGTTTCTGTTTGATTTTGACGGCGTCATCGTTGATTCCCTAGAGGTGTATGAGCGCAGGGTGAAGCTGTGCCTTGAAAAAATCGGGAATCCCCTTGTTCAGAGCCGGGCGGATTTTCTTGCGCTCTTCGAAGACAATTTTTACGAGGCTATCGTAAAGAAGGGCGTTGACCTTGCGGAATTCATGGATGTATTAAACGGAATGCCCATGCAGGACGATTATGATCAGATGTTGCCGTTTGCGCCCATGTTGCCAGTCCTGGAAGAGCTTAAAAAAGAGAATATCCTTGAGGTTATTTCCTCCAATTTGTCGAGTGTCATTTATACGCTCCTGTCGCGGTACAACTTTAACGGCTGCTTCCGGGAGATTCTGGGCGCCGATTCCGGTTTCAGCAAGCAGGAGAAAATACGCCATGCCATGGATCTGTTCCGGATGGACAGGGACAGAACCTACTACATCGGGGATACCACCGGAGATATCAAGGAAGCCCGTTTGGCGGGGGTCAGAACGGTTGCCGTGACCTGGGGCTGGCATACCAGAGAGATGTTTGAAGAGGTCAGGCCGGATTATCTCGTCGACACACCCCAGACCTTGCTGAAGATTTAAAGGAGAAAATAGGGA
>Ga0163209_1000348_pt1 | contig 19653 bp, 19 predicted proteins | sample Kivu_160m_FD_113538 | JGI IMG/M metagenome (GOLD analysis project Ga0163209, IMG submission 113538) | Freshwater microbial communities from Lake Kivu, Western Province, Rwanda to study Microbial Dark Matter (Phase II) - Kivu_160m | ecosystem: Environmental > Aquatic > Freshwater > Lake ...
CGGTTCACCGGGATCACTGGATGCGATGACGACGGGCTGGGTTACGAGAGCCTGGCTGAAGAAGCAGCATCCCAAGTGGTTGAAGGAAATGGAAGAAGAGGGAACGCTGGTGGTTTCGGGAGAAGAAAAAGGTTCCCACTAATATAACACAGTGAACCTTTTGAGAAATTCGACAAGAGCGCTGTCCATTCCGGGCAGCGCTCTTTTTTTTGATGAAAACATTCTTGCCGGGTGTCCCCGGCAGTGTCAGGCGTCCCTTTCTTCCCGGTAACGCGCCATCCGGGACTGAGCGTCCAGATCACTCTTCCGGAGGCGGATATTCTCCGGCGTCACCTCGACGAGTTCATCCTCGGCGATGAACTCGATGCACTGATCGAGCGACATGGGTCGCGCCGGCCGGAGGATCACCGTCTGATCAGAGGTGGAACTGCGCATGTTCGTGAGCTTTTTTTCCTTGACGATATTGACGTTCATGTCCACGGAACGGTTGCGTTCCCCGACGACCATCCCGCCGTAGACCTCTGTTCCCGGTGAAACCATGAGATCGCCGCGGTCGGCCATCGCAAAACAGGCGTAGGCGGTCACCCGACCGGGCCGGTCGGCCACGAGCGCTCCCGTCTGCCGCTGTGGTATCGCGCCGAACCAGGGTTCGTATCCCTCGAAAAGGGTGTTCATCACTCCTGACCCCTTTGTGTCGGTCAGGAAATGGCTCCGGAAGCCGATGAGACCGCGCGCCGGGATGACAAATTCCAGATTGACCCGGCCGCTTCCCTTGTTGACCAGATTGACCAGCCTCCCCTTCCGCGCTGCGAGCTTCTCCGTCAGGATCCCCACAAATATCTCGGGGACGTCGATGAACAGGCGTTCAACCGGCTCGAGGGTCCGGTCACCATCCTGCTTCGTGATCACGTGGGGCTTGGAGACCATGAACTCGTACCCCTCCCGTCGCATCGTCTCAATGAGGATCGCCATCTGAAGCTCCCCGCGCCCACAGACCTCCAGGGCGTCGGTCCTCTCCGTCGGTTTTACCTTAAGCGCTACGTTTCGGAGGATCTCGCGTTCCAGCCGTTCCCGGAGGTGGCGGGATGTGAGGTAACGCCCTTCCCTGCCTGCCAGCGGGCCGTTGTTTACGAAGAAGAGCATCGACACGGTTGGTTCGTCCACACGGATCCGCGGCAGGGGTTGCGGATTTTCGAGGGCGGTGAGGGTGTCGCCGATGTTCAGATTTTCCACGCCGGCGAAGGCGACGATGTCACCCGCCTCGACCCGCTCCACCGGAATCCTCTTCAGCCCCACAAAGGTATAGAGGGCGGAGAATTTGACCCCCGGCGTGACCGCATCCTTGCCGCAGAGGCTGTAGGATTGGCGCATCTCCATGACCCCGTTCATCAGGCGGCCGACGGCGATCTGCCCCACATAGGGGTCGTAGTCGAGGTTCGTGACGAGAAACTGCGGCACTGCCCCGTCATCCCCTTCCGGGCCCGGAATCGCTGTGAGGATCGTGTCAAAAAGAGGCTGCAGATCGGCCGAGCCGTCCTCCGGTTTTCTATGCGCGACGCCAAGTTTCGCGTTTGTATAGAGGATGGGGAACTCGATCTGCTCCTCCGTCGCGTCGAGGTCGATGAAGAGGTCGTAGATCTCGTTGATCACCTCTTCAATCCGGGCGTCGTTCCGGTCGATCTTGTTGATGACGAGGATAACGGGAACCCGGCGTGCAAGGGCCTTTTTAAGGACGAACCGCGTCTGCGGCAGCGGCCCTTCACTCGCATCAACCAGAAGGATCACCCCGTCCACCATGTTCAGACTCCGTTCGACCTCCCCGCCGAAATCGGCGTGGCCGGGGGTGTCCACGATGTTGATCTTCACGTCTCCGCAGCGGATGGCCGTGTTCTTGGCCATGATGGTGATGCCCCGTTCCTTTTCGAGGTCGAGCGAATCCATAACGCGCTCCTCCACGATCTGATGGTCGTTGAAGGTACCGGTCTGTTTCAGCATTCCGTCCAAAAGTGTCGTCTTGCCGTGGTCTACATGGGAGATGATGGCGATATTCCGGATATTTGTTTTGCGCATATGTTATTTCTTCCTTTTTCTGTTTTTCAATGTCGTCAGGACATTGAAAAGTGCCGATGTATTTCATTTCCGCCGCATATGGAAGTACCGATGAGCGGTTTCAATGGGAACATAAGGGCGAATTCATTTGACGATTCTGATGATGTCCCTGAGTTTCGGGTCCGCTGCCGTTTTGAGTAACTCAAACAGGACCATCTCCGTGCTTGTCCATACGATGCCAAGATCCTTCATTTTCTGAAGGGCGATTTCCCTGTTCATCGCGGTCCTCGAAGAAACGGCATCGGCCACGATGTGGACTTCATACCCCAGAGCGACCAGATCCCTGGCCGTGTTATAGACGCAAACATGCGTCTCGATCCCGGCCAAAAGTATCTGCTTTCTGTTACAGGCTGCGAGCGCTGCCATGAATTCCGGGTTTCCGCAGCAACTGAAACTTTCCTTGATGATCGGATCGACATCGGGCATGAGATCCGCGATCTCCGGGATTGTCGGTCCCAGATTGACCTGCTCGGTAAGAATCATGGGTATCTCCAGCACCCGGCATCCCCTGATAACTTTTTGGATATTTTCATAAACAATATCTTTGTTATCAATTAATTGCGCCAGATTGCCCTGAACGTCGACAATGATTAAAACGGTATGGTTCCGTCTCATCATGATTATTTCCTCTTTCAGTATTTGCAGCGCTTTTTACGCACTAGGGACGGGGCGCCATTTTGCCTGCCATCCTGGCCCACCGGTACAGGGCGGAGAGCACTACGACCGCCCTTTCCGACGAGTAGGGGAATGCGGGAACGCCGTGCGCTTCCAGAAGTGAGGCGGCGCGCTCCACTTCGACATCTCCTGACAGGGCGGCTACAATGGGTTTTCGCGCCTTTGAGGTCTCGGCGGCCTGTTTTGCCCGGATGACGGTTTCGGCGAAGACCATGGGCGGTGTAACCAGGGTATGCCAGTAACCAAGGATCAGGGCGTCCACGCGGTCGTCCTCGAGGGCGAGCCGGATGGTGGCTTCATACGTTTCCGGCGGCTCTCCACCCGTAATATCCACAGGGTTCCCCGTGGCGCCGAAGGGGGGAATGAATTTTTTAAAGGCCTCGTCCAGGTCTTTTTCCAGTGTCATGAGCTGTAATTGATGCCTGCTGCAGGCATCCGCCAGGAGGACGCCCAGTCCTCCGGCGCCGGTGACGATCAGTACGTTTTCTCCCTTCGGGGTCGGCATTTTGCTCAAGCTTCTGGCACAATCGAGGAGTTCTTCAAGGTTGGAAACACGGACGATTCCCGCCTTTGCGAAGGCGGCGCTGTAAATCCTGTCGTCTCCCGCCAGAGCCCCGGTATGTGAAAATGCCGCCCTCTCTCCCAGGGCGGTGGCGCCCGCCTTCAGGGCAACGATGGGTTTCTGCCGGCTTACCCTCTGCGCCGCCTCGACGAAGGCAACGCCGTCCTTGATGTCTTCCACATGCATGGCGATGACCTTCGTATTCGGGTCCTGACCGAAGAACGTGATCAGGTCATCCTCGTCCACATCGCACTTGTTTCCCACGCCGACGATTACCGACACCCCCATTTTGTTGGCACGGCTGTAGCCGATGATGGCCATGCCCACCCCGCCGCTCTGACAGGAGAGAGCCGTGATCCCCTTTTCCGTATAGGGCGTACAGAAAGTCGCACACAGATCCGCCGGCGTGTAATACAACCCGAAAATATTCGGTCCTAAAATGCGCACCCTGTTTTTAACGGCAGTGGCGACCAGTTCCCTCTGGAGCTCATTGTTGCCGATCTCGGCGAATCCGGAGGAGATGACAATGGCTCCGGCAACGCCCTTTTCTCCGAGAGCCGTGACGGCATCGGCCACGTTCTTCGCCGGGATGACGATCACCGCCGCGTCCACCTCGCCGGGAATCTCATTGACGCTCCGGTAACACGTGAGGCCAAGAATTTCATCCGCCTTTGGATTGATGGGATAAATCCTGCCCTTGTAGCCCCCGTCGATGATGTTCTTTACTGTCGAGTATCCCAGTTTTGACGGGTCGCCGGAAGCTCCGATAATAGCAATGCCGCCCGGCGAAAAGATTCTCTTCATGCCGGTGATAATTTCTTCCGGTGTGTATATCGTATCGGCGACTCTCTCCGGTTTTCCGAGGGTCATGCGGGCGTCCACGACGATGGCTCCGGCTTCGGATGCGATCACAGGGTTCATGTCCACTTCAAGAATCTCGGGATGATCGTTCAACAGCGCCGAGAGCTTTTCTATGATATCGATCAGGGCGTCCATGTCAACCGCCGGTTTTCCACGGCGTTTTCCCAGGAGCTTGCTGCCCCTGATTTCCCTGATCATATCGAGGGCTTCCTGTCTTTCCACAGGGACCAGCCGGAAAACCACATCGCCCATAGCCTCAACAAAAATCCCCCCCAGACCGAACATCACGGCATGACCGAACTGACGGCTGAAGGTGGCGCCGATGACCACTTCGAGGCCTTCCGTTGCCATCCGGTCGACCAGGACGCCCTGGACGGACGCATCCGGTTTGTGTATTTTGGCCTTGTTGATGATGTCGGTGAATGAGAATTTCACGGCTTCCGGGGAATCCACATTAACCCTGACCCCCCCCATATCCGATTTATGAGAGATATCCGGGGATACGATTTTCATGACGACCGGATATCCGAGCTTGTCCGCTATCTTAACGGCTGTATCCGGATCTGTTGCGACAGCCCCGGTACTGACCTTGATGCCGTAAGCTTCCAGCACTTTCTTGCTTTCGATTTCCGTAAGGACGGACCTTCCCTGTTGTTTAAACTCTGATAGAATCTTCATCGCCGCACTTCCCATCGGACATCTCCTTTCTTCGCCTCCATGCCTGGAGGATGATTACATTGTAAGTATCTGAAACAAAACAAAATAGTCAAGAATATTTCTTTCCTCTCTGCAAAAAGATTAAACACCGTGATGAGGAAAAAAATAGCAGTATAGGCCATCCCGGCATGATAGGGTTCCTGCATATGCTTACTTTACGCTTGACACGATCATGGAATTCATATAGGAAACCATTTCCACATTACGAAACAAATGAAGGAGGATTATTTTTTGGCGACACATAAATCCGCAATCAAGAGAAGCAGGCAGAGTGAAAAAACCCGGCTGAGAAATGCTTCCGTAAAATCAAGCATCAAGACAAAAATAAAGTCGGTGTTAAAGGCAGTTGAAGAAAAGGATAAAGCGTCTTCAGAAACGGCCCTGACTGCCGCCATTCCGGCTATCGACAAGGCTGCCGCCAAGGGTGTCTTTCATAAGAAGAACGCATCGCGCAAGATATCGAGGCTTACCAAAAAGGTCAGGTCCCTTCAGTCTTAATACGTCTCTCAAAAGCCGGACATCATGAGTCGGTATGCCTTCTCCGCCGAATCGTTTGATAATTTTATAAGGGCGGCGTTTCGATTTTTCTCTCTCGCAATAAGACCGGTAAAGGTATAATCCTGTGTCGCTACGAAACCTTTATCTGCCCAGATAATCTTCCCGGTACCCCTCTCTTCCAGAACAAGATCCATGGTTGCTGTTATACGGTCTTCCGCAGCCAGATTATCCTTATTATAGGATAGAGGCGCCGTTAGAAGGGTTTCGATGCTTCCCTTGAATACAGCATCCGCAGCTTCGCGGCTGTCAGCAAGTTTGAGCCTTCTGCCTCTGATGAACTGATCGATAAAGGCGCTTCTGAAGAAATTTTCAATATTAGCCTCGCTGGTTCTGTTGGCAAGGTTATCGATAAAAACGGTTTGAATGCTTTTATCGATATATTCACCGCCGGGTGTCACACGGTAACCGCAGCCGGTTATAAACAGCATTTGTATGGCAAGAAAACCCATGAGCAATAGCGTTTTTCCGTAATATTTACGGTCCCGTTCCGATATCATGATTTTTCCTCATCCCTGAACCACAATATTCACGAGTTTCTTTGGAACGACTATCACCTTTAACACCTTTTTCCTGGAGATAAACCGGGCAATCTTTTCATCATCCAGCGCAAGGGATTTGATTGTATCACCGTCTTCATCCGTCGGAACGACGATCCTGTTCCGCACTTTTCCGTTCACCTGAATCACAATGGTGATTTCATCTTCAGCAGCCACCTCATGGTCGTAGGCCGGCCAGGGGGCGTCGGCCAGATTGCTGTCATATCCTAACAGGCTCCACAGCTCTTCCATAACGTGCGGGACAATCGGGGCCATCAGCAGAATGATGGTTTCAATGGCTTCCCTGACGACGGCAAGGGATTTCGCGTCGTCCTTCTGCGGGCGTTCGATCAGGTAAAGAGCGTTGACCAGTTCCATGACGGCGCTGATGGCGGTGTTGAAATGGAAGCGCTCCTCAATGTCACGGGTTACTTTTCTGATTGTCTGGTGGGTTTTTCTCCTCAGGTTTTTCAACCCGTCCTCAAGTTCTTCGCTGCCTTCAAATGGCCGGACATCCCGGATATCCTCAGTGTAATCCAGGACAATGCGCCAGGCCCTGTTGAGAAAGCGAAACGATCCTTCAACCCCCTGGTCGCTCCACTCCAGATCTTTTTCCGGAGGCGCGGCAAAGAGACAGAAGATCCGGACCGTGTCGGCGCCGTATTTTTTAATCAGGTAATCGGGATCAACGACGTTTTTCAGAGATTTGGACATTTTTTCCGTTTTCCCGACGGTCACCTCTTGCTGACACTGAACACATTTGCCGTCCACGACCTCATCGGGGAAAAGATAATTGTGCTCCGCGCACCGCATCGTTTCCTTGCAGACCATACCCTGGGTCAGCAGGTTCGTGAAGGGTTCGTCGATACCGAGGACACCAAAATCCCTCAGCATTTTGGTGTAAAACCGTGAATAGAGGAGGTGCAGAATGGCGTGTTCAATACCTCCGATATACTGATCAACGGGCATCCAGTAATCGACCTTGCTCCGGTCGAGGCCGGGATTTTCGTTATGGTGTGCCGAACAGAAGCGATCAAAGTACCAGGAGGATTCCACGAAGGTGTCCATGGTATCGGTTTCTCTTTTTCCCGGTCCGCCGCATTTGGGGCATATGGTCTCCACGAAGGCATTGTATTTCGCAAGCGGCGAACCGCCCGCTCCCGTCAGTTCGACATCGCGCGGCAAAATCACGGGGAGATCGGATTCAGGGACAGGTATTGTCCCGCAATGATGGCAGTAAATAACGGGAATTGGCGCTCCCCAATACCTCTGCCTGGAGATGCCCCAGTCTCTGAGGCGGTATTGAATGGCTTTTTCCCCCCGGCCGATGGATTCCAGGTATTCCGCGATGGCTTCGAGGGCCTTGAGATTTTCCATACCGTTAAATTGTCCTGAATTCACCATGATGCCTTCATCTACGTAAGCCTCCGTCATGGTTTGAATATTCAGAGATTTTTTCGGAGGCTGGATGACCACCACAAGGGGCAGGTTGTATTTCTTGGCAAACTCGAAATCCCTCTGATCATGAGTGGGTACCGCCATAACGCATCCGGTTCCATATTCGGCAATAACGAAGTTTGTCGCGTAAATGGGCATCTTTTTCCGGGTAACAGGATTGAGGCAGTAGGCATCGAGGAACATGCCCTCCTTCTCATAATATTCGGACGTCCTCATCATCTTGTCCTGTTTCTTGATCTTTTCGACAAATTCCCCGACGTCGTTTTCAATCGGCTTTTCCTTGACCAGTTCCATCACGAGGGGAAGTTCGGCGGCAAGGAGCATAAATGTCGCCCCGTAGACGGTGTCCTGCCGTGTCGTGAAAACTTTAATCATATCGTCGCTTTCGGCCATAGGGAAAAAAATCTCACAGCCGTAGCTTTTGCCGATCCAGTTTTTCTGCATGGTGAGAACCCGCTCCGGCCAGCCGGGAAGTTTGTCGCAATAATCAAGCAGTTCTTCGATATAGGCGGTGATGCGGAAAAACCACTGATCGAGGTATTTTTCACCGACCTCCGTAGAACACCGCCAGCACTGTCCCGCTTCCACCTGCTCGTTGGCAAGGACGGTCTGGCAGGTTGGGCACCAGTTCACAATCGAGCCTTTTTTATAGGCGAGCCCCTTTTCGTACATCCACAGGAAAAACAGCTGCTCCCAGCGATAGTATTCGGGCTCGCAGGTGGATAATTCCCGGTCCCAATCGTAGCTGAAGCCCATTTCCTTGAGCTGTTTTTTCATGTACGCAATGTTTTCGTTCGTCCATGTCGCCGGGTGAATCCCATGATCGATGGCCGCGTTCTCCGCCGGCATTCCAAAAGAATCCCACCCCATGGGATGCAGCACATTGTATCCGTTCATCCGTTTGTAACGGGCCACCACGTCGCCAATGGTGTAGTTTCTCACATGTCCGATATGAATCTTTCCGGAGGGATACGGGAACATCTCCAGAAGGTAGTATTTTTTTCTGCCGGGGTCTTCCGTGACCTTAAAAAGGTGATTTTCTTCCCAATGCTTCTGCCACTTCGCTTCAATCTCTTGGGGCTTGTATTTTCTTTCCATAACCGCTTTCACCCTCCAAAATACGCAATGACTCCTTCATATCACGAATAATATCGTCCAGGGTGGCACCCTGGAGGTATGCTCACGATTCATGCGCAACAGGCGCGTTGGCTTGATCTTCGCCATTTTTGTTTAATTTTATATAGATAGCGTCAAGAATGCCGTTGATGAAAGAACCGGAGTTTTCAGATCCGTATGTTTTGCCGAGGTCTATGGCCTCATTCAGTGTGACTTTCGGGGGAATGTCGGGACAGTGGAGGAGCTCATAGACGGCCATACGAAGAATATTCTTGTCCACCTTCGACATTCTTGAAATTGTCCAGTTTTCGGAACAACTGCTGATGAGATCGTCGATATGTCCCCTGTTATTCCAGGCGCCTTCAATCAAAAGGGAGGCAAAGGATCTCGCCTCTTCCGGCGCGTCAAAATGGCTCCAGAAAAGCTCCATTCCTTCTTTCGCGTCGATCTCTAAAACATCCAATTCGTAAAGAACTTGCAAGGCAACTTCCCTTGCTTTTCTCCTTTGATGCATTCACGCCTCTGATTTAAATAAGCTGCCGCTCACGATGATTCACTGTCTCATCGCGAACCTGTATCCTTGAGATGTATCATTCTTGGCGCTGTCCGGGTAAGAATGTATGATGGATTATAATTTTCTGAACAGGTCGACCATTTCAATGGCGGACATGGCGGCATCCCAACCCTTGTTCCCTGCTTTGCTGCCGGCCCTTTCGATCGCCTGTTCAATGGTATCCGTCGTGAGCACCCCGAAAGCAATGGGTATCTCCGTCTCCAGCCCCATACTTGCAATTCCCTTTGAGACTTCCGCGCTGATATATTCAAAATGGGGCGTTGCGCCTCTGATGACTGCGCCTAAACAGATCACGGCGTCAAATCGCCCGCTCTTTGCCAGTTTCTTGGCTATCAGGGGCAATTCAAATGCGCCGGGAACCTTGTAAATATGGATGTCTTTGTCATCTGCGCCTGCCCTGGTCAGTGCGTCCACAGCGCCGTCTATCAGCCTTCCGCAGATGAAATCGTTAAACCGGCTGGCGGCGATGCCAAACTTCATCCCCTTGGCGACGATTTTTCCTTCTACAATCTTCGGCATGATCTTCTCTCCATAAAGAAGTTGTAAAGTCGAGGCTTTCTACTAAATCTGCAGCAGATGCCCCATCTTTTTCTTTTTAGTCGTCAGATATTTAATATTGTTCTCGTTGGGCTTGACTTCTATGGGAACCCTTTCGGTAATGGTGATACCGTAACCCTCGAGGCCGACAATTTTTTTGGGGTTGTTAGTCATGAGCTTCATCTTGTGGACGCCCAGATCGGCGAGAATCTGCGCACCGATCCCGTAATCTCTCAAATCCACCTTGAATCCCAGGGATAGATTGGCCTCCACCGTGTCCTTGCCGAGTTCCTGAAGTTCATAGGCTTTTATTTTGTTGACGAGGCCGATGCCTCTGCCTTCCTGATGCATATAGACGATGATCCCCTTGCCCGCCTTTTCTACCATCTTCATGGCGGTCTGAAGCTGATAACCGCAATCACACCTTTCCGATCCAAAGACATCTCCTGTCAGACATTCTGAATGCACCCTGACAAGGACCTCATCTTCCGGCGTAATATCACCCTTCACCAGTGCCACGTGTTTCATTTCGTCCACATCGTTTTCATAAACAACAAGCCTGAATTTCCCGCCGTAACATGTCGGAATGGTTGCCTCCGCCGCTTTTCTGATCAGTGATTCGTGCTGCATTCTGAACTGAATGAGATCGGCAATGGTGGCGATCTTGATATTATGTTCTTTCGCAAAGACATCCAGGTCGGGCATCCGGGCCATTGTCCCGTCATCTTTCATGACCTCGCAGATGACGCCGGCCGGCTTAAGTCCGGCCAGTCGGGAGAGATCCACGGAACCTTCCGTCTGACCGGTTCTCACCAGAACACCGCCTTTTCTGGCACGAATCGGAAATACATGCCCAGGACTGACAAGATCATCCGCCTTTACATCATCGGCTACGGCCGTCCGGATGGTCGTAGCCCTGTCTGCAGCGGAAATTCCCGTTGTGACTCCCCGTTTCGCTTCGATGGATACGGTAAAAGCCGTCCCGAACCGGGAGCGGTTGTCCGAGACCATCGGATTCAAATTCAGCTTGTCTGCAAAATCTTCACTTAAAGAGAGGCATATCAGCCCCCTGCCGTATTTCGCCATGAAGTTGATGGCCTCCGGCGTTACGAATTCCGCCGCCATGCAGAGATCGCCCTCATTTTCCCGATCTTCATCATCCACCAGAATAACCATTTTGCCGCTTTTAATATCAACAATGGCTTCTTTGATTGTACTCACACTCATTTTTTGTCTGTTTTCCTTCTTTCTAAATTTATAAAAAATTCCGAGACGTTTGAGAAATGTATTCCACGAAGCGAGTCGAAGTTTTTCAAAGTTTTCAGTCTGTTACTTCAGGAAGCCGTGTTCCGCAAGGAAATTCATATCAATCCCCTTGCCGGGATTGAGCAGCTTCTCGACATACTTGCCGATAATGTCGGTTTCAATGTTAACCCGGTCGGCCACTTTTTTTATACCCAACGTCGTCATTCGGGCCGTTTGGGGAATCATGGTAACATAAAATCTGTTTTTTTCACAACGATTTACCGTTAAGCTCACACCGTCAACGGCCACCGATCCCTTTTCCACGATCAATCGGCCGAGCTCCATATCTATTTCCACACCAAGAAGAACAGCGTTTGATCTGGTCACCTTTTCCAGAATTTTTCCGAGACCGTCCACATGGCCGAGAACGAGGTGTCCCCCTAAAAAACTATTTAAACGCAGGGCTTTTTCCAGATTGACCCGGTCTCCAGGTTTGAGCAGTCTCAGGTTCGTTCTCGACAGTGTTTCCGCCGACACGTCAGCCGTGAATTCCCTGTCCGACTTCCGGGTAACCGTAAGACAGGCTCCGTTAATGGCGATGCTGTCGCCCACCTTGATATCTTCCAGAATCATGGACGCGTCAATATCCAGGATGGCATCCTCGCCATGCCTCGTAAATTTTTTGACGGATCCCATGCTTTCAATGATTCCTGTAAACATAAACAATCAATTTATTTTGGTTCTTCTTTTTTTACACTCAAAAAATCCTTGAGCTCTTCCAGAAAATCCGTGACATCCCGAAACTCCCTGTACACGGATGCGAACCTCACGTAGGCGACCCCATCCAGATCCTGAAGCTCCTTCATCACATTTTCCCCGATGACGGATGCGGGAATTTCCTTCCCCTGGTATTCCTGACAGATCTGTTCCACCCGTTCCACGAGGCTTTCGATGGCATCCGTACTGATCGGTCGTTTTTCACATGCCTTTTTTACCCCGGAGCGGATTTTCGTTCTGTCAAAGAGTTCCCTGCGTCCGTCTTTTTTAACCACCATCGGCAGGACTTCTTCCACGAATTCGTACGTCGTAAAACGTTTTCCGCATGCCGAACACTCCCGCCGTCTCCGGATGGCCCCGCCATCCTTGCTGATCCGCGAATCGATGACCTTATTCTCTCCATTGGCGCAGAAAGGACATTTCATAACTGAGATACCCCGATACCCGCTTCCTTCAGCATTTCCTCGGCAAGATCGTCTTTGTAATTTTCAAGGACGATGACATGCACGATGCCTGCATTGATCATCATCTTCGAACAGATGATGCAGGGATGGTTGGTGCAATAAAGGGTTGAACCATTGACGCTGACCCCATAAAGGGCCGCCTGAATAATGGCGTTCTGTTCGGCGTGCAGCCCTCTGCAAAGCTCGTGACGCTCACCGGACGGAATTTTCATCTGTTCGCGCAGACATCCGATATCCAGGCAGTGGCGCATACCCGATGGTGCGCCATTGTAGCCCGTTGCCAGGATCCTCCGATCCCTGACCAGTACGGCGCCGACACCCCGCCTCAGGCAGGTGGAGCGTTTCGAAATCAGTTCTGCAATCCCCATAAAATATTCGTCCCAGTTCGGACGATCGATTTTCCGTTCCACATTCAACCTCTTGCTATCCGTTCAGGATAAAGGGGGAACTTTTCACAGAGAGATGAAACCTCTTTTTTCACTTCCTGCATCCGTTTCTCATTGCTGATATCCTTCAGAATATGGGCAATGAGCCGGGCGATGAGCTTCATCTCCTCTTCCTTCATTCCTCTCGTGGTAATTGCCGGTGTTCCGAGACGAATGCCGCTTGTCACCATGGGGCTCCGGGTGTCGAAGGGGATCATATTCTGATTTACCGTGATGCCCGCCTGATCGAGAGCCTTACCGGCGTCCTTTCCGGTAATGCCTTTGTCGGTGAGATCAACAAGCATCAGATGGTTGTCCGTTCCACCCGAGACAAGACGGAACCCCTCGGCGGTCAAGACCTCTGCGATGGTTCTTGCGTTTATTACGATCTGTGTCTGGTATGCCTTGAATTCATCGGTAAGCGCTTCTTTCATCGCTACGGCTTTTGCAGCGATCGCATGCATCAGCGGTCCGCCCTGGCTTCCCGGGAAGACGCGGCTGTCGAGGGTTTTTGCATAATCCGCCTTGCACATGATGATTGCCCCTCTTGGCCCCCTCAGGGTCTTGTGAGTGGTGGTTGTCACATATTCGCAGGTTGGTATTGGGCTGGGGTGAAGCCCCGCGGCGACCAGACCGGCGATATGGGCAATATCCGCCATGATAATTGCGCCCACGTCATCCGCGATTTTCCGGAAACGCTCAAAATCCAGAATTCTCGGATAGGCGCTTGCCCCGACAACGATAATTTTCGGCCTGTATTTTTTCGCCTGGGATTCCACTTCATCGAAGTCAATCGTTTCGGTTTTTTTATCAACGCCGTAAAAGACGACATTGTAAAGTCTTCCTGAGAAATTGGCAGGACTGCCGTGAGACAGATGACCGCCGTGGGAAAGATTCATTCCCAGGATGGTATCTCCGGGTTGCAGGACGGCAAAATAGACCGCCATATTGGCCTGGGTGCCGGAATGCGGCTGGACGTTGACATGATCGGCGCCGAAGAGCAGTTTGGTGCGTTCGATAGCCAGAGTCTCAACGATGTCGACAAACTCACACCCGTAGTAGTATCTTTTCCCCGGATAACCCTCGGCGTATTTGTTTGTCATGATACAACCCTGAGCCTCAAGGACTGCCTCACTGACAAAATTCTCCGATGGGATCAGTTCCAGTTTTCCCGCCTGTCTTTTCGTTTCCTGAAGGATGGCCCTGGCTACGTCGGGATCTGTATTCATTAACGTTGACATGAATGTCCTGTCCTCCTGTCCAATATTTTTAATCGTTTTATCGGTAAAGTTTCGTTTCCGTATCTGTGATCTTATCCAGCCGCCTCTGATGTCGTCCCCCTTCAAAGGCCGTCCTCAGCCATGTTCCGATGATGGTTTTTGCCGTTTCTGGATCCGTTCGCCTGCCCGCGAGGACAAGAATGTTGGTATCGTTGTGCATCCTGCTGAGGCGGGCCGTTTCTTCATCAAGGCATAAAACAGCTCTTACGCCGGGGTATTTGTTTGCGACGATGGTCATTCCGACACCAGAACCGCACACCAGGATGCCTCTTTTAAATTCACCCGAGGCTACCTTTTCAGCGACGCGGGCGCCGAAATCCGGATAATCCACGGGCTCGTCACTGTGAGTGCCGACATCGGTAATGACAAGGTTTCTTTCGGTCAGGTATGGCTTGGCGGCCTCTTTCAGAGAAAATCCTGCGTGATCCGCACCGATGATGATTTTGTCCATTGTTCCGTCATTCACCGAATTTTTTAAATATCAACACCGCGTTTGCCCCTCCGAATCCGAACGTGTTGGTCATGGCGGTTTTTACTTCCTTTTTCCTTGCTTCATGGGGGATATAATCGAGATCACAGGCAGGATCGGGGTGGTCGAGATTGATGGTCGGCGGGACAATCCCTTCATGGATCGCTTTTATCGAAAAGATGGCTTCGATGCCGCCTGCAGCTCCGAGAAGATGTCCCGTCATGGATTTCGTTGAGCTTACGGCTAAATTCCCGGCATGTTCGCCAAAGACCTTCTTGATGGCCTCCGTTTCATAAAGGTCGTTGAGCGGCGTTGCCGTGCCGTGGGCGTTGATGTAATCAATGTTACATGGATCCATCCCTGCATCGTCCAGGGCAACCTTCATACACCTTGCAGCCCCCTCATGTCCGGGCGGCGGGGCCGCCATGTGAAAGGCATCGCTCGTGGAACCGTAACCTGCGACCTCTGCGTATATCCTGGCTCCCCTCTTGAGTGCGTGAGACAGTTCTTCCAGAATCACGATGCCGCTTCCTTCGCCGACCACAAATCCGTCCCGGTCCCTGTCAAAAGGACGGCTTGCTTTTTCCGGTTCATCGTTCCTGACCGATATCGCCCTCATGGCGTTGAAACCGCCGATACAGAGAGAACAGACAGCGGCATCGGCGCCTCCTGCAATCATGACATCCGCATAATTGTCCTGTATTAATCGGGCGGCATCTCCAATAGCGTTCGTTCCTGACGCACAGGCCGTCGCAACACAGCTTACAGGACCTTTTGTTTTAAACCGGATTGATACATGACCGGCCCCCAAATTGGCAAGAGCGGCAGGGATAGCAAAGGGGGACATTTTCTTCGGCCCTCCCCTGAGAAGTTTAATTTTTTCTCTTTCCAGCGTTGACAGCCCTCCGATAGCCGATCCGATGATAACACCGGCGCGTTCGGAAATGCCGTCATTGATGGTGAGTCCTGAATCTGCCACGGCCATTTCAGAAGCTGCCAATGAATAAATGATGAACTCGTCCAAACGTCGGATTTCTTTTCTGTTCAAGAACGTGAGGGCATCGAAATTCTTCAGCTCACCGGCGATTTTTGTCTCGAATCCGGAACAATCGAATTTCCTGATTGTTGCTATTCCCGATCGACCCCTGCAGATATTTGCCCAGCTTTCCCCGACGGAATTACCCAGAGGCGTTACAGCACCGAGGCCCGTTATGACAACTCTTCTTTTCAAAGAAACACATCCGCTTGGCATTGTTTTCAAATCAGGAAATACCTTTGCTTTTCAGGTAATCGATCACATCCTGTATGGTACGGATCTTCTCCAGTTCTTCATCGGAAATCTGTATTCCGAAATTTTCCTCCATTTCCATGATCAGTTCGACCAGGTCGAGAGAATCGGCCCCAAGATCATCTATGAAAGAAGCTTCTGGGACGCATTCTTCTTTTGTAACATCCAGCTGCTCCATAATAATCTCTATGACCCTTTCTTCGAGTTTCATGAAAACCCTTCCTCCTTTTATCAACAGTATGGTACTAACATTTTAATTACATATAGAGTCCGCCATTTACGCGGATCACCTGCCCCGTGACATAATCCGATTCTTCCGAAACCAGAAAAGCAACGACCGCCGCCACGTCATCCGGTGTGCCGAATCTCCCCAGAGGAATTTGTTCTATCATGGACTGTTTATGTTTTTCTATCAGATCGGCCGTCATATCGGTTTCAATCAGACCGGGAGATACGGCGTTGACAAGGATATTTCTCGATGCCAATTCCTTTGCCAGAGATTTTGTGAGACCGACGAGACCTGCTTTGGCCGCAGCGTATCCCAATTGACCGGCAACGCCTGCCTCGGCAACCACGGACGTCATATTAACGATCCTTCCTGAACGCTGCTTCATCATATAACGGCTGGCAGCCCTGCAGCAGTTGAAGGTTCCTTTGAGGTTCGTGTCAATCACGCGATTCCAGTCTTTTTCTTCCATCCGGGCCACCAGGCCAACCCCCGTTATGCCCGCATTGTTGACCAGAATATCTAACCGCCCTTTTTCTTTAATGATACCTTCGATCGCGCTGCGGGTTGCCTTGAAATCCGAGACGTCAAATCGGCATATCCTGCCTTCAGCTCCTCTTTCCCCGATCATTTGCAGGGTCTCCAGGGCGGCGGGTTCATTCTGATTAAAGTTGATATAAACAAACGCCCCGTGCAATCCGAGCCTGACGGCAACCGCCCGACCGATTCCCCTGGATGCCCCGGTAACCAGGGCTACTTTTCCTTTAAGTCCCATACGTTACGGATAAACCGTTTTGGCGCTTTAAATGCCTTGCCTTCGGATTTAAGAAATCTTTTCAATAGGAATGACCTGTTGCCCTTTGTATGTCCCGCAGTTGGGGCATGCGCGATGGGGCAGCTTCGGCTCACTGCACTGGGGGCATGACGAAGCAAGGACAGGCTTCAAAAAATCATGGGATCTTCTCTTGTTTCTTCTCGTTCTTGAATGTCTTTTAACTGGATTTGGCATAATTACTCTTCCTTCTTAAACTTTTTTAAAATGGCCAGCCTTTCATCTACAAACCCGTTGTGGCAGTTGCAGCTTACTTTATTTAAATCCGTTCCACAATGGGGGCACAGACCTTTGCAGATATCGTCGCAGAGGACTTTAATAGGAATTTGCAGCATGATCTGCTCATAGAGCATGGTATCTAAATCAATCAACTCATCGTTGTAAAAACTAAAATCGAGGTCTTCGGAACTTAATTCCTGTTCCTCTTTGATCCGCTTGGCTGCCGGAACAAGCGTGTATCTGAAACTGCTCTTTATCGGAAAACTCGTAACCTCCAGACAACGGGAACAATTTGCGGTCAAGATTGTTTCCAGACTTCCTTCTATATATATGGTCTCTTTGAGTTTTCTGACAGAACAGAAGACATCAGCCCGCTGAAGGGATAATTCGCTTTTTTCTTTTTCCGGCAGAGTGCTTTTTAACCATTCTCCGTCCTTGTCAAACCGGAGCTTAAGCCCCTCTTCCGGAATATGGCCGACATTAATTTTCAAAGTTTACCCCATCCCCATGCGTGAGCCTCTGATTTTACCATTGACCGATCATCCGGACATTCTACCATTTGTATCGTGGATGCTCTGTGATGACGGTTTTATGTAAATTCTCAAGATTCTCGATTTATCGAGGGTTGTAAAGTGCTGAAGTAAATTATAAATTGTTTTTATTGTCAAGAACATTTTTATGGTCGCAACCATATGATAAAATACCTTTCCCGCGCAGATCAGCAATTTGCATACCAGATTGATTGGCAAGCGGCGCTAATTTTGCTTCCTTGGCTGGAAGTGCGCCTTTTATGCCCTGTCTCAGAAGGTTAGTCATCTGTTCATAACAAACTTTTCTCTCTTTTTCTCTGCGTTGTTGCAAATAAGACACATTTCATCTGCATCCCCGTTCCGGAAATCCTGTCCGGTGAGGGACAGCTTTTCTCGAAATGCGGCTTGACAAACAGAGGAAAGCCGCCCTATAAGAGACGTACTACATGATGGTCAGGATCGATGGGTATGTCTGAGGAAGAAACGGTAAGAACTCGCTTTGCCCCGTCTCCCACGGGGTTTTTACATATCGGAGGGGCAAGAACGGCTCTTTTTGCATGGCTTTATGCCAGGCACTGCAACGGTCGGTTCATATTGAGAATCGAGGACACCGATCAGATTCGTTCGACAGAGGAATCAACAAAAGCGATCCTCGATGCCATGACATGGCTGGGACTCAACTGGGACGAAGGGCCGTTTTTCCAGGCGGAGCGCGTCGATATTCACAGGGCCATGGTTCAAAAGCTCGTTGATGAGGGGAAAGCGTATTTTTGTGTATGTACTCCCGAAGAGCTGGAAGATAAAAGGAAAAAGGCTCTTTCCGAAGGGAGAAAGCCCAAGTATGACGGCACCTGCCGGGACAAGAACCTTCCCAGATCAGCAGATGCAGCCGTAAGGTTCCGTTGCCTTCAGACGGGAACCACGACCGTCCATGACCTGGTTAAGGGCGTCATCACATATCATAACGAAGAACTTGACGACCTGATTATAGAAAGACGAGACGGCTATCCAACGTACAATTTTGCCGTGGTGGTAGACGACGCCCTGATGGATATCACGCACGTTATCAGGGGAGATGATCACCTGAATAACACCCCCCGGCAGATTCTTCTCTATGAAGCACTGGGATACAAAGTGCCCCAGTTCGGCCATGTTTCCATGATCATGGGCTCCGACAAGGCGCGGCTGAGCAAGCGTCATGGAGCAACATCGGTGATGGCTTACAAAGAAATGGGTTATCTTCCCGAGGCAATTGTCAATTATCTGGTGAGGCTCGGCTGGTCGTACGGGGATCAGGAGATATTTTCTCTGGCTGAACTGATTCGCGTCTTCACCCTAGAGTCTGTCGGGAAATCCGCCGCCGTCTTCAACCCGGAGAAGCTCCTCTGGCTGAACCAGCACTATATCAAGGAATGTGATGCGGACAGGCTGGTGGATGAAATGTTGCCTTTCTGGAAAAAGCTTGAGTATACACTGATGGACAGGGATTATGCAAAATGCGTCGTCAACGACCTCCGGACCAGAGCGAAAACTCTGGCCGATTTGGCTGAATCCAGCGGCTTTTATTTTCAGGAGGACTTTGAATACGACGAGAAGGCAGCGATGAAATTTCTGAGAGCAGAAATTGCTGAATCCGCCTTGGCGAGTGTGGCTGCCATTGCTAATTTGCCGAAGAGCGATCGTAACAAAGAAAATATCGAGGCCGTTTTGCGGGACACAGCAGCAAAACATGGAAAGGCGCTCAAGGATATCGCCCAGTGGCTGCGGTTGGCATGGACGGGGAAACCGACAAGCCCCGGTCTCGACGAAGTGATTCTGACCCTGGGGGACGAAAGACTGAAACGGAGAACCGACCGGGCCGACCGGTATATCAGGGACAAATTGCAGGCTTGATTTTGGCCTTGACTTTCTCTGTCCGATTGACTACTAAGTCACCCTTGATCGCAAGGACAGGTGACTGATTGTGACTGCAAATCAACATTCCGGGCACTGCCGGGCAGGATAGAATCACGGCATTATAACCATGGTCCCATCGTCTAGTGGTTAGGACGCTGGCCTCTCACGCCGGAAACCGGGGTTCAACTCCCCGTGGAACTACCAATAATAAAAACAAGGGGTTCGGTATTGCTACCGGCCCCTTTTTCTTTTCCTGAAAGCTCTACCCCCAGCACTATCCCCAGCAGGCAGGCATAAAA
>Ga0163209_1000349_pt1 | contig 19578 bp, 9 predicted proteins | sample Kivu_160m_FD_113538 | JGI IMG/M metagenome (GOLD analysis project Ga0163209, IMG submission 113538) | Freshwater microbial communities from Lake Kivu, Western Province, Rwanda to study Microbial Dark Matter (Phase II) - Kivu_160m | ecosystem: Environmental > Aquatic > Freshwater > Lake ...
CCGGCAGTAGACAACTGGCAGTCAAGAGCAGTGACGCAATAATGGCGTCGCCTCCTTATCTCGTAACCACGACCTTGTTAACGACTAACGGCTGACGGCTGAGGGCTGACGGCTCCAGCCGGAGGAAGTAGACCCCGGCAGGAAGAACACCAGAGGGAATCCTCGCCTCGTAACGGCCCGGCGGGACATCACCTTCGGTCAGCGACCGCACGAGTCTGCCGCCCGCGTCGTAGATACCAAGCGCGAAAACGGGGACTGTACCGCGCGTCCTCGCGCTCCGAGGGACTGTCCCCGCTTTCGCGAGACCCGGCACATCATACTTCACCGCGAACGCTCCCCGCGCCGGGTTCGGGCTAACGGAGAGCGACCATTGCAGCGGTACACGGTGAGTTCCTTCGGCCACGCCGCCACCGATGAAGGTGATGACGCTGTCCGACAGGTCGTACTGCCAGCCCGGACCGTACGCAATCACGACCACGCGGCCGGTGTCGGGCACGGTTGCGGGTATGATCCATTGATACAGAGTATCAGTGGCCGGCAATCCGCGGGCTATCGTGTCGAGGTTCCACAAGGAATCGCGCCTGAGGAACAAGGACAGCGAGTCGCAACGCGGGGGCGAGTGCGTGGCCCAGCGGATTGATACTGTATCGCCAGGCCGGAAGTCCCCGCCGTTGGGTGACAGCACGTCAACCGCATCGACCTCGAATATCGATATCTTCCCATTGCCCGCTGTTATCAGTTCGTTGTAGCCGTCACCGTTGATGTCATATACCGTGCTGACCAACGACCGGAACCCGCCATGGTCGTTGTCCCAGTGCCAGACCTCCTGCAACTGGTCGTCACCAACGGCCTTGTACACCTTGATGACGTCCGGCGTGGTCCAGATGCACTCGTCAATCCCGTCGCCGTCGATATCACCGCATTCGCTGATGCGGCCCCAGTCGTCGCCCCCGAACCCCAGCGAATCTACCGGCGTGCGGTGATAGACGTCGCTGCCAATCTGATCGGCCTCCCACATGTAGAGATACATCGCCCCGTGCGGGACGCTGTGGTAGGCAACGTAGAACTCCGGCTTCCCGTCGCCGTCGATGTCGTTGGTAGCGAAGACGTCGGCACCGTTGGGCTTCCTGACCGTGTCCTGGTACACCACCTCGTACGTGTCGTCGCCGGTGCTCTCCCACACCGACATCGTGCCGTCACTCCCCAGCGAGGCGGAGGCGAAGTTCATCTTCTCATCCCCGTCGAAGTCCCCAAAGGTCGACCTGTAGCCGCCGTGTATCGTGTCCTGCCACACAAGCTCACTTTGGTCATCGCCCGTGTTCTCCCAGACCCAGTGAGCGAACATGACAATCTCCTTGCGTCCGTCCTGGTCGAGGTCGGGCGGGTAGTATAGGGGATTTGGGATGGGCCTATTGTTGCCGCACCGGTAGTACCAAGAGAGTGAGCACGGGTAGCTGAAGCTGTCAGGGCTCTCTAGTGTCATCACAATATCGTAGAAGAGGCCGCTGTCTCTCTTGTCTATGCTCATGCACACAATGTCGGTTAGGCCATCACCGTCAATATCGCCCGCCGCGAAGGGAAAGGCATTCCCGGTCGTGATGCCAGGAGGCTCAGGATACTCCCCGGTGTCAGCGAAGGCAAGCGAGAACCGGTTCCAGCCCTGATGCTCCCAGACCTCGATGCGCACCGGATCAGATGGGTGCATAGTCCCAGTGTGGAACAGCAATTCCGAGAGAGAGTCGTGGTCGCTGTCGCAGCAGACGACACGTCCATGGCCATCATGGTATGGCCCGGAGCGAACTTGTGCGACGCGCCTCATGCTTGTGGCCGCAAGAGAAGCCGCCCATCCGGCAACGACAAGAGACAGTAGTCTTAACATGAGAGTTGGCGGGGAGGTGCATTGCACCTCCCCACCTCCCTACATCTACCTTATCAGAGTCAGACGGCGGGATGATGCTTCACTGCCTGCGGCGAATCGCAGGAAGTAGATGCCCGCCGGCATTCTCCGTCCACGGTCATCTGTGGCATTCCAGCTTACGTCGTACCTGCCGGGAGAGCGGTATCCACTCTCCAAGCGTCGCACAAGTCTGCCGGAAACGTCGCGGACGGTCAACTCAACAGGACCGGCCTGCCCAAGCTCGTAGCTGACTGCAGCAGTCCTGTTGAATGGGCTCGGCGCGCAGTGGAGCAGGCGAGTGCGAAGCACGCCTGACGTGCTCTGGACGCCTTCCCTGCCGTCTGGCCCCGGCTCAATCTGGAACAGCTTGAGCCCGGCCAGCGACACGTAGTCGCCGGTTACTCGCGCCAACTCAACGATAATCCGGGCGTCGCGGTCGTACATCCGTTTGGGCACCTGTACCCAGACCGTATCAGGAACCCGAGGGCCTACCTTGACGTGGAACCAAGGACCCGAGTCGCACCGCAGGTCCGCCTTCCACGCACCGTCGCCTTCGTGATAAAGCACGGCGCGGAGTTTGTACGTCCGGCGCGGGTCGAGATACGGCAGTTGGTAGGTCAAACCGGTTGCGCTCGTATCAGCATTCAATGACTCGAACTGCACGAAGCCGCCGCGAGAGAGACAGTAGGGCGATTGCTTGGGCCGGCCCAGATCGGCCGCATAGAACAGAGCGGGTTCGTAGTTGGCCGAGGTCACCAGCAGGTCGGACTGGAACGAATGTGACTTGGCTGTAATTGGAGACGCGCTGCCCGGGTTGGCACAAATGAACGTTAACAGCGGGAACAGCATCCAGGCAGTGACTTGTGCACTGCCACTGTGTTGCGGACGCGAGCGGCCCGGTATCTTACCTCCTCTATTCTCAGTTTCGGCCGGCCGGTCCCATGCAGAAGTGGTGACGAGAAGACTAACGTGGAGAGCCACATATCTTCCGCTCTCGTCGCCCATGTTGAGGCGATGATAGCTCTTGTCAGCCGGATGTCAAGAGCACGCCAATGTGGCTTGACCTGGATTCCGTCATGGCTCACCGACAGGAGGGTCACAGCCCCGTCTGGACACTAGTTGCATTCTTGTGTAGTAGGACGTCAGTGGTCCCCGGAATCCCGCCTCCCCGCGCGCCATCCTGCAGCGCCAGACCGGCACCGGCGCCTTCACCGTTGCCACGCCGCTGCCGCCGCGACACGGAGGCGGAGGAAACAGAGCAGGGGCGGCCGGATGGCCGCCCCTGCTCGATATTGCTTCGGCTCTGCTTTCGCTACTTCGTCAGGATGACCTTGTAGTCGCCTGACGCCTCGCGCCCGAAACCGGACGCCGACCGCACGAAATAGACGCCCGGAGCCAGCCTCCGCACGTCATTCGCACCGGAATGCAGAACCATGACCTGTCGGCCGTCGCTGTCAAGCAGAATGCTCGGGTTCGAGCCTTCCGCCATGAACAGCACGCCGCGGGCGATGGTCGGTAGTCTCGTCGTCCGGACTCCGGATCGCCCGTCTTCCTCTACCGCGCCGGCGTAGTTAATCCGGTACACTGGGTATACCTCGAGGTTGCCGGCAAATGCCGAGCCGAGCCCGAGGTTGTTGGTGATCGCAGCCATGTCCTCGAACGGCACGCAGCAGACGAAGTTCTCGCCCCAGACCAGCGAGTCCGCGCCCCAGTTGAAAGAACACGTGATGGAATCGGTTCCCGCACCCGCCGTGACGGCCGCCCAGTTCCATGCCATCTGGCCGGTGTTTGCTCGGTTCCCGACGCCCATCATCGAGGTGTGATTCGGAGTCCAGCGGTTAACCCCCTTGCCGGTCAGGGACGGCTGGGCGAGGGTGGTTATGTCGCCCGTCAGGCGGTCGAAGGCCGTGCGCACCTGCGCATCGTTGACCGGTGCATCCGCTATTACCCGCACGCTGTTCGTTGAGCCGATCGCGACATAGACCAGGTTGGTGACCGGATTCACCGCCGCGGCATAGGGAGTACTGCTCGTGGCCACCGTGGTCGTGCCGTTGGTCGCGCCGTCGATGATCGTCAGGTTGCGGCTGCCCTGGTTCGCGACGTAGATCTTGTTTGTGACCGGGTTCACGGTCACGGTCGCGGGGTACGTACCCGTGGCCAGGGTGGTCGTCCCGTTCGTCGCGCCGTCGATTACCGTCACGTTGTTGCTGTTCGAGTTCACGACGTAAATCTTGTTCGTGAACGGGTTCACCGCCAGGGCCTTGGGGGCGGAACCGACCGGCACCTGGGTCGTATCGTTGGTCGCGCCGTCAATCACGGTCACGGTGTTGCCGGTCCAGCTCGTGACGTAGATCTTGTTCGTCACCGGGTTCACTGCCACCGCATTGGGGTTCGTGTCTACTGCCACTACCGTCGTCGCGAGGCTTGCACCGTTGATCACCGTCACGGTGCGGGCGCCCTGGTTGGTGACGTAGGCCTTGTTCGTAACCGGGTTCACCGCCACGGCGGAAGGCTGGAGCCCCGCCTGCACGTCGATCCTGAAGGTGGTGCCGGCATTGAGCATCGTCACGTTATTGCTGCCCGCGTTCGTTACCCAGACCTGGTTCCCGACCGGGTTGACCGCAATGGATGTCGGCCCGGTGCCGGTAGGCCATGTGGTCGTGCCGTTGGTCGCGCCGTCGATTTCCGTCAAGGTATTGTTGTCGGCGTTGACGACGTAGATCTTGTTTGTGGCCGGATTCGCCGCCACCGCGGCAGGCCGGACTCCGGCCGGCACCGTGGCCGTGGTGTTGTCCACGCCGTCGATTACCGTCACATTGTTGCTGTTTGCGTTCGCGACGTAAATCTTGTTCGTGGACGGGTTCACCGCCAGCGCCGAGGGCTGGGTCCCGACCGACACCGCGGTCGAGGTGAAGGTTGCGCCGTCGACCACCGTCACATTGTCGCCGGTCCAGTTCGGGACGTAGATCTTATTCGTGGCCGGGTTCACCGCCACACCCGTGGGAGCCGAACCGGTGGGCACCGTAGTCGTGGTGTTGGTTGCGCCGTCGATCACCGTCATGTTGGTGCTGCCCTGATTGGCGACGTAGATCTTGTTCGTCACCGGATTCACCGCCACGGACCGGGAGCTGGTGCCGGAAGCCACTGAGGTCGTGGTGTTGGTCGCGCCGTCGATTACCGTCACGGTGCCGGTGGAGGCGCCGTTCGCGACGTAGATCTTGTTCGTAACCGGGTTCACCGCTACGGCGTAGGGACTTGAGCCGGCAGACACCAGCGTCGTGTCGTTGGTCGCGCCGTCGATCACCGTCACGTTGTTGCTGCCCTGGTTCGCGACGTAGATCTTGTTCGTCACCGGGTTCACCGCCACGGCATGGGGGTTTGTGCCTCCGCCCAGCGTCGTCGTGGCGTTGGTTGCGCCGTCGATCACCGTTATGGTACCGCCTTCGTTCGCGACGTAGATCATGTTCGTGACCGGGTTCACCGCCACGGCGTAGGGATTTGTGCCGGCGGTTACATTGGTCTTGGCGTTGGTCGCGCCGTCGATGACCGACACGTTGCGGCTGCCCCAGTTGGTGACGTAGATCATGTTCGTCACCGGGTTCACCGCCACGCCGTAGGATTGATTGCCCGTGGCCACCGTTGAGTCGACGCCGTTGGTCGCGCCGTCGATGACCGTCACGTTGTCGCTGTTGAAGTTCGTGACGTAGATCTTGTTCGTCACCGGGTTCACCGCTATGCCTATCGGCCTGTCGCCCGCTGACACCGACGTCGTGGCGTTGGTCGCGCCGTCAATCACCGTGACGTCGTCGCCGAACTCATTGCAGATGTAGATCTTGTTGGTTACCGGGTTCAACGCCACTGCGTCCGGGAACGAGCCGGCGGGGACCGTTGCCGTTACCCAATCCGCCGAAGCGGTTCCGATGCACGCGGCGACCGCCATGCAGACGGTCAGCATCCTGATTGTACGACTCCTCGCTGGTATCATTTCTTGCTCCTGTCTTGCGGTCAAAACCTTGGTGACGGCCGGCGGCTCGCGGACGAAGCCCGCGCGGCCAGCGGCAGCAGAACAGACCCCTGTCTGTTCACCCAAGTAGTCTAGGCGGAATTCCGCCCTTGTCAAACCCCCGAGTCGGCCGCGCTACTCGGCCGGTCCGGACTTGACCCGGTAGATCGGGTACACCTCGAGGTTGCCGACAAACGGCGAGCCGAGCCCGAGGTTGTTCGTGCCCCCGGCCATGTCTTCAAACGGCACGCAGCAGACGAAGTTCTCGCCCCAGACCAGCGAATCCGCGCCCCAGTTGTAGGACCAGGTGATGGAATCGGTCCCCGCACCTGAGATGATGGTCGCCCAATCCCATCTGTCCTGGGCGGTACTCGCCCGGTTCCCGACCCCTATCATCGCCGTATGGTTCGGAGCCGTACGATTGACCCCTTTGCCGGTCAGGGCCGGCCGCGCGAGCGCGGTAGTGCTGCCCGGCAGGCGGTCGAATGCCGCATATACCTGCGCGTCGGTGACCGGTACATCCGTCAGCACCGCGACGCTGCTGATCGTGCCCATGGCGAAGTAGATCCTGTCCGTGACCGGATTGACAACCACTGCCGCTGGGGCCCAGCCTGCGGGCACCGTCGTCGTGTTGCTGGTCGTGCCGTCGATCACCGTCACATTGCGGCTGCCGTGGTTCGCGACGTAGATCTTGTTCGTCACCGGGTTCACCGCTACCAGCGCGGGGTAGGTGCCGGCAGGTACGGTGGTGGTGCCGTTGGTCGCGCCGTCGATCACCGTCACGTTGTTGCTGTTTGAGTTCGCGACGTAGATCTTGTTTGTGACCGGGTTCAACGCCAGGGCCTTGGGGGCGGAGCCGACCGGAACCTGGGTCGTATTGTCGGTCGCGCCGTCGACCACCGTCACGGTGCCGTCTTCGCTCGCGACGTAGATCATGTTCGTAGCCGGGTCCACCGCCACGGCCGTGGGGGCCTTCCCGACCTCCACCGTGGTCGTGTTTTCGGTCGCGCCGTCGATCACCGTTGCTCTATGGCTGCGCTGGTTGATGATGTAGACCTTGTTCGTAGCCGGATTCACCGCTATGGCCACGGGGGCCTTGCCGACTTTCACCTCGTTCCCTTTGCTGGTCGCGCCGTCGATCACCGTCACACTGCCGCTGCCCAGGTTCGCGACGTAGACCTTGTTCGTAGCCGGGTTCACCGCCACGGCCATGGGGGCCTTGCCGACTTCCAGCGCGGTCGCGTTGTTGGTCGCGCCGTCGATCACGGTCACGTTATCGCTGCCCTTGTTCGCGACGTAGATCTTGTTCGTCACAGGGTTCACCGCCACGGCGCAGGGTTGGACTCCCGCCTGCACGGTAGTAGTGGTGCCAGTCGCGCCGTCGATTACCGTCACGTTGTCGCTGTTTGAGTTCGCGGTGTAAATCCTGTTCGTGGACGGGTTCACCGCCAGCGCCGAAGGCTGGATTCCCACCGGCACTGCCGTCCCGGTGTGAACCGCGCCGTCAATCACCGTCACGCTGTGGCCAATCCAGTTCGGGACATAGATCTTGCTCGTGACCGGATTGACCACCACGGCCGTAGGGGCCGAGCCTGCGGATAGCGTCGTCGTGGTGTTGGTCGCGCCATCGATCACCGTCACGTTGGCGCTGCCCTGATTGACGACATAGACTCTGTTCGTGACCGGATCCACAGCTACGGCACGGCTCTCGGTGCCTGCATAGAGGATGGTCGAAGTGGCGGTCGCGCCGTCAATCACCGTCACGGTGCCGGGGGCGGCGGCGCTCGCGACGTAGATCTTGTTCGTCACCGGGTTGACCGCGACAGCGTGGGGTTTGACGCCGGTTGCCACGTTGGTTGCGGTGTTGGTCGCGCCGTCGATCACCGTCACGGTGGAGCTGCCCCGGTTCGCGACGTAGATTCTGTTCGTAACCGGGTTCACCGCCACAGCGCAGGGCTTTGCGCCGGTAGCTACGTTGATCGCGGTGTTGGTCGCGCCGTCGATCACCGTCAGGTTGGCGCTGCCCCAGTTCGCAACGTAGATCTTGTTCGTCACCGGATTCACTGCCACGGCACGAGGATTGCGGCCTGCGGGTAGGCTCTTGGTGGTGTTGGTGGCGCCATCGATTATCGTGACGCCTCCCACTAGAACGGTGTCACCGAAGTCGGCGACGTAGATCCTGTCCGTCACCGGGTTCACCGCCACGGCATAGGGGTTTGCGCCGGTGGCTACGCTGGCCGTGGTGAGGGTGGCACCATCGATCACCGTCACGTTGCCGCTGGTCCAGTTCGCGACGTAGATCTTGTTCGTCACCGGGTTCAGCGCGAGGCCCAGGGGCCTGTCGCCTACCGACACCGAAGTCGTGGTGTTGGTCGCGCCGTCGATCACCGTTACGTCGTCGCCGAACTCGTTGATGACGTAGATCTTGTTGGTTACCGGGTTCAACGCTGCTGCTACTGGGAACGAATCGGTGGACACCGTGGCCGTTATCCAATCCGCCGAGGCGGTTCCGATGCAGACGCCGACGGCGATACAGACGATCAGTACTCCGGTCACACGGCTCATGGCTGGTTTGTCTCCTCTAGCTGATATCTTGCGGTTCGTCCTTGGTGACGTCCGACGGCCGCGGGCAACTCCCGTCGCTGCCGCCGGCGGTGGTAAGCCGCCTAGCTATCCACAAGCGTATTCTAGGAGTGGATTCCGCCCTTGTCAAACCCCCGACCGCCAGCCACGCTACTTGGTCAGCACCACCTTCTGACAGCCGACGGCCGCCGGCCCGCGGCTCGCAGCCCGTACGAAGTAGACTCCGGGCGCCAGCCGCGACACGTCGTTCGCGCCCGGAGCAAGGTCCATCACCTTCCTGCCGCCTATGTCGAGCAGGACAGTGCGGGACATGACCGAATCGTGCTCGGGCAATTCGGATCGTGTCCCAAGCTCCGGCATCATCAGTACACCGCGGACTATTGTCGGCCCGCGGTTCACCATCCGCAGTTCGGCGTTCGGCGTTTCCTCAACTCCGGTCAGCGAGTCCCGAATGACCGAGACCGTCGAGCTGTTCAGGTTGGGTATGTAGGCGCGGTTGTCGCTGGTGTTGAACTCGACGGCGACGGCACCGTAGCCGATGGGCACGACGTGGCGGACCGAGTTGGTCGCGCCGTCCAGCAGAACGAGCTCGCCATTGCTGCGCGTGCAGTAGGCCAGCCCGGTGTGCGGGCTGTAGCCGATTGCAGCAGGGCTCTGTCCGATGTCGACCAGCGCAACGACGCTGTCACCGGCGCCGTCGACTACCGCCACGCGGCCCGGGTTGCCCACCGCGCAGTAGACTTTGTTGTGCTGCGGGTTATAGCTAAGCTTATAGGGATAGCGCTGCCCGACCACGACCGAGGCGAGGACGGTGTCGGCGGCGCAGTCGACCACGGAGACGGTCGAGTCCCCGTAGTTCGCCGCGTAGACCTTATCGACGGTTGGGTTGTAGCAGAGCGCAATCGGGCCGTCGCCGACCGCTACCGAGTCGATGACCGCGTTGGTCGTGCCGTCGATGACATTGAGCTTGTCGGCACCGCGCAGCCCGCAGTAGACCTTGTCGGTCGCCGTGCTCAGGCACATGCTCCACGGCCATCTTCCGATTTTCAGGCGCGCCAGGACCGCGTGCGACGCGGCGTCCAGGACAAGCAGCGAGTCACCGTACGTATCGGTGCAGTAGACCTTGCCGACTGCGGGATTGCACAGGATCGCCCGGGGTTCGCCGCCGAAAGGCACTGCGTCGATGACCATACCCGTGGCCGCGTTGATGACCGCGACCCGGGCTCCCTCGTAGACTGAGCAGAACACCTTGTTGTTGGTGCTGTCGTAGCAGACACCCCAGGTGCCCGCGCCGACAATCACCTCGGAAACCACCTCGTTCGTCGCTGCGTCCACCACTGCTACCGCGGGTCCGTGCCCGTTCGGTACGTAGAGCCTTCCCTGCCGGGAATCGAAGCAGGCATCGTATGGCATGTAGCCGACGGTCACTGTCGCGACCGTCGAGTCGGCGACTCCATCCACGACTGACAGATTGTTGCCATCCCGGTTGCAGACCCATACCCGGTTGCCGGCTGCCGCATGCACCACCCGGACCGGCGTGTAGTCGGCCCGGGCCGAACCCAGCACTGCATTGGTCGTGCCGTCGATGATGCTCACGGTGCGGCTGTACTGAGTGGTGCAGTAGACCTTATTGCTCGTTGGGTTGTACCCGAGCGCATAGGCCTGGCTAACTGTGAGAGACGTGTCTATGTCGTTCGTCACGCCGTTGATAACCACCATTTTGCTCGCGCCGTTGACCGCGGCGTAGATCTTGCTGTTGGTCGAGTTGTAGCAGATGTCGCGCGTCGTGCTGCCTGTCGCGACCGTGGCGAGCACGGTGTCCGCGGCACAGTCGATGACCGTCACGCTGCTGCCCTGGCCATTCGCGCTGTACACCTTGTTCTCGCGCGAGTTCCAGCAGAGCACCTGCGGATAGCGGCCGGTAGGCACCGTGGCCAGCACGTCGTTCGTCGTGCCGTCGATGACCGTAACCGAACTGTCGCCCGTGCTGGAGCAGTAGACCTTGTTGTCGGTCGTATTGACGCAGAGCGCTTGAGGACCGTCGCCGACTTTGACCGTCGCGACGACGCCGTTGGTGGAGCCGTCGATGACCGTGACCGAGTCCCTCTGGGAATTGACGCAATAGACCCGGTCCGTAGCTGGGTTGACGCACATCCCGTACACGTCGGGACTCAGCGGGACCGTGGCAAGCACGGCGTTGGTCGCGCCGTCGATGACCAGCAGGGTGCTGCCGGTGCTGGTCGCGGCATATAGCTTGTTGTTGGCCCGGTTGTGGCAGAGCTCGCGGACGCCCTCGCCTTCGGGAGTCAGTATCCGGGCGATTCGCGCGCCGGTCGTCTGGTCCACCACCACGATGCGATCGCACGTCGAGCTGCCGACGTAGATGCGGTTGTCCACCGTGTTGTACGCCATCGCGGTCGGGTAGCCGACACCGCCCAGCGTGTCGGGCAGGACGATGGTTGCTTCGAGGTACTGGGCACCGGCCCCCGCCACGAGCAGACAGAGTGCAGCAATAACGGCGGTTCGTTTCATCTCAACTCCTTCGGGTTGCGAATTCGCAATCTACCCGGCGACTGCTGTAGCAGGCCGGCGACTTCCGTTGCATCACAGAAATGTTAGGCTTCACGGTCGGTTGTATCAAACACCACGGGAGAGCCATGTTGGTTTCTGGTTCTTGGTTCCTGGTTCTTCGTTCCTGGTGCCGGGCTCCCAGCTTGTCGTTCATCCCTCTTGCTTCTTCACGAGTCCCTCGACCCATTCTCGATTTCGCCACAAGGCGCAGCCGCCGCGAGTCTCCTTCAGCTCTCCGTGGTTGTCGCGAATCGCCTTGAGTAGGTACGAGCCAAGCGCCTTCGCCAGCGGCACGTCGACGGCGTTCGCGTCGGAGAAGGGCGCGAACGGGCAGGGCTCCAGGCTGCCGTCGGGCCCAATGTGGACGAACCCGCGGCCCGCGGCCAGACACCCGCCGAATTGTTCTTCGTCACCCGGGAATACGATGAATACCGGCCGCGCCGTCTTCTGCAGTCCCTCTGAGAACTCGACCAGTTTGTGCCGCTGTGCGGACAGCAGTGTCAGGTCTTCAGTTCCCGGCTCGGCCGGTGTGTACTCGACGAATACGAACAGGCTGCAACCGTTGCCGATGAGCGCCTGAACCAGCCCTTCGGCGATGACGGCCTCGAAGTTCCGCCGCGTGACCGTAAGGGAGACCCCGAAGAAAATCCCGGCCGCGCGCAGTTTCTCGGCCGCTGCGGCAACCGATTCAAAGACACCGGCACCGCGCCGCGCATCGGTCTCCGGCTCCCAGCCCTCGATGCTCAAGACCGGAATGACCTGCGGCTGGCCGCGGAATCGTGCGACAAGCGAGTCGTCGAGCAGCAGGCCGTTGGTGAAGAACGGGAAGATGATACCCGGGAACTTCCGCGTGACATCGAGAATGCCCGGCCGCATGAGTGGCTCGCCGCCGGCCAGCATTATGATGGAAACGCCCAACTCCTGGGCCTGCGCGAACAGGTCTGCCCATTGCTCGTCGGTGAGTTCCGGCCGGGGCGAGTGACGCCGTGCCCGCGCGTAGCAGCCGCGGCAATTGAGGTTGCAGCGCCGGGTTATGCTGACGATGATGAGCGGCGGAACCTGAATGCCGCGCTCCCGCACCCGGTTGCGTGTCTCGGCGGCGCGTTTCTGTGCCGACTGGATCCGCGCGAAGAAGAGCGTCTGTTTCGGGTTCTTCCACGCCGCCCGCGCCGCATACTTGAATACGCGGGCGACTTGGCTGTCGAACCGGCCGAGGAAATCGGTCGCCATGTGGGCGGGATAATAGCAGACGCGATGCGTAGAGACAAGTCATGTGTCACTCACTCCCCAGACGCCTCGGTCTCTTCCCGACCTTTCTCTTTGACTTCTCATGCCTCCTATGGCAATATCAGACTGTGAACTCTCCCGTGAAATCACGTCACTTCCAAGGAGGCCCGCTGTGAAGAACACTGTCCGTTTCATCGCCGCGCTGCTTGTCCTTCTGTCGGCCGGGTGCGGCGTACGTCCGGTAGTCTGGCAGAAGACGATTGACGCCGGCGGCAACGAGGTAGCGACCGCGCTGGCGTCCGACGGAACCAACTACTATGTCAGCTACGTATCCACCAAGCCCGGCGCGCCCGACCGCGCCGGGTGGTTCGTGACCAAGCTGGACAGCAGCGGCAAGGTTGTCTGGACCCGGACCTACAAGGGATCGCCCTATGCGATGTGCGAAGATCTCCGGGCGGACAACCTTGGCCACCTGTTCGCCGTGGGCCGGGCCAAGGCCGAAGGCAAGGATGTCTGCGTAGTTGTTCGCTACGCAGCCGACGGCGAAGTCACCTGGCAGAAGGGACTGTCGCTAGGAGACAAGACCTGGGGCACCGGCATCTGTCCCGTTTCGCATGACCGGCTTGCCGTCTGCGGTGTGGCCGGCACCGATGCCAACACCGACTACATGGTCGCCGTGCTGGATGCGAAGGACGGGCGGACCGTCTGGGTGAGGAACATCGATCTCGGCCCCAACGACCTGGCGGCCCGCATCGCCTGCGACACCGACGACAACCTGGCTGTGATCGGGATGCACGGTGAGAATGCCGCGAACCCCGATATCGTTATCATGAAGCTCGCCCCGAACGGTGACACGCTATGGACCCGGCGCTACGACTCCGGCGGCAGCGATGAACCGGGCGACGTCGCCTTCGACGGCTTCGGCAACGTCATCGCCACCGGAACTGCCCGGGTCGGCGACTCGACTCGCTGCGTCATCATCGAGTATGACCCTGAAGGCAACCTCATCCGCAAGCTCGCCTACGGCACTGTGGTCCAGGCCACCGGCAAGGGGATTTTCATCACCGACGAATCGGGAGTCTACATCACCGGCAGCCTGCTGCCGGAAGATGGCAAGACCCAGATACTCGCCTTCCAGTACCGGCCGGACGCCGTGTCGGTGTGGGAAAAGCAGTATTCGCCCGGACCGGACGCGAACGGTGTTGACCTCGTGGTCAACGGCGACGTCTACGTAGCAGCGACCGTGCAGGGCAAGACAAAGGACGTACTCGTCTGCCGATTCCTGCAGCTCGAGGCCAGGTAGGCAGGCAAGTGATAGTCAAATTGCAGGACTGGGTACCGCAGGTCGACCCGACCTGCTACGTTGCCCCCAACGCGACGGTCATCGGCCAGGTCACGCTCCGCCGCAAGGCCAGCGTCTGGTTCAGCACGGTCGTGCGCGGGGACATGGCACCGATAATCATCGGCGAAGATACGAACGTCCAGGACCTTTGCATGGTCCACGTCGACTACGACACCCCGACGGTCATCGGCAGGCGGGTCGTCGTCGGACACCGTGCTATCATCCACGGCGCGACCGTAGGCGACGACTGTATCATCGGTATGGGCGCGATTCTACTCAACCGTTCTCGGGTCGGCAGTAACTGCATCGTCGCCGCCGGCGCGGTCGTACGCGAGGGCTTCGTAGTGCCCGACGGTTCACTGGTGGCCGGCGTGCCGGCAATGGTCAAGCGCCCACTCACCCCGGAGGAAACCGAGCGCATCCGCCGCAACGCAGCCGACTACGCGGCCCGAGCCCAACTCTACCTGAAGGAAGTCGCAGTCTGAAGTACTGTCCATGCCGGTTGTTAGCCTGTCGGGTGTCGCACAACACCATCAGCCAGACTGCCATTGACAAGGCGCGGGTCAGCGCAGTATAATTGATAGTGACCTCATTGGCTGCGGGTCGGCTTGGGTCGCGCTTCACGGGCGATCCGCGTCCGGCCAGCCATATGATTGGTTCACTGCCGGGGCGAAACCGGGATCGAAAGAGCATTGGTCGCCCCGAAGGATTGTAGTTTGACGGCAGGGACTTCCGCCGCACCGGCAGAGTCAGGATGAGATCGTCCGGAGGCGGCTGCGTCGTCCGGGCCCACGCTGTGTGTTTGGGGCTGTCTGACGCCCAGACCGGCGCTTCACTGCTGCCCTGCCATAATCCAGAGGAGGAATCTTGAAAAGGTATGTAGCCCTGTTACTCGTCGCGCTATCGGCGGTCTCCATCGCGGCGACTTGGTCAGGCAGCTTCCGTTTTTCCCCCAATTCCGTCACACTAACCGGCTCGCCGCGCGATGACGATAATTTCCAACTCGTCCAGCCGGCCAAAGGGCTCTCCCCCGCCGGCCTTGCCACACTGGTTACGGCCGAGCCCGGACAGCCTCTTCTCCCGCAGTGGAGTTTCACGCTGGCAATTCCGCAGGGCATGCGGGTAGCGAACGTAGATTGCCGGGCAAGCGGGACCAACGAGGTGGGCCGAGGACTGCAGGTCCTGCCGGGTCAGCCTCCGGTGCCCTTCACGCAGACCACTCAGCCTGACTTCGTGTCCCCGGACCCCGCGGTCTACGGCTCGGATGCGGCCTGGCCGGGTAGTTATGCCGAGGCGAGCCCGGTCGGCATCAAGTCCGGGTTCCGGCTGGTCACGATCACGCTTTATCCGCTCCAGTACCGACCCGTGTCCGGCGTCCTGACGATCGCCGGAGAGCTCGCGGTGACGGTACGGTATGAGCCTGACCCGCAGGCGCAGCGTGAATTCCTGACCACCGGTCAGCTTGCGGATTTCAGTTCGGCGGTGAAGACGCTTGTGTACAATCCCGGGGACGTGAGCAAGTACGCGCCGGCTGTGCGGCCGGCCTACTTCGGCAACATCGACTACGTCATCATCACGTCGGACGCACTCGCAAACTACTTCCAGCCGCTGGCCGACTGGCGAACAGCAAAAGGATTCAAGGCCGAGATTCGGACGGTCTCCTGGATAGCCGCCAACTACTCCGGTCGTGACACGCCGGAGAGGATCCGCAACTTCATCATCGATTACTACAACAACGAAGGCCTGCGCTGGGTCCTTCTCGGCGGCGACAATGCGGTCGTTCCCTGCCGCCGGGCCCGTGCCTACTGCGCCGGCGAAACCGGGAACATCCCGGCCGACCTCTATTACGCCGACATCCAGGGCACGTGGGACGACGACAACGACAACATCTTCGGCGAACCCGTTCAGGACACGGTTGACTTCTATCACGACCTCTACGTCGGCCGGGCATCGGTCGACAACTCGACCCAGGTCCAGACCTTTGTAAACAAAGTCCTGACGCACGAGAAGAACCCGCCGACTGCCTACCTGCGTCGCATGCTCCTGGCCGACGCCCAGCTTTGGGCCGGGTACAACTACCGGCAGTCGGGCGAGTCGATTGCCGCCATCACCCCGGCCGGCTGGACCGACGTCGTCATCCACGACCCCGGCAGCTCAACCGCGGTGCGCGACTCGATCAACAACGGGTTCCAGTTCGTCCATCTCGTCGGCCACGGCAACGAGTACGGCATCTACGATGGCAGCAGTGCCTACTACAACACCGACTTCGCCAACGGCCAGACCAACGGTGACAAAGTCAACTTCATGAACTCGATTGCCTGCTACTCCGGCAACTTCGAGTACTCGGACTGCGTCGCCGAGGCCGCGCACAACCGTGCCGGCGGCGGCAGCATCGGAGTAGTATTCAACTCGCGCTACGGCTGGGGCCCGGGAGGCGGAATCCACCCACCCGGCCCGTCCGAACTGCTCGACATCCGGTTCTACGACTACTTCTTCAATCACGACACGATGCCGATCGGAGTCACCGAAGCACTGTCGAAGGAAGTCTATCGCAGCGCCGCGATGTCGCAGGGAGTCTGGCGCTGGTGCTACTACGAGACCAACCTGCTGGGCGACCCCCTGCTCTTGATGTACGAAGACGTGCCCGAGCAGCTTCACGCGTTTTTCAGCCAGCCAATTGACACGGGCAGCCAGTCCTTCCGGGTCAACGTGTTTCGTGACACCATAGACTCAATCCCCGTGTCCGGCGCGCTCGTCTGCCTGTCCAAGGACACCGAGGTCTACGCTCGCGACTACACCGACGGCTCGGGCAACGCCTACTTCACCATCAACCCCGCAACCCGCGGTTACATGTACGTCACGGCAACCTGCGCGAACTACCTGCCGGACGAGGATTCCTGCCTGGTCGACTCGGTCGGCAACGGTGATGTCGGCGTCAAGGCCATCCTGGCCCCGGCCAGCACGCTTGACTCCGGCGCCACCATCATGCCGAACTCCTGGGTCAAGAACTACGGCTCCGTCGCCGTGTCTTTCCCGGTGACGATGCGCATCGGCACCGGCTACTCCAACACCCAGAACGTGTTGTCCCTTCCCCCCGGCGACTCGGTCCGGGTCTACTTCGCGAACTGGACCCCGGCTCCGCGCGGCGTGATAGCCGTGCGTTGCTCGACCGGGCTCGTGAATGACCTCAACCCGGACAACGACACGCTGTCCGGTAGTGTGACGGTCCGGGTAACCGATGTCGGCGTGACCGCCATATCCGCCCCGGTCGACACCGTCGAAGTTGCATCGAGCGTCACGCCGAAAGCCTGGGTCGCGAACTACGGCACCACGGTCATGTCGTTCCCGGTGACGTTCTCCATCGACACCGGCTACACCAATACCCAGTCCGTCACCGGCCTGGCGCCCGGCGAGTCAGCTGAGGTCAGCTTCGCCACCTGGACCGCGTCGCCGGGCGGCACGTACCCGGTGCGCTGCTCGACCGGGCTGGCCACCGACCAGGTCGCCGACAACGATACCCTGTCCGGCGCGGTCGTGGTCGCTGCGCGAGTCGACGTCGGCGTCGTCGGCATCAATCAGCCGCAGGGTAACTACGCGCCGCGCGAGGTCGTTATCCCGGCCGCGACCGTCCGCAACTATGGCGTGGCCCCGGTGGGATTCGAAGTCTGGATGGAGATCACCGACCCGGATGGGTCTCTGTGCTACTCCGAAAGCACCAGCGTCGCCAGCCTCGACCCCGGCGTCAACCTGCTCGTCAACACCTTCCCCGCCTGCACGCTCCGAATCGTCGGCAACTGGGCGGTCAAATGCAGCACCGCCCTGGCCTATGACAACCACCCCGAAAATGACGTCATCCGGGGCGAGTTCAAGACCGGGTCGGAGTGGGTGGAGATGATCTCGATGCCGGAAGCGCCTGCGCAGAAGCCGGTCAAGGATGGCGCCTGGCTCGCCTATGATGCCGCGAGCGGCCTCATCTATGCCGGCAAAGGCTATAAGACCGCCGACTTCTACTCCTACAACATAAGCGATAACCGATGGACTGTGCGCCAGCCCATCCCTCGGGGGTTTGAAGACAAGATGCCGCGCCGGGGCGCTTGCGGCGTGGCCGACGGCTCGCGCTACATCTACATGGTCAAGGGCAACAACAGCCTGGGCTTCTGGCGCTACGACGTCGTGACCGACTCCTGGCTGCAGCTCACGAGCATCCCGGTCGGTGCGCACCGGAGGGTGAGATCCGGGGGCGCCGCGTACGTCCGGATCGGCGGCAGCGACTTCGTCTACCTGCTTAAAGGCCCGACCTGTGAGTTCTACCGCTACAACGTGGCGACCCGGGAGTGGGAAACAATGGCACCCGCCCCGGCCGGCCATCACCGGAAGTGGTACGACGGGTCGTGGCTCGTCTACGACGGCGACCACACGATCTACGCTCAGAAGGCGAAGTACCACGAGTTCTGGTCCTACGATGTCCTGGCCGACACCTGGAGCAGCACGCAACTCAACAACATGCCGTACGTCGGCCTGTCCGGCCGCAGGCGGAAGTCAAGATCGGGCAGCGCTGCGGCCTGGTTCGCAGGCAGCATCTATGCGCTCAAAGGCGGCAACACGACCGAATTCTGGCGTTACGACGCTGCCGCCAATGCCTGGTCCGAGTTCGACCCGGTCCCGCAGCTCGGCGCCTCCGGCCGGAGCCGCAGGGTGTACGCCGGCGGCAGCATGGTCAGCGTCGACGGCACACTCTACGCACTCAAAGGCAACCGAACCGGCGAGCTCTGGCGCTACGCGCTGGGCTCGGCGAGTGCACCAAAGCCCGCCCCCGAAGGCGTAATGGCCGAGCAAGCGGCGATTGGCGAATGGCGGATGGCGATTGGCCCGAACCCGCTCACGGGCGGTTTGGTCCATCTCGACCTGGGCAGGACGGTCTCCCAGCCGGCCACGGTCCGGCTGTACGACGCTTCCGGACGCTCGGTCGCGACCTGGCGGCCCTTGCTGCAGAACGGCACCGCGGACCTTGACGCTCGGCACCTGGCTGCCGGGGTATACCTGGTCCGAGTCGAGACTGCTGGCTACTCCGCCACGCAGAAGCTCGTCATCGAGCGCTAGCCGGGGTCAGCAGCCGACAGCCAAGAGCAAGAGACAATCGAGGCGGCCTCCGGGCCGCCTCGTGTTTTTTCCTTAGGACATAGGTCAAGTAGGTCCGATTCGCCCTATTCCTAGCCTGTCCTAGAAGTAGAACAGGTACCGCAGTTTCACCGCCCCGACCCGGCTCGCCAGCGTCAGGCCCTTGCCGAAGTCGACACGGTAGTCGTTGAGCGCCACGTAGAGCCAGCTCTTAGGCAGGAAGTTCCAAGAGAACAGAAACCCGATGCGGTTCGACGCAACCCTGGTGCTGTCGAACTTCGTCTCCGGCGTCGCCAGCACGATGTTGTCATAGATATTGAAGTTGATGCGCGAGTCGAACCGAAAGTCGAGTCGCGGGCTCAACGGCGAGGTGACGGCGACCACGTGCCCGGTCGGGTCGAATTCCCAATAGCTGTTCAGGCCGAGCATCATTGCCACTTTGCCGGCAAGGTAGTAGGTCACCCAAGCGCCGCCGCCGTAGTTGTCGGCAACAAAGCCCCGGCTGTAGTTGAAGCCACGGTTGTAGTAGGCGTTGCCGTTCACATTCCACTTCAGGCTGCTTGCCCAGCCCGAAACGTTCATCGACCGCGCGGCGAAGCTCGTGTCCGCCTCAAAGTTCCTTCCGTAGTTGACGCCGAGTTCTCCGCCGGCATTGGTGCGCATCTGGAAGTTGGTCCAGAGCCCGCCGTTGTAGGAATAGTCGTCGCTTCCCGGTTCGCGCACGACCGAGGCGTTGGGTACGACGTAGAGGCGACGGATCGGCCCGAGTCCTCGCCACCAGGGGCCGGCCGCGACGCTGGCCGAACGCTGCCCGGCCCAGGGTACGTACCCGATGTC